>Ga0315549_1000545_pt1 | contig 43833 bp, 56 predicted proteins | sample SalMarSW160200MG_FD_203101 | JGI IMG/M metagenome (GOLD analysis project Ga0315549, IMG submission 203101) | Salt marsh sediment microbial communities from the Plum Island Ecosystem LTER, Massachusetts, United States - Salt Marsh Sediment SW1601-200 ...
TATCTCCAAATTTCTGATTTATTTCCGTTTCGCCGTATTTTAAATGAAGATACTCCTTCTGCCATATTATATTTCCTCTTTCTATCTGCGAAATTTTTATCCCTGCCGTGAAGATGCATCTGTATCCATCCCAGTAGACGGCATCGCATCTGTCCCAGTCCACGAGTTCTACCCCGTACGTGTATTTAGAACCGCTGAAACTGGACATATTGCCCCAGGTAAGTCTTAAATCCACGCTCAACTCCCTATTACTCTGCAAATTCGGAACTAAAATTAGAAGCAATAATAGAAATACTGAACATTTTTTCATGACATCACCGATGAGCAACAATCCATATACTTCATATCACTCTTCCATTTTTAAAGTTTTCCATCGTAAATTTTAAATACCCTCCGGTGAAAGACTCTCTATGAAATCCAAGATAATCTCGATAATGTTCTCATTACTCATAGTGACATCTATCTATATAAACTTAACTCTTGCAGATTCAAGAGTACCCGATAAGCTGCCTATAGTCAAAGTACCTCCAAGGGGCTCCGCTAAACTCGGGGAAAATTATACTATAGAGGTAACTTTAACAAATCCAAATGAAAAAGACAGAGTCGATATCTGGAAGTGCTGGGTGGAAATAGATACAGATAAAATTTCCGACGAATATATAGAAATAATAGACGGAAGGAAAGAAATAACGAATTTTGGAAGTGGAGAAGAAATAAAACTTGAATTGATTATAAAATTCAAAGACAATGCGCCCGAGGGAGAATATGCCATACCCCTAAAAGTTACGGGCAGATGGATCGCATGCTCAGGGGGATGCGCGCCATTCCAGCCCCAGTATAAAGAAACCAAAGTTAGTCTTACAATACTTAAACCCATGATCATAGTATATTATCTAAAAAATGATTACAGCATCGTAGAAAATGATTACAGCATCAGAGGTGGAGGAGAACTTGAAATACCGTTTAGTATAAGGAATGTAGGTACGGGGAAGGCGTTCAATATTTCTATAAAGTATGATGTGGATGATGAACTTCTTGAAAATTTAGAATCCCCGGAAATACCCAAGGAGTTGGATGCGAGCGAAATTATAAACGAAAAACTGTATCTCAATACAGAAAATATGGATTATGGAGATTATTCACTCACTATACGTGTGGAATACTTTGACCTCAGGAATGAAAAAAAGCCTCCCTTTGAGAAGGAGTGCAGCATTCATGTTTTAGGTCCAAGCGAGGAAGAGATCAATCAGGAAAAACTTGACAAAGCTGTTGCAGCAGAGAGAGAAGCGGCTACTCTTTTGAGTAAGGACGAGTTCGATTCAGCTTTAGAAAAATATAAAGAAGCTAAAACATTGTACGAGGAAGTCGGTATAACCACCAAAGTTAGCGATATGGATAGTAAAATAAACCTGGTAGAGGAAACTATCCAGAAGATACCAAGAGACACGGAAAAGGCGGATCAGGATTTTCAAAATGGAGTTCAGTACATGAATAACGGTGATTACTCTGAAGCCCTAGAAAAAGTGAAGGATGCAAAAACATTGTATACAAGCTTATTTAGTCTAACAAATAGTAATGAAACTTATAAGAATCTTTACGAGAGTAAAATAAATGACTGCGAAGAAAAGATACAGTACTTAGAGGAAAAAATAAATGAAGAGGAAGATGATACTGAGGTAGTGGAACTAAAGACAGTTTTTATTGCAGCAATCGTATTATTACTGGCAGCTTTAGTTTTTGGTATCATACTTATCAGGAGAGAGTAAAGGTGAAAATATGAAAAAATTAGCTTTATTTTTGATGTTTTTGATAGGAATGCCGTATGTATTAAGTTACGAGAATGTTACTCTGGAGTATGATTATCCGTCTCAGGTATTTGTAGGTGAAGAAATCGAGATAAAGGTTAAGTTGACCAATACTGCGGGAAACAATGTCTGGGAATGCAAGGTTAAGATAGATAAAGAGAAGATACTTGATTATGTTCTTCCATTTATAGATTTTAAGGTGGATGAAGCCAAATTCAAAGCACCATTATATTACAAAAAGCATGACGAGTACGGAGAGGATCAAGTTTCCTTAAACATAGTTTTCAAAAAGGGAATAAGAGGTGGGACTTACACGATTCCCATAGTTTTTTCAGGGAGAGTCGGTGCTTGTAAAGATGGATGCATACCTCTTCCGCCGCAGGAAAAAAAGATTAAAATAGTTGTGATAGTCCCAAAGCCCTTTCTCAGTATTCAGACGAATAAAAGGGTGGAGACAAAGACAGATACCGTTGATATACCCTTTGTTTTAAAAAATTCAGGCACAGGAAAAGCTAAAAATATAGTTATCACAACAAGTCCTGGAGAGCTTCCAACAAAGGTGGATCTTAACAGCACAGAGCTGAATCCTGAGGAGGAACTTGGAGGAAAGATAATTCTCGATGCGTCTCAACTCTCTGCAGGGATATACACTCTCGATATAAACTTAACTTACAGCGATGAGAATTATAATAACTCGGGAAAAAAAGAGACTGTGGATATAGTTGTCACAAAAGAAACGACCCCGACGACTATGCCGCCGCCAGAAAACGATAAAGGTGATACGTACTATGCCCAGGGCATGCAGAACTTATCAGACAAATCCTATGAAGAGGCTATGAACTCTTTCATAGAGGCAGAGTTTCACTATCTTAACGCAGGAGATACAGAAAAGGCTTTAGAATGCAGAACTCAGATAGAAGCTATAATAAATCTCTTAAATGCAGAAAAAGAGGTAGAAAGTACAGATAAATACTTATTAATCATAGGACTATTGATAGGCTCAGCTTTGAGCGGGATAGGACTTACTGTGTGGTTATACAACAAAGAACTCTAAAAAACTTATTTAAAAATAAGTTTTGCAGAAATTCTTTCCAAGAGTTTCTGTTTCCAGAACTTTTACCAGAAGCTTTACCGCATTCTCCACATCTCCCATGTCAATACATTCTACGGGTGAATGCACGAACCTTGTAGGTATCGAGAGGGTAGTGGAGACAACACCCTCTTTTATTAAGTGAATACTCCCTGCATCCGTACCTCCTCTTGTGAGGATATTCCTCTGGAGGGGTATCTTCTCCTCCTCGGCGATCTTTTCCATGAATGAGTTAAGCTTCCTGTTTCCTATAACACTTCTGTCCATTACAGTTATCGCTGGACCCTTTCCCAGTTCTGTTACCATCTTGTGTTCTTTCACATCTGGAACATCCATTGCCAGAGTAACGTCTATGGCGATAGCAATGTCAGGCGATATTTTGTATCCAGAAACCTTCGCTCCCCGTAATCCTACTTCCTCCTGTACTGTCGCAACAAAATAGACATCATACGGACTTTTTACTCTTTTCAACGTTTCGATAAGAATAAAAACGCCTATCCTGTCATCCATTGTTTTGCTCGTATACCTGTTTCCTGAAAGTTTCTTTAAATCTCCTTCATACGTAATTATGCTACCGATATCTATGCCTTTTTCCAGAACTTCCTCCTTATTTTTCGCACCTGTGTCAACGAAGATATCTTCTATAGAAAGTTCTTTTTCCTCTTTTTTTACGTGAGGAGGCATACTCCCCATGACCCCATAATATTTATCTTTTCCATGAACTATTACTCTCGTGCCTACGAGTGTTTTTACGTTTATCCCTCCGACAGGAGATACAAATATGAAACCGTTTTTATCTATATGACTGACAACGAAACCTATCTCATCCATGTGTGCTGCAAGCATTATCTTTCCTTTGCCATTTCCTTTTTTCAATCCTATTACATTTCCAAGAATATCTATCTCTACACTATCTGTATACTTTTCCATCTCCGATTTTGTTAACTCCGCAATTTCGTCTTCATATCCCGAAACTCCAACACTCTTAACTAACTTACTTAAAAACTCAATGTCCATAAAAATCACCTTTTTCCGATTCTATCTTTTCTAAAATTCTGTAAACAAGATTCTTCATATTTTTATAATCCTCTTTATTACCAATAGAAGCTGGAGCATGGATATAACGTGATGGCAATGCAATGACACCCGAGGGTATTCCTCTCTTTGTCAGATGAATAGCTCCTGCGTCTGTGCCCCCTGTGAAGGGTCTTTTTATCTGATAGGGAATATTATTTTTTTCAGCAGTATCCTTGAAGAATTTTACAAGTTTAGGGTCGCAGATCACAGTCCTGTCAGCGATCGTTACAGCGGGACCTTCTCCAAATTTCGGAATCTGGAGCTCTTCCTTTATGTCGGGGGTATCACTTGCAAACGTACCCTCGAGTACAATACATATGTCAGGGTTTGTATCATGTGCCACTACTCTGGCTCCTCTCAATCCCACTTCTTCCTGTACGGTGAACGCACCGTATAACGAAAATGAAAAATCCTTTTTTAACATATCGAGGATTATACTGCACCCCACTCTGTCATCCAACGCCTTCCCAATAAAATTGTACCCATTTTCCTTAAACTTTGTGGCAAAATATATCGGATCTCCGATTTTAACTAATTTCCCGGCATCTTTTTTATTTTCAGCCCCTATATCAATGTAAAGTTTATTATATTCTATTACTTTCTTCAAATCTTCCTTTTTTAAAAGATGAACAGGTTTGCTTCCTATTACTCCGTTTATTTTGTTTTTTCCTATGACGACTCTCTTTGCCATGAGAACTCTATCATCGATGCCTCCAGCTTTCTTGAAGAGTATGTATCCGTCTTCGTCTATATTTGTCGCAATAAGTCCAACCTCATCCATGTGTGCCGCAAGTATAACTTTTAATCCCTTTCCTTCTTCGAATGATATGAGGTTCCCCAGGACATCCGTTCTGTATGACGGGATATTTGGCTTTATTAAGTCTCTTACTTCGTCTTCAAAACCTGATATACCATTAGCATTTGAAAGTTCCTTTAAAAGCATTTTAACCCCTCCAGTACCTTTTCATCTACGCTGGAAATAAAAGCTTTCAATAATTTTGCACAGTTCCTGGCATCTTTTAGATCAGCCGTTTCTACGGGTGTGTGCATGTACCTCAATGGAATGGAAACGACGCCAGTTGCAGTTCCACTTTTAACGGTCTGGAGCGATACGGCATCAGTCCCGCTCATTCCCGGGAGTACCTCTATCTGGTATGGTATTTTCTCTTTTTTAGCAGTTTTTTTAAGAAGTTCAAAAACTTTTGGGCTTATGTTTGGTCCCAATCCAATACATGGTCCTTTTCCGAGTTTGAATGTGTCTTCTTTACTGTCTTTAGAAAGACCGAATGTGGCGTCTATGGCGACAGCAATATCGGGGAATATTTTATACCCGGAAACTTTGGCTCCTCTCGCTCCTACCTCTTCTTGCGTTGTCGCAACAAAATAAATATCGCAGAAGGTTTCTTCCAATAATTTCATCGTTTCCAGAACTGTATAAACGCAAATTCTGTTGTCAAGGGCTTTTCCCGTTACATGATCATTTGCCAGTTCAGTGAATTTTACATTTACAACAGCAAAATCTCCTTTTTTTACTATCTCTTTTATCTTGTCTTCAGGAAAACCAAGATCTATTACGAGATCATCGATCTCTATGGCTTTCTTCCGCTCCTCAGGTTTTTGTATATGGGGCGGTTTTGCACCGATAACGCCGTTGTATTTTCCCTTTTCGGTAACAACAATGACTTCCTGTCCCAGTAATATTCTGGGATCGATCCCTCCCATGGGTACAAAATGAAGAAACTTTCCCACGCATGTGATCACAAGACCTATCTCATCCATGTGGGCAGCAAGCATTATCTTTCCTTTGTCGTTTCCTTTTTTCAATCCTATTATATTCCCCAAAGTGTCTACTTCTACGCTATCAGCGTATTTTTCCATCTCCGATTTTATTAACTCTGCAACTTCATCTTCGTACCCCGAGATGCCAACAGCATTCGAAAATCTCTCCAACATCTCAGTCACTGGAGATCATAGTTGAAGTTACCTGTATTTCCCCTATACCTCTTATCTTATCCACTATAAAAGTATCAAGCATTTTTAAGTCATCAAGCTTGATTTTAGCTATAACGTCATACTCTCCATAAACGATATGGGCTTCTTCTACTTCTTTTAACTTTGACAATTTGTCTACAACTTCTTTTTCTTTTCCAGCCTGTGTAACACACAAAACGAATGCAATCACCATTATATCACCTAAGTGAAAATAGCTAATACCATATTTAAAGGTTTCTGTGGGGGGTTCTCATGCATAAACGAGAGATGACATAAATTTCTTCACTTTTCATTTTGGTTATTCAAATCGAGGGATTTTAGATTTATAAGAAGAAACTATACTTCTCCTTTAAGCTCTTTAAATTTCTCCTCTAAATACTCTACTATCTTTTCTGGGCATATGCTTTGGTATTTCCTGCTAAGGTGCATTGTCCTTGAGGGTCTGCCAACAATGGATTCAGGTTGAACAATTTGAAATTTGTCGGTATTAAGTTCTTTGTGGTCTAAAAGAACCCCATCTCTTGTAAGAAATGTATTTGCACCTATTTTTTCACTTGCAAGAACATGAATTGCATCTTCTACCGAAATATTGTATTTATCAGAATAATCAAGAGCATTATCTTTTTCTTCTTCCGTTAAATTTACAAATTTAAAAACTTTTCTTAACTCTATAGCCTTTTTTATCTTTTTTTTACCTAATTTATTATTTCTATGCTCAAAATGATTACTTATAATGCCTCTTATTTGATCCAATGAGAAATTAGAAAAACAACCGGTATACTCTCCACTTGATACCCTACTAAATATAGAAAATGATGAGTACCACAAAGGATATCCATCTTCCTTACACCATCTCAAAACTATAAAGTCAAGGACTATCTCAGTGTCAAAATATATGCGATCAGGTTTGAAAGACAGTTTTTTTATTCTCAAGTGCCTACAATTTATAAGAAATGGAAAATTAACTTTTTTAGTTGATTTTGCAAAACGTATTAAGTCAGAAAAGTTATTCTCCCACATTTACATCTCTTTCTCAGTTTTCATCCTTGCAATTATAGGTATAATTCCACTAAAAGAAATCACGGACATTTGAAGAGGTAGTGGATCTAATGCAAAAAATTCCAACGCAAACTCATCTTGTTCATCCAAAAATTTTCTTAATGCATCTTTATTCTCAATTAAGTCACCCACTCTCATCAGAATCTCATTTATAAGATTTTCTTTGTTTGCCATTCTTGATCTCCTATTTATTATATTTTTAGATTATTTAAAAACTTTTCCTTTAAATGGCATGTAAAGGGATGTATCTTCTTAAAATACTGCAATTTTAGGAGAGTCTTTACTGGTAGAAGAGTCCTGTTATTTTGAGGTATATCAGAACGCTACCACTTTCAGTGAATCTCCTAAGGAGAGTATTATCGTTAAAGTTTTTATGGTTGTATGGACTTAGCCATTGCTTGCGTTTGTACCAAGTAAATTGGTTCTCCCCATGAATCAAATTTACTTGTTTTAGCAATCTTAGTAGGTACACTCTTAAGTTTCAACACTTTTCCATCGGAAAGCATATACTCATTCCAATCTTCTTTTGTTGTTTTAAAATCAATATCATCTTCTACAATTGAATCTGCAAGTTGTTTTTGACTATATTTTATTTGTGAAGGCTGTCCTAGTAATTTATCTGGTGCGATCACACCTATGACATCATCAGTATTGATATTATATGCTTCTTTTTCTTCTTTAATCTTAAAAATTTTTACAAGTACACATTTAATTTTCAGCATTGCACCATCAACTAAATTATATTCATTCCAAATTTCTTTCTTTACTTCAAAATTTATTCTTTCTCTCTTGATTTCTTTCATTTTTTCACCTCCTTATAATATGGAATCAAAGAAACAATTATTCCAGACATCATAGCAGTACATAGTATTATTGTACCCCAAACAGTAAACAAGTTACCTCGAAAAATTCCTATTGTTATTGTACCGACAACAGTTATTGAATCTATAAATCCTGCTGGAGTTTTTGTCTTTTCTTTTAAAAATTTTACTAAATTATAGAATTCTTTAATGCCTTCAAACTCTTTATTTGCCATGTATATCCTTTAGAGCTGCATATACGGTTGCCAAAAGACCTAATCCTGCAACAATAGGTATCATTACTTGATATAGAATACCAGCTATTATAAAGAGTGTTGAGATTGCTGCGATGAGTAAATATGGAACAGGTACATCAAAGTAAGTTTCAAACGATGGTAGAGAAATAGTGATAGTTTTCCAATTTACTTGTGTAGGACGAGTTAGTAAAATATTATCCCCTGCTTGGGCTTGCGTTGGATTCACTTCCCCCATAATATTGGATTCTCTGGGACTCCCAACAATACGGAAATATCGAGAATTTGTATCTCTACCCAGATTCCCTATTTCTCTCTCTTCCAATGGATAGATATATGAATTATTATTTGAGTCTTCTATAAGTTTTTCTTTCATAGTTCTCACCAATATATATTTATTTTTTTTATTTATAAAACTATCTACAAATCTCATAGTCTCACCTCCATAGAAAGTTATTTAAATATAAGAAAGTATAGAAGAACGAGGGAGTTGGAGAAACTGTTTTAAACTCCCACACCCCCATATCTCCAACTCTCTCACCGGTTCTGATGTATTCTTAAGTGATGGTTATTTTTCTTCTCTGAAAAATTTTGGGCTATGCGTGGCGAGTAGTGAGTTAAATTCCCTAGAGTCACAGGTAGTTTTTTATAGGTATAAATCCAATAACTCTCATGTCCCATGATCTCAGAAAACTTAGTTTTGATGAAGTGTTGGAATCTTCCGTCGTGTTTTATAATGACAAAGAATTTGAGGAACAATTTGATGATTTTATACAGAAAAAAGTTAAGGAAATAATAAATCGAGAAGAAGGAGAAAGAGAAGAGGAATTGGTAAATGTTCAAAAAATTGTCATTTTTCTCAGAGAAGATCCCAATGCTTTATTAATAATTCAAACTATGCTTCGCCTATCTGACGAAAAATTAAAACGTATAATAACACTTATAAGAAGGCAAGAGAAGGATTTTGCTCCTGAATGGAGTATTGAAAAAATTAAAAAGATGATAGATAGAGATGATAAATTTGCCACTAAAATAGGGAAACTCTTTTTGGAAGGAAGAGATGATCCTATTCTAATCGAGAAATTACCTCTTTTTTATAGAGAAAGATTAAATCTAAAGTCATTAACTACAGAAAAAACCAGAGATGAATTAAATATTATGTTAAAAAATAAATTCATAGGAGAATATTCAAATAAAAAAGGCGGTTTAATTGAAGAATTAATCAAAGATGAATTAGAAAAAATTAGAATAAAATATGGGATAGAATACAATCGTGGAAAGACTGATTTAATAGATGTAACTGTGGATTGGGCGATACCGAATTTAAATGATCCGTATGTCATTATCATGTCATCTTACAACGAAACGACATCAAGTGGGCAATCAACAAAAGCTAGAGATATGATAACTGCTTATCAGTCTATAGATCATATTAACATCCAAAAAGGCGAAAATAGAGCTTTTGTAAACTTTGTTGATGGTGGAGGGTGGCTCGCCAGACGTAATGATTTGAGAAGACTTGTAACTGGATGTCATTATTTTCTGAATATCGCCAATTTAGATATGTTTGAAAATATAATATTGAAACATGTACCGAAAAGATACTGGAAAAAGGAATAAAATTGTTTTATCACTTCTTTTTTAGATAAGACAATCTTAAATCTATATATTTATTTTTTCCAGCTCTTATTGTTTCTTTTTGTAGAAAATTTTCTATTTTTTCATAATCTATATCCCGAATTGTAACGATCTTATTCAAAAATATTGAAGCATATACTCCATTCATTGAACTAGAAGATACATTTCTCAGATTTTCTTTTGAGATTTTTACATAATTCTCATCAATGTCAATACCAATATAATTCCTATTGAGTTTTTTAGCAGCAACCGCAGTAGTTCCAGTTCCTATAAAGGGATCCAAAACAATATCTTCTGGTTTTGTTGTCATTAAAATAATTCTTTCCAATAAATGAATAGGTAATTGGCAAGGATGCTCATCTCTCCTTTTGTTATGTCTAATTCTATGTATGTCTGTCCATACATCACTTACGAGGGGACCCAAAGGATGCATTAAACTTTTTTTTCCTCCATAGTCTTTTGATATTTTATTACAGAGCCTACATCTCTCATGAGGATATCTTATGTCGTAAAATTTGAAATCTTTTGATTTAACATACCACAAAATCCCATAGTGATTGGGTAATAAAGTTTTTCCTAAAGGTGATCCCATAGCATCCCATGCAATCCAATGCCTAAAGTAAGCATTTTTATTTTCATTTAAGAAAGTAGCAAAGTAAGTAAGCCATTTGGGGATATTATGAACAAAGATACTTCCTGTAGGACTGGTTATTCTCACCATTTCATCAATCCACTTTTTGCACCACTCTAAATATTCTTCAACTTTTTTATCGTCTTTATAATACATATAATTTTTTCCTAAGTTAAATGGAGGGTCTGCAAATGTTAAATCAACACTATTATCATCTATTTGATCCATGATCTCAAGACAATCTCCTTCAATTATTCTATTAACAAATTGATCTATATCCCCCCGCCCTATATTTCCTATGGAGTTACCTATTTCCTTTTCACTTACTTCCATTGTTTTCCCCCCTTTTTGGTTGTGCTGTGATAATTATCTTATTTTTCTCCGCTTCAAGATTCCATCTCAAATTATCTTTCTCTTCCAAGTCGAACTGTCTGATAATAAATGCTGGTACAGTAGTTCTTAAAGATTTACTTGTGGTGTTTGCCTTTATTAGAGTTGTGGTCTGAGCGTCCGCCATACCCATTCTGCAACACCCACCTTTATAAATGTTACCTAAAGATCTACCTATATTCCTTGATAGCGTGAGGAGATAGGAGAGTAGACCATCGTCAAAAAGAGAAAAGAGAGAATTATTGATCATGTTCAACACTCTCTTTTATTATGTTCATCCACTTGTTACCATCTAAGTTGAGGTTAATCCCTGCTATCTCTGCTGGTGTCTTTCCGTTCAAAGCTTGATGCGGTCGTATAAAGTTATAGTAGTTCTTGAATCCTTCTATGAAGATTCTTGACTGTGGAAGTTCCTTCAATCCTCTCTGTGTCTTGTTCCTATGTCTCACCGTTCCATTAAGTCTTTCTATCTTGTTGTTGTTCCTTTCTTCGTTTGTAATTGCGATTTCTCGGATATGTAGTGTTCTTGAAATTCCATAGTTCTTATTTGCTTGGAACTCTTTCTTAACTGCTTTTTTATATGCTGGTAATCCATCTGAGATTAATACATCGGGTTTCTTCTTTGTTATTTTCTTTGCCTCTCTGAACGGTCTTCTTGCTGTCTTGACATCTCTTGTTTTTCCTTCCGAAATCATAGAAGATATTAGGAATCTGCTTTCGGTATCCATCAAATTCCACAGCCAATTTTCCTCTCCTTTGCATTTTAAAGCCATTTCGTCCACAGCCCACATTCCTGAGACATCTGGAGTTAATGTTCTTACATAATCTGAGATTAATTTAATGTATTTTGCCATCCAGCGATGAATCGTTGGTTGACTTACTTTTACATCATAGAATTGTTTTAAATGCTCTGTTATTGTGTTCTGAGAGAGTCCCTTAAAGTATAAATCCAGAGCAAGAGTTATTATTTTAGGATCGTTCTTCATGTATTTGAATCCCTCTTCTACTGAGAATTTCTTTCCACATTCTTTGCACCTATAGATTTGCTTGTCTCCATGTTTGTTCTTTCTCATTCCGTCTTTTACAAAATTAGTGGATGAGCAATATGGACATTTAATCTCATTGCTCACTTGTATGTCCGTTGTGAATGTAGTTTCTTCTTTGAGTTTGTCTTTTAACTTTAACCAGAATTTCACTGCGTTAATGTGCTTACACTCTACTTTTCTATATCGGCAATCTGGACAAGTACAATTCCAGACTTTATATCCCTTCGTTACTATATAGTAGCCATTATCTGATTGTGAAGGGATTTTATACTTATTCTCTCCTATCTGGATAGGATCGTCACCTTTTGCGAGGATTGAATATCCTCTTATTTTCCTATTTTCTGTAGTTGGATACATTCTGATATACCTCAGTATAATATACGACACCAGCCTTTATAAAGCTTTCGGTCTTAAAATATACCGAAAAGCTTATATACTTGAGGTACATATATAATATTTATGAGCAAAGAAACATCAAAACTCAGTTATGTAAAGAAGGGTGCTAAATCCTTAAAAACAACTGTACCAATGGGTATTGTGAATCAGTTGGAGTTATCGCATGGCAATGAACTCAACTGGAAAATAGAAACGGAGAATGGAGAATCTATGGTGATAGTGAGGAAAATAAAGAAATAGAAACATAACTTTATTTTCTTTTACGATACTGTAGTAGAAAGGCAAATACAAGAGGCCAGCATCTTAGAACATAATCAGTTGCCTTGCTGTCATCTGGAAGTGTCGTTAAAAGAATGACTCCTAAAATAAAAAAAAGAATTGCAAAGAGATTTGTAAAGAATTCTTTGTCAATTCCCATTCCTCCCATTAATTGTAATACATATTCTTTATTTATTAATATTCTGTGCTTTTCTATCAATTCGTTTATTTCATTACTCTCCCGTTCTCTTTTATTGATTGCTTTTAATTTGAAAACTTTTTGGAATATTTGCTCTATTTTATATTGTGTCTTTCTACTTAAATCATCTATAACTAAGAACCTGCCATTTTCTCTAAACACAAAGAAAGATATATATTTATTTTTGAAAATTATTGATAAACTCAAGTTATTGCCTAAATCTATGACATTTCTATCTTCATTTTCTTTTTTTATAACATATCTAATTATCCAACGATTAATCTTATCTATATGATTGAATAAAAAATTTTCCAAAATATCTTTCAAATCTTCTGTGTTTCTCGCACTCGTTTTCATGACAATCGGTAATCCTTCCTCATCCATGAATATTTTGGGATTTTTCCTGAATAATTTACTGTTTATATAGTTTGGGGAAAGATATAGTAACACTAATAGGGGGGTAAGGACAATAAAGAGATATCCAAACTTTGATAGGCAGAAAGATTTTATGCAAAATGTATTAATTTCTATAAAATAATTAGATAATATGATATATATTATTGGATGTAGTATATTAATTGAAATTAACACCTTCTTATACTTCACAATCTTTCCGTAATAAAAAAATACCATATTTGAAGTTATATAAAATAAAACAAAGAGAACAAAGCTCGCCTCAACAAAAAACAGTGTTTCTCCCCTAAAATATAATAATGTCAGTGAAGAAAATAACAAGATATATGTTAAAAAGAGTAGTAGTTTAAATGAGGTGTTTGAGGAAATTTTTTCTCTCTTTCCATATACCAAAAAAATTTTTTCGAGATATGTTCCTTGTGGGAGTTTTTTAGAAGTTTCTTCTATTTCCTGATCTATATGTTCAAGTTCTTTATTAGAGATCCCCTTTTTATGGTTAACCATTCTCACCAACTTATTCCTAATATACCACAATTTGTTTAAAAATCTATCCATTATATTACTCACTTACACCACCCCCAAAATGTAAGTGGTGTATCCCTCGAATAAATACCTCGACAAATAATTCTTGCAAAATCGAGTATCCCCCGCCAACGCATAAGAACCCTGTGGGGTATAAAAAATATTTAAACCCTCTTACATAAACTCATTACATGATAGAAGAAAAGATCATTGAGATCTTGAAAGATAAAGAAGCAACATATTTTGAATTGAAAAGAGAATTGAAGATATATTTTGGGAGTTTAGATTATTACCTCCTGAAACTAAAGAAAGAAAATAAAATAAAATCTGTAAAAAAAGAGGGAGAAACATACTATTCCATGCGATAAAGTATTTATTCTGGAGCCATCTTTTCTTTTCATGAACGTTGATACTATCTTTACGGCATCTGAGATAGCGACACCTGAAAATAAATTACTGAAAGGAAAAAAGATGCAAAATATAGTTGTAATAAAAGATGGAGCCGTTGCAGTAGACAATGGAAAGATCATAGATTTTGGAAAGGAAAATGAGATAAGATCAAAATACTCTGGAGAAATAATAAGTTTTGAAGGGAAAACTATGCTCCCTGGATTTGTTGATCCGCACACGCATTTAGTTTTTTCAGGAACTCGTGAGAATGAGCTCGTAATGAAGCTCAAAGGAAAAAAATATCTCGAGATTCTGAAAGAGGGTGGGGGAATCCAATACACTGTGGAAAGAACACGAGCCGCTTCAAAATCGAAACTGAAAAAAGAAGCTGAAAAAAGATTAGACAACATGCTGAAAAATGGCACAACAACTATAGAAGCCAAATCAGGGTACGGTTTGAACAGGAAAGACGAGATAAAATCTCTGGAAATTTTAAAAGAAATGAAACACGATGTAGATATAATACCCACTTTTTTAGTCCATGCGATCCCGAAGGAAAGTAATGAGAAAGATTATATAGACCTCTGCATAGATATGTTCGATGAGATAAAAGAAAGAGATCTTGCAGAGTTTGTGGATATTTTCTGCGAAAAAGACGTTTTCTCAGTTCAGGAATCCGAAAGATTTTTTGAAGCTGCCAAGAAAAAAGGTTTTAAATTAAGGATGCATGCAGACGAGATCGAGGATACTGGAGGAGCAGAGTTAGCTGCGAAACTCAATGCAAGGAGTGCCGATCATCTTTTAAAAGCCTCTGATAAAGGATTGAAAATGATGGCGGCGAATAATATTGTCGCCACGCTTCTCCCCGGAACTCCTTTTTCCCTCTTTACCGAGTTTCCCAATGCAAGAAAGATGATGGATCTGGATCTTCCGGTAGCGTTAGCGACAGACCTTAATCCGAATTGCTATACCGAGTCGCTCCAGTTTATATTTTCCCTGGCTGTCTTTAAAATGAAAATGCTTCCTGAAGAATGTATATCGTCTATAAAGAATGGTGCTTATTCGCTGGATAGAAACATAGGATGCATAGATCGTGAGGTAAATGCTGATCTTGTGGTCATGGATATACCTAATCACAGACATATAGGCTACCATTTTGGTGTGAATCTCGCCGGTACCGTTATAAAAAATGGAGCCATAGTATGGGAAACTATTTAAAAGATGAGATTAAAAATTATTTATGCGTATTTCAAAATATTATGGTTTGAATATATATAACAGCAAGGGAAGGTATGTGGGCATAGTCAACGATATTATCCTCGATTTTCAGGATGGAGATGTTTTTGGTCTGGCGGTCGGTCAGGAGAGAGGTTTAGAGAACATAGCAGTACCGTATAGCGATGTTCTTGCCGTAGGCGACATTGTCATAGTTAAAGCGATGGAAAAAAAGAAGGAATGATTATTTTGCAGCAGTATGCACTTTAAAACGTATCAGAGGGGATATTATATTAGTTCCAGTTATCTTTTCTCTGCCTATGTCTTCTATATTTTTAAGAAGATCATAGATGTTGCCAGAGATCATAAAGACACACCCCCCCGTGATCTCACCATTCTCTACCTTAAAACCAGGATTGCATACAACAGAGAATTCTCCCGATTCCGGATTTGAAGAGTGTGCCCCCTGGAAACCTTTGACATAATACCCTTCTCTTATATCAAATATGTTATCACTGCCTTCTTCGATCACTATGTTTGTAGGTTTTGTCTCCACAGTTCCTTTTAAAATATTTCTGTACGCATTTCCTGTGCTCCTTTCTCCTCCTATTTTTGCCCAGTAGTCATTCCACAAAAAGTTTTTCAGGACACCGTCTTTTATAAGGAATGTTTTCTCTGCAGGTACGCCTTCAAAGTCAAATTTCATCGTTGATACTCCATTTTTGTATAACGGATCATCTGTCATTGTCAGTTTTTCAGAAAATACCTGAGTTCCTATTTTACCTTTAAGAAACGATTTCCCCCGCATAACATTTTCTCCGAGAATGGAAGTAAGAAGCGTATAACAAAGAAGATCTTCGAGTGCATAAGGATGTATTATAACGTCTTTCAATCCTGACTCTGCCTTTTTAAGATTTTTTGAAAGCTTTACATCATCTGCAGCCGAGCTCACTATTTTTTCCAGATTTAGATTTTTTCTTCTCATTATTTCTATCCCAAGACACCCCGGTGTTACTCCAGTATCTGTTTTTCCTACGAGATAGGAGTACGCGGCGGTCCATGTTCCCTTTTCCGATATCTCAATTCCGTTAGTGTTTATGCAGTATTTTTCACCTATCTCTCTCCTCGCGTCACAAAAAGCGGGAGTAATACCTTCCGGAGTAAGATCGATTATTTCCTGGCAGGTATCTATAACTTCCTCTACAGACATTTTTTCTATCTCCGGATCGTATTCTTCAATATCATGATATTTTCCCACTTTGGGAAGATCCTGCCAGTTTTTATCTTTTTTATTAGCTCTTGCTGAAGAATAAACTTTTTTTACAGTATCATTAAGGAATCGCATATCATTCGTAAATCCAAAACCCACACGCTTATCCGCTATACCCCTTACAAATATATCTGTCTCCCTTGCTTTGTTAGTTTTAGAAATTTCTCCAAGCTCTCCTTCGACATCTATGACATCCGTGATGTGAACAAATATTTCTAACTCATCCAACCCAAGTTTTTCTCCGTATTTTAAAGTTTTAGAAAGTTCCATAGGATCACCCGAAAACAATTGCTCCCTTTTTGAATCTCATTTTAGGACCTCCTGAAGAGACAAAAGCCTCCTGACCTTTACCGCATCTTCCATTCTCAAAACTTAATTTTTTTCCCATGCCTGTTATGTATTTCAAAGATTCTATAGCCATACCCGAGATCGAGGTATTCTTTATAGGTTCTCCTATTTCGTCATTAATAATCTCGTACCCCTCCTGGATACCTACTTGAAATGAAGAATTCAGTTCAGCCTGCCCACCTCTGAAATCAACGCAGTAATATCCATGTTTTATGCCTTCAAAGAGTTCTTCTTCCTCAAAATCACCTTTTTCAAAATAGGTGTTCCTCATCCTTATTATCGGTGAAGATCTCCAGTCTTCAGCTCTTGCAGATCCCGTTAATGGCATTTTCGTCTTTTTTGCATACTCTCTATTAGTCAAAAGACCATTGAGAACTGAGTTTTTTATTATATCAACTTTTTTTACCTTAATCCCTTCCTCATCATATTTATAGTTCCCAAACCCATCTGGAACAACACCATCGCTCATGTTTATCTTGATATCTTCTGTGGCAACTATCTCTCCAATTTTTCCATAAAAAGATGAGTTAACTGTAAGATCTGCCTCTGATAAATGCCCAAGAGCTTCATGGGCTAAAACTCCCACAACTCTGGGCCCCAGAACACATTCAAAACTTCCTTTCTCTACCTCTTTACCTTCAAGCTGCATCATGACTCTTTTTCCCGTTCTTTTAACTATCTCTTCATTTGGTTCCCCATCAAAATACTCAAAACCTCGGGATACAGATCCTATTTCGTCTCTCGCTGATGTCAACAGCTGATTTTTTTCACCTGTGACCCAGCAGTAGTTCCATACGTGACATACATCCTGTATAAGTTCCGTACCCTCGTCTGTGAAAAGATATCTTTTTCCCTCTCCATCTCTGTAGCTTATAGAAACTGCTTTGATTCTCGGATCATATTTTTTAAACTTGTTATAGAGATCGATCATTCTCTCTATTTTCGTGCTTACAGGAACAGATTTAGGCGGTTTTTCTAATTTCCGGATAACATTTTCCTGAACAGGCTTTACTTCTGCAAGCTCTATCTTACTTTTCCTTCTTTTTGCAGAGTTTTTTGCCAGGGAAAATGCATCTTTAACCCCTCTCTCGATATCTTCAATGTTGCACGACACAAAGCCCCATGCGCCATCTTTTAAAATTCTTATAGCGGCTCCAAGCTCAGTTCTTTGATTTAAAGTGTCTATTCTTCCATCTATAAGGCTTATGTACGTCAGATCAATGTTTTCCACTCTTATTTCACAGTAATCGGAGTTGAGTTTTTCTCCAAGTTCTATGCCTTTCTTGATTACATCTTCCATTGTATCACCTAAAAATACAAAGTCAAAACTAGGACGACGTATTTCGTATGAGTCATGTTTTAGTTAAAAGATAGCCTAGATCAAAGTGAGTCCGATTCCAATACCTAAAATCGCAGCAATAATTGAAACTATGAACACAGCTATTACCATGAAGACCCATGCAACAATGGCTTTTACCCATGCAGTTGAGTATACGTATTTTATTATTGCTATTGCGCCTATTATTCCGAGTACAAATCCTGCCGTGTCGCCTACAAACCCCAAGATAACACTCAGAACAATCATCAGGATAACTGCCAGAATAGCGTTACCCCACGTTCTTCTTCTTTCATCGACTCCCGCTACCTTCACTCCGAACCATACAAAAAGCGACGCTATGACCAGCCAAACGACAAAAAATATTAGTACTGTCGTCAAAGCCAGTCCTGCAAAACTTAAAGCTCCTATTGCCATAGCTTTTATAGGAGTTTCTTTTTAAAAGATTATCGGTAATATATTTTTAAAGGATCGTACTCTACAGGTAGAGGAAAAGTAATAAAAAGATCAGGAGTATATTAATCTAATATGAATATATCCATAGAGAAGGGACTTGAAAAAATTAAGAATATGGAAGGATTTGAAAAGGTAAAGTTCATCATTTTGTATGGCTCGGCAGCAGAAGAAAGGATGATGAAGAGTTCAGATATAGATCTCTGCATATATTATGATAGTGCCTCGGAAGAGGCATCAAGATTCAGGTTTAAAATACTCTCAGAACTTTTTGATGATATATATGACATTCAGATTTTTCAGCAGCTCCCTATTTATGTAAGGGTGGAGGTTTTGAAGGGAAAGGTAATTTACTGCAAGGATAAGAGATTTTTATACAAAGTATCCATCGAGACTATAAAGGATTTTGAGGCATTTAAACACAGATTTTATGATTATATTGGAGAAAGGGCAATTACATGAGGAAACAGATTATCAGGACAAAGATAAAGGAGATAGAAGAAAGCATAGGATTGGTAGAAGAGTGAAAAGTTTTTAATAGAAGGAAGTATAAGAATATTAAGTGATTAAGATGAGCGAAATAAGAATAAAAATTCCAAAAGAGGTACCATTGCCCTCTCTTAAAAGAAAAATTGATGAATTGATAAAGGAAGAAGAAGTGAAATGGGCTTTATTTGAGAAATGCAAAGAGGAAATTTCATTAACCGAAGAAGAGTTGAGTGAATTGGAAAAGGCAAGGGAAGAAGCATGGAAAGAAACAAAGAAAAAATACGAGTTGTAGTTGGCACCAATGTTTTAATGTCGGCTCTGCTCAAGAATAATTCTTTTACAGCAAAATTGTTGAGATCAGAATTCTTTGAGATTTATTATCCAGAAGATGGATTGAGAGAGATAGAATATTACAAAAAGTACATAATTTCCAAACGAGAGAGGGCTTTGCAGAAACAAAGCTTTGAGTATGTTCTGAAGTTTATACTTGAACCTATTCATATAATCCCTTCTGAACTGTATTCTCAGAAGATAAAGAATGCTTATGAAGAGATGGAAGGTATAGATGAGAAGGATACACCTTTTTTAGCTTTAGCATTACAGTTAAATTGTCCCATATGGTCGGATGATAAACATTTCAAGCAACAGAGTATCGCCAAAGTTTATACAACGAAAGAAATTTTAGAGCTATCAAAACAGATGAGATGAATTCTGAAATATCAAATTTTTGAGATAAAACCGAAAACTTTTTATATAACATATAATTATAAAATGTAGAATCATTAAAAATGGTGATAAAATGAATAAAATTAAAAGTTTGATAATAACAGCAATGTTTTTGGTGTCTTTATTCGCAGCGATAGCACCAGTATATGCGCAGAACTACGTGCACAATATAAATACAGGAGAAGATTTTGCCACAGTTCAGAATGCAATAGATGATTCTAACACGCTTGATGGACACACGATCACCATCGACGCTGTTACTCTCGATGAATGGTGCATTACAGTTGACAAGGACCTTACTATAAAGGGTGCAGGAGCAGGACTCACGACGATTGATGGCAATGCCCATGATAGCGTCTTTAAGATAAGCAGCGGGACGACGGCGACTATTTTAGATATGACCATCACAAATGGCAACAGTGACAGTAACTACGGCGGCGGCATTTACAACGAAGGCACCCTCACCATGGAGAACTGTACGGTGAGCGATAACTACGCTGATTATGATGGCGGCGGCATTTACAACGAAGGCACCCTCACCATGGAGAACTGCACGGTGAGCGGCAATAGTGCTGGGAATTATGGCGGCGGCATCTACAACAGTCACACCCTCACCATGACGAACTGCACGGTGAGCGGCAATAGTGCATGGAATGGAGGCGGCATCAACAATGATGGCGGCACCCTCACCATGACCAACTGCACGGTGAGCAATAACGATACTACATGGGATGGCGGCGGCATCGATAATAACGACACGGTATATGCTAAGAACACGATTATTGCCAACAACACTGTTGAAAAAGGCACCGGACCTGATTTTCGTGGGGTAATAAGCTCTTATGGATACAACCTCATAGGAGATACCACTGACTGCACCATCAACGAGAGTGCGAACCCAAGTACGAATATTACCGGCGTTAATCCGATGCTTGGACCACTCCAGAACAACGGGGGATCCACAGAGACGCACGCACTTCTTTCTGGGAGTCCCGCCATCGATGCTGGGGACTGCACCGACAAAGACAGTAATCCGGTACTCACCGATCAGCGCGGTGTATCGAGACCGCAGGGATCTCGATGCGATATCGGAGCGTATGAGTATCCTCAAATGGCTATCAACCCAATATTAGTATTTCTTCCCGTAAAAAACTACCATTTGAGACAGGTGAATGCATATCTTGAATGTATAACGGAGAATTTACCGGAAGACGTTCCTGGAGATGTACAAACATTGCTAGATGAAATGCAGGAACACATAGACAATGCAAACACAACTGGAAACTCTATTTACGCAAATAATGAACTTCTGAAAGCACTGAAGTGTGCTGAAGATATTCAAGAAATATTGGGCATAACGTGTCCTCTTTGATTTTTCTTTTTTCTAATTTTAAATTGAGAATTTATACTGCTACCTCTATAGATCTAGCCTTAACAGAAGGTTTGGGTATTTCTAATCCTTCTTTTTTTAATCCTTCAATATGAAACTCTATAGCATTTTTCATCCTTTTAATAGTTTCATCTATAGTTGTTCCTGTGGCTATACAGCCAGGTAAGTCTGGGCAATAAGCCGAATAATTACTTCCCGCTTTTTCAACAATAATTGTGTACCTAAACATCTTTTCTCACCTCTTTTAATTTTGCTTGTTTTAAGATACTATTTAAAGTCCCTTTAGCAATTTCATCATTTAAATGTCCTGAAATAGTAACTAATCCTCTTTTGGACGGATGTTTGTATTGTCTGTGATCACCTTTAGTCCTTTCCAGATACCACCCGTCTTCTTTTATAAGTTTTATAACTTCTCTTACTTTCATATAGCACTCTTCCAGTATATGATCGTCATGATATAAATACTTTTCATCTTCACAAGATATAAATCTAAGAAGTAATAAAACGTTTATACAAACAACGAAGTTTTGAGTAAAAACAGAAGTTGTCAAGGACAACTTCTTCCCAGAACTTGTTAAAAACAAGTTCTGTTTTAAATTTTTTCATTTTTGAAACTTTTTTTAAATAAAATAAAAGAAATCAATATATCTCTGTGCTTTACAAAACTATTATATATGAGAAAAACTTATATACTTGTAACACGATTGAGAAAGAGTGAGTATTATGTCCTTAAAAATTGTTGATAACAGAAAGTTCATAACAATATCCAAAGAAGAATATGAGATCTTAAAAGCGACAATCGAGACTCTGGAGGATGCGGAAGTTATGGGGCAGCTCAAAAAATCCTGGAAATCATCTTCTAAAAGTCTTGAAGATATTAAAAAGGAGATCGGTATTTAGTAATATTTCTTTGCTGCATCTTTGTGTTTGATAGCTCTTATATAGACAATGTCATTTTCAATTGTGTACCATATTCTGTATTTGCCTGATCTCAGTTACCATAAGCCACTCAGGCTTCCTCGTAGAGGTTTTCCATACATATCCGGGTATTTTTCCAATTTTTTTAATTGTTTGAACAATTCTATAGCCTTTCTTTTATCCAACTTTTTTATTTCTTCCTCAACAGGCTCTGTAATCCTTACCTCGTACATCATAAAAAATTAGTTTGATTCAATAAATATCTTTTCTTGATGTTTCTAATAACTGGGAGACGAAATGCAGGGACACATAGATAATGCAAATACCACAGGCAATACAATATACGCAAATAATGAACTTCTGAAAGCTCTGAAGCGTGCTGGAGAGATTCAAGAAAAACTGGGCATCACGTGTTCGTAATTTTTCTTTTCTTCTTTTTATATAGCCTCTTTAGGACGACTTAGTTATGGAACCGAAAAGATTAAAAATGCCATAAGGTAAGATTATATGATAAATTATGACGCAAGAAAATAATTTTGATTCAAAGGCATTCAGATTTTTTTCGCTTGAAGGTTCTCCTTATGAGATAGGAAGTAAACTTGCAGAGTATGTCAAAAAGAATCCCCATGCAGCTGATTTTTACGCTTCAGGAAAACCTAATTTGAAGAAGCTTGGTTTTAGGAATTTTAAAGAACTTCAAGAGTACTACGAAAGTTATATTCCAGGTCTAGCAGAAGAAACTCAAGGTTTTATTGATGCTCTTGAGGGCTCTCATAAAATTGCAATAATTTATGGTTTCCCTCATTCTTTTCAGAATAGTTGTAGTCATATGGTAGCTTTACCTTCAATTACTAAAAATAAAAAAATCTTAGTTGGCAGGAGCTATGAATGGAACCATAATGAGGAAGATTTGATTTTATGTACAACTAAAGTTAATGGCAAAGCTAAACATCTAGGTTTTACAATGCTTTTGTTTGGTCGTTATGAAGGTCTCAATAATTATGGTGTCTGTGTGACTTCTTCAGGAGGTGGAGCATATTCAGCTCAAGATACAACAAAGGGTATTCCTTTTTGCTTAGCTATTAAATCAGTTTTAGAAAACTGCAAAACAGCTGAAGAAGCTACAAATTATCTTACTGATATACCAAACAATTCCACCAATAATTATATCATCTGCGATAAGAAAAGTAAAGCCTTTCTTATTGAATGTCTAAATTCAGAATATTCGGTGAAAGAGATAGATAGTAATTCAGATGAACAGTATCTAATCTCAACCAATCATTTTACTCTGCCTGAAAAATTACAGTTTAATAAACGCGTACATAAATGGTTATTTCCAAATTCTACAACAAGATTCAATACAATAAAAACTGTACTAAGTGAAAACAAGGATCAAATTTCAAAAGAAACAATCAGAGAAATCCTTTCAAAAGAAATTCCAGAAGGTGTTTGTGCTTACTATTATTCATTTAGTTTTGGAACAGTGTATTCCATGATTTTTGATGTTACAGAAAATGAGCTAGAAATTAGCTTTGGTCCACCTTCGCATAATAAATGGGTTAAATTCAATCTGGAAACTCCTTCAGATAGTTGTGAATTTAAAGCAATATTTCCACAGAAACAAATCCCTAAAAGAAACTAGAAAGAATCATCTATCTCATTAGTAAAACCATTTCCCTATAGAAATATATCACTTATCTTAACAGTACCAGTAAACAGAAAAATTATTATACTCTAAATTTAATCTCTTTCATGTTGTTGAACGAGATTGTAGATTATCTTGACGAGTTTTTAGATATTAAACATATACAGGATTCCTGCAAAAATGGGCTTGAGGTTGAAGGAAAAGACGAGATAAAGAAAATAGGATTTAGTGTAGATGCATGTTTGGAAAGTTTTCAAAAAGCTGTTTCAGCTAAATGCGATCTTTTGATAGTGCATCACGGCATGTTCTGGGGTGATATTGAGTATATCACGGATATAACTTATGAAAGAGTTAAACATCTTATAAAAAACGATATAGCTTTATATGCTGCGCATCTTCCTTTGGATGTACACCCTGAAGTTGGAAACAATGTCCAATTAGCGAAGCTGCTCAATCTTGAGATTCAAAATACATTTTGCAAATACAGGAATATAGATGTCGGCATAATATGTGAAAATGATACTGATTTTGATGATCTTGTAAAAAGAATTCAAAAGCATTTCCCTGCAAAATATATGAAATTCAATAATCTCTCAAAAAAAGTAGGGATCATTACAGGTTCCGGGGGATTGGGAATAAAAGACGCAGTAGACAAAGGATGCGATACGTTCATAACGGGCGAGATGAGGTATATTGATTATCATCCGATCAAAGAGTATGAGATAAATATTATCTACGGAGGTCATTACGCTACAGAGGTATGGGGACTGAAGGCTTTGATGGATCATATACAGAAGAAATTTAATATAAATTGTGAATTCCTGGATTTAAAGGAGATACAATGGAAAACAGAGAAATAGCAAAAATATTCTATGAAATATCTGAAATATTAAGATTTCGGGGAGAGGATTTTAAAAGCAGGGCTTACTTTATGGCTGCAAGAAAACTTGAAAAAATTAAGAATTTAAGAGAGTATTATGAAAAAAATGAACTTGAAAAAATCCCTGGAATAGGAAAAAATCTCGCTAAGAAGATAGTAGAATATTTTGAAACTGGAAAAATCTCCCATCTTGAAAAAATAAAAAAAGAGCTTCCCGAAGGTATGGATCAACTCCTTACCATACCGGGAATAGGTCCTAAAACTGCCTTATTTCTTTACAAAGAACTCAACATAAGATCTTTAAGCGATCTGGAAAAATCTATAAAAAATCATGAAATAATGAAGATTAAAGGCGAAAAACTGGAAAAGAACTTAGAGAGAGGATTGAAAATTGTGAAAACGAAGAAGGGGAGGATACTTTTGAGTGAAGCCTTTGAAATTGTAGAAGAACTTTCAGGAATGATCAAAAATTTTGAAGTTGCAGGCTCTTTTAGAAGAAGAAAAGAAACTGTAGGCGACCTTGATATTATTCTAACGAAAATTGACGAAGCTTCTTTAAAAGACTTCCAGATACTGGCAAAAGGAGAGAAAAAAATTACAGCCATATACAAAAATATCCATATAGATTTTAGGGTAGTAAAAAACGAGGAAAGGGGATCTTCTCTGCAGTATTTTACCGGCAATAAAGAGCATAATATAAGGCTAAGAAGAATTGCTCAGAAGAAAGGATACAAACTGAATGAATACGGATTATTTGAAGGAAATAATAGAGTTAATATAAATGAAAAAGACATATATGAAATTTTAGGAATGGAATGGATTCCTCCAGAGCTGAGAGAAAACACTGGAGAAATAGAAGCTGCTTTGGAAAGAAAACTTCCTAAACTCATAGATATTGAAGATATAAAAGGAGATCTGCACATACATACGAAATGGAGTGATGGTCTGGACAGTATTGAAAATGTTGTAAAAAAAGCAAAAGAATTAAATTATGAATATATTGCGATTACAGATCATTCTCCTACAGTCCCTGTAGGAAACGGATTGAGTGAAGAAAGACTTCTGGAACAGTGGGATATTCTGGAGAATTATGATAATGTTTTGAAAGGCGTAGAATGCGATATACTGAAAAACGGAGCGTTGGCTTATAAAGATAGAGTTCTCGAGAAAGCTGATTTTGTCATAGCCTCAGTTCACATGTTCGTGCCCAAAACGGAAACGATTCTGAAAGCTATGGAAAATGAAAATGTAGATGCGATAGGGCATCCTACCGGAAGATTTATCGGCGTAACGGATGGATACGATCTGGACATGGAAAAAATATTTGAAAAAGCTGCAGAGACAAACACAGCTCTCGAAATAAATGCCTATCCAAAAAGACTTGATCTGAAAGATATATACATCAAGAAAGCAAAAGAGTATGGAGTAAAATTTATCATAGGTACGGATTCACACAATGTTGAAGAAATGGATAACTTCATCTTTGGAGTTTACAATGCAAGAAGAGGATGGGCAGAAAAGAAAGATATTTTAAACTGTCTGGATTTAAAGGAGTTGGAGAGATATGTTCATAATCTTTGAAGGGATAGATGGATCAGGTTTGACAACACAGTCAAAAATTTTAAAGGATTATTTAGAAGAAAAAGGGAATAAAGTATTCCTGACAAAAGAACCTACAAATAGTCATATAGGAAGACTCATTAGAAAGACTTTAAAGGGATCGTATAAAATGGATCAGGAGACATTGGGGTTACTATTTGCCGTTGACAGAAGCATGCACATGGATATTATAAAAAAGGAGCTGAAAGATTCTTTTGTTATCTGCGATCGTTACTATTTTTCAAACTTTGCTTACCAGATGTTAAATGTAGATCTTAATCATTTGATACGTATAAATTCAAGATTCCTGAAGCCTGATCTTACAATATTTTTAGACGTACCTGCTGAAGTTTGCAAAAAAAGGATAGATGAAAACAGGGAACATATAGAGATATTTGAAAACCGGGAAACACTTGAGAGAATAAGGAAGAATTATATAAAAATCATAAAGTTGTTCAAGAAAAAAGGATATAATATAGTGAAGATAGATGGGAATAGGAGTATAGAAGAAACACACGCTGATATCGTAAAATGCGTAGAGAAATTTCTGGAGTAATTTTTATTTTTTAATATAATAATACTCCCCAATACTTTTCTGCTTTCTATCCAACTGCGAATCTATCTTATTCGCTCTCGGTCTTTTTGTATCGTGATCCCTCCTGAATGTTACTCCTACATCTTTCAGAAATCTGTTCATTCCTTCTCTCATACTTAAAGGCTGAGAAGCAAAGCCCTCTACTCCAGGTTCACCCGAGAATACGATAGTTTTATCAGATATATAATCTACACTTACAATATCGTGTTCAACGACTAAAGCACACTTTTCCGAGTTCTCTATCTTTTTCCTGACGAGTTTTGTCATGTTCAGTCTTTGTTCTATATCTAAATAAGCCGAAGGCTCGTCTAAAAGATATATATCCGCTTCCTGAGTGAGACAGACAGCTATCGCGACTCTCTGCAGTTCTCCTCCGGATATGTTTTCAATGTTACTGTCAAGGATTCTTTCAAGCTCTAAAGGTTCTATGATCTCACTTCGGTAATATCCAGACTCGTCTCCCCCGACGCTTCTCAAAAGCTCTCTTATAGTTCCATCAAAATCTTTTTTTATGTACTGGGGTTTGTATGCTATTTTTGACTCTGTTTCTATCTCTACATTGTCAGGAGTCTCAATCCCTGCAAGCATCTTCACAAACGTTGATTTTCCTGTGGCGTTTGGGCCTATAATCCCTATGATCTCTCGCTCGTGAAGGATACCACTGTCCGTATGCAAATCAAATCCGCTGAATTTTTTTACAAGTTCGGGATATTTTAAGATCGTTTTTCCAACAGGTTTTTGACGTTCACTCAAAACATCAAACTCTATCCTCCCAGATCTGAACCTGACATTTTCATCTTTTAAATAACCGTCAAGGTACGTGTTTATCCCCACTCTTACTCCCATTGGAGACGAAACTATCCCATATACACCTGAAACACCATAGAGGATATGAACATAATCACTGAGATAATCGAGAACAGCAAGGTCGTGTTCTACAACAATTACAGTTTTTTCCTTTGCGAGTTCTCTTATACTTCTTGCGACGTTTAGCCTCTGATATATGTCCAGATAAGAAGAAGGCTCGTCAAAGTAGTAGATATCTCCCTCTCTTGACATGGCAACAATAATGGCAAGCCTTTGAAGCTCTCCACCAGAAAGATTTTTTACATCCCTTTCCAGACAGTTCTCTATGCCCAATCTTTTTATAAGTGCCTCAGAGACTCCTCTCTCATCCGTTCTCTCTAAAATTTCGCTCACAGTTCCCGAGATCGCTTTCGGAATTTTATCTATGTACTGAGGCTTCATTATAGCTTTTATTCCCGTTTCCAGCTTTTCAAAGTATGTCTGCAGTTCACTTCCTCTAAAATACTCAAGTACTTTTTCTTTATCAAGTGTTTTTAAGTTCCAGTCTCCAAAGTTTGGTACTACCTCGGATGAGAGAATCCTCAGAGCTGTCGTTTTTCCTATTCCATTACCCCCTATAATCCCAAGAACATGATTTTCTTTTGGCATAGGTAACCTGTAAAGCCTGAAAGAGTTTTCACCATACTGGTACACCGGAGTTTTCAATTCTTCAGGAAGATTCACTATATGAATGGCACCAAAAGGGCATTTGTGTACACAGATACCGCATCCGACGCATAATTCCTCTAGTATTATAGGTTTTTTTGTTTCCTTGTTGATAGTGATAGTTTCATCGCCCATCCTCACTCTTGGACAGTATTTTATACACATATAATTGCATTTTTTTGGTTTACACTTATCAAACTCGATAACAGCTATCCTCATCTCTTCACCTAAAAAAAGAAAAAAAGATTAATGATACCAGTACCAGCTTAGGACAGTCTCTGAAAATGTATCTGTATCAAGATCATATACAACTTTAAATCGTATCCTCACATAAGGTTGGCATGGAGAACAGCAGGGATCACAGCAGGAAGTGGTACAATATGATCCGCATGTTCCGCAGGTAGTACAGTCTGTGTCGAAGTATATGTACATGTCGTAATACTGTGTGGTTGAGTTTGTACCTCCATCATATACAGGATCTCCATAAGCTTCTATATCCACGCAGCAGATTCCGCAGCCCACACACTGGGCAAGTATATTTTCAAGATCGCTCATCTCTCCTGTTGTTTCTCCAAGTTGCTTATTCAGTGCGTCTATTGTTGCTTTGTACTGTTCGATCCATGCCTCGTATCTTTCTATGGAGTTATTTAATGAAACTATTTCAGCATTTAAGTCTTCTATCTCGGCATCTTTTTCTTCCAAGGCATCTTCCTTTTCCTTTTTTGCGTCGTCAAGATCTTTCTCCAGATCCGTCACCTGCGAAGATAACTGCGATTTTTCGCTCTCCAGATCCGTCACCTTGCCATTTAGAGTATTTATCTGAGTAGTTAGACTGTCTTTTTCCAGTAGAAGAGAGTCTTTCTGATCCTCTAAAGTTTCAAAACTTGTTTTTAGCGATTGATAACTGGAATTTACGTTGGTGTACTGCATTGCAAAGTATCCAGCTCCAAAGATTGCGGCAACAAGAAATATCGAAAGTATAATGGCCATTATTGGCCATATATCGTTACCTTTTGACGTTTTTTTCTTTAATCTGTCCATTTCCTCTTTCTGTTTTCTGGCAAGTAACTTCCAGTAATCTTCTTTTTTTTCTTCTGCCATATTAAAACCTCTTTCATATATATGACAGAAGAACTATAAAAAGTTTTCTATAAAAATGGTCATTATTGTTAAGCAATGTTGTAAATCAAAAACCACAAACTGAGCCACCACATAAGAAATGAAAACATTCCTGATGTTATAACCTTTCTTCTTCCCCCTAACCTTTCTATGTTAACTCCAACTATGGGAACAATATATGTGGTGAGGTATATGATCATTATTGCTATAAGAAGTATTAGCTCACCTGCCATACCCTTCAGAACGGATCCTGCAACCACTCCTGTTATTCCTCCTGTCAAACAAAATACCAGTGCCGACTTGTTTTTTTCGTCCATTATTTCACCGAATTCTTTTTCATGACAAGCTTTAAAAAGTTTTTGTATGTAATACCCATATGTTTTCCTTTGATATTAAGGTAATTACTCAGGAATTAAAAGAATTATCAATAATAAATATGAAAATAGAAAAAATATACCAGAGGAATGGAGAATTTAGATTTAAATTATACGGAAATGGAAGAAAAGATTTGGTTATTAAGCCTGGAGTATGTATCTATGTAACTGGGTATCCAAAATCAGCTCCGAAAAATCCCTCAGGATTCGCCATGTTTCTCAGGAAAAAACTGCATACTCTGGAGATACTGGATATAAAGCAGATAAAATTTGATAGGATTGTGGAGATAACTTTGGGGATTAGAGAGGCTATGTATAGACTTATAATCGAATTTTTCGGTCAGGGAAACATAGTTTTGACAGATAAGGATTATAAGATTCTCAGTTTATGGAAAAAGCATCATAAAAGAGAAGTATACGTAGGAAACTGCTATGAATTTCCAGAGAGCGAAAATATTTTCACTGAGTTTAAGCTGGAAAAAAAGGATAAAGAGATAGTAAAGGTTTTGGCTGTTGATTATAACCTCGGAGGAATTTATGCCGAAGAGCTGTGTTTACTGTCAGGAATAGACAAAAACTCTAAAGAAGTCGATACCGAAAAATTAAAAGATGGAGTAAAAAAGCTTGAAAATATGGAAAAGAAAGTAAATGTTGTGGAGGGAGAGATATATCCTTATGAATTATCAAGGTTTAAAGACAAAGAAAAAAAATACTATAACAGCTTAAATGAAGTTCTGGACGAGATTTATGGAAAAGAAGAACTTATAGAGGAAAAATCAATAGAAAAAAAGAATCTGGAAGAAAAAATAGCGAAATATGAGAGGATAGCAGCTTCGCAAAAAGAGGCTGTTAAAAAATTTGAAGATGACATAACCAAAAACAAAGAACTCGGCGATCTGATCTATCTACATTATCAGGAGATAGAAAAAACCTTAGAGATTATAAAGAAAGCGAAGAATCGGGATGAGATAATAGAAAAGGCAAAGGGGAACAGATACATAGAGAGTATAGATCCAAAAAATTTGAAACTCAACTTCGAAAAAAAAATAGTTATAGATATATCGAAAACACTGTCTGAAAACGCTGGAATATATTACGAAAGATCAAAAACTGCAAAAAAGAAGTTAGAAGGTGCCAAATCTGCTCTGCAAAAGAACTTGAAACATATAGAGACATTAAAAAAAGGAGAGAGTGAGATAGAGGAGATAGTTGTCAGAAAGAAAAGGAAAAGAGAATGGTACGAAAAGTTCAGATGGTGTTTTTCCAGTGAAAATTTTCTTATACTCGGAGGAAAAGATAAAAAAACAAATGAAGTACTGATAAAGAAACACATGGAGCCTAAGGATCTGTATTTGCACGCAGATATCCAGGGAGCCCCCCACATTATCATAAAAAATGGACAGGAATCGTCTGAAAAGACATTAAACGAAGCAACTATCTTTGCAGCTTCTTTTTCAAGGGCGTGGAAAGAAAAAATAGCGGGAATAGATGTTTATTGGGTAAATCCGGAACAGGTTACAAAATCCCCTCCTTCTGGAGAGTACTTACCTACGGGGGCATTTTTTATAAAGGGAGAAAAGAATTTTATTAAGAATGTATTACTATCTCTGGCATTGGGTATTTTTGAAAATAAGCCAATGTGCGGACCTGTTTCCGCCATAAAGGCGAATTGTGACAGATATGTTGAGATAGTTCAGGGAGATGAAAAAAAAGAAGCTCTTGCGAAAAAAATCTCTAAAATTATGGCTTATGATAATTTAGATGATATAATTCAGGTACTGCCTTCAGGAGGATCAAAGATAAACAGGATACCCCAAGAATAGTATAAAAATCAGGGGGTGGTACGGGATATCCTTATCCTTTAGAGGAAGAAACTTTATAAAATTTTTGATGAGAAAGGTTTTTAAAATGTTCGAGGAATTAGGTAATGACAAGGAGATGATATCATGGATAAACTACTGATATTGGGACCAGCAATTAGTTGTATAGGGCTTCTATTTGCTGGATATTTAAGTAAAAAGATTTTCAAGTATGACAGAGGTACTGAAAAGATGAAAGAGATTTCTGATGCTATTTACAAGGGTGCAATGACTTTTTTGAACAAGGAGTATAGAGTACTTATTTTCTTTGTTATAATAGTTGGTGCTGTTCTGGCATTGGCCATAGATCCAAAAATAGCAAGTGCTTTTGTTATTGGAGCTATATTTTCAGCCCTTTCAGGAAATATCGGGATGAGAATCGCTACTGCATCTAACGCAAGGACAGCCCAGGCTGCGAAGGAGGATATAGGCAGAGGTTTGAAGGTGGCGTTCTCCAGCGGAGCTGTTATGGGGTTATGTGTAGTGAGTCTTGGACTTCTGGGTGTTTCAACTCTGTACATTGTACTGGGAGATCCGAACATAATATACGGCTTCGGATTTGGAGCTTCTTCGATAGCTTTATTTGCAAGAGTTGGAGGAGGAATCTATACAAAAGGTGCAGATGTAGGCGCTGATCTTGTCGGAAAAGTAGAGGCTGGAATACCTGAAGACGATCCGAGGAACCCAGCTGTAATAGCAGATAACGTTGGAGACAATGTAGGTGACGTTGCAGGGATGGGTGCTGATCTTTTCGAGAGTTATGTGGATTCCATTATAGCTGCGATGGCTATTGGTGTCGTTGGATTAACAATTGGCGGAAAATATCTGAGTGAAGATCTCGTGATTCTGCCTATGCTGATAGCAGGCATAGGGATACTCTGCTCGATCATAGGGACATTCTTTGTAAGAGGAGGAAATGAAAAGAAACTGCATTCTGCCCTTAACAACAGTATTTTTGCTGCTTCCATACTCACCGCGATTTTTTCGGGGATCGTAATTTACTACATGACGCACGCAATGGAGATATTTTATGCCACCCTGTCAGGATTAGTTGTGGGTATAGTCATAGGTTTAATTACAGAGTATTACACATCTCATGACTACAGTCCTACGAGAGGAATATCTGAAGCTGCAAAGACAGGAGCTGCTACCGTTATTATAGAGGGGATAGCGGTGGGTATGTTATCCACGGCAGTACCCATAGTAGCTGTCTCTGCTGCGATAATAGCCGCTTACCATTTTGCAGGCCTCTACGGAATCGCAATAGCAGCTGTAGGAATGCTTTCCACGCTTGGAATAACGCTCGCCACGGACACATACGGGCCTGTAGCTGACAACGCCGCCGGTATATCAGAGATGGCAGGCCTTGGAAAAGAGGTGAGAGCAAGAACAGAAGCGCTTGACGCGGTAGGTAACACCACTGCAGCAATGGGAAAAGGATTTGCAATAGGTTCTGCAGCTTTAACTGCGTTGGCTCTATTTTCAGCATATACATCAAAAATTGCAGAGACTACAGAGATGAAAATCACCGATCCTTACGTTATAGCAGGACTCTTCATAGGAGGGCTTTTACCGTTCCTATTTTCAGCGTTTACAATGAGTGCAGTTGGAAAAACAGCTTATAAAATGGTAAACGAGGTGAGAAGACAGTTCAAGGAGATACCTGGATTGATGAAAGGAACGGCTAAACCAGATTACGAGAAATGCATAGAGATCTCTACAGCAGCCGCATTGAAAGAGATGGTGCTTCCAGGAGCATTAGCTGTGATCGTGCCCATAGTTGTAGGTTTACTTCTCGGACCTGAGGCTCTTGGCGGACTGTTAGCAGGTGCTGTGCTGACAGGATTTTTACTTGCTGTATTCATGGCAAACGCAGGAGGAGCAATGGATAATGCAAAGAAGTACATTGAACTTGGAAACTTCGGAGGAAAAGGCAGTGATGCACATAAAGCGTCCGTCGTCGGTGATACGGTAGGAGATCCTTTCAAAGATACATCAGGACCATCTTTAAACATTCTTATAAAACTGATGTCCATAGTGGCGATCATTTTCGCGCCGTTATTTTAATTTTTCTTTTTTTATTTTCAGCCTTTCTTAGCTCTAATACTCTCTAAAGCAGTTTTCACAGCTCTCTGAACAAACGAGTTTTCGTCATCCAATGCTTGGGTGAGGGGTTCTATAACTCTTACATCTCCTATTTCTTCGAGAGCCTTTGCCGCTTCCCCCCGAACATGCCAATCTTCATCCTTCAAGGCTCGAATTAGTGGATCTACTGTATTTGAGTCACCTATCATACCAAGAGCCCTTGTTACTTCCCGTCGGATATCTTTGTCTCCGCTCTCCAAGACATGAGTGAGTGATTCTACCGCAGGTTCTCCTATATCTCTAAGAGCCTCTATTGCTTTCCATCGGACATGCTCGTCCTTCAAGGCTTTTATCAGCTCTTTAACATCCCTCTTTGCTTGAAGTTTTTCGATATCAGGATCTCTAAAAATTCCCATTTTTCCTACCTTTTAAAAACCGTAGTGACGAAATGCATGTATTGTTCCAAATTGGTGTTATATAAGTATATGTTTCTATTATTTTTAAACTTTTGCATCATTCATGTGCCGAGAAAACGAAACGAGGACGTGAAAAAAATTGTTAAGGCAATATTACAGAAAAATAATGCTCAAATTGAGTTTATTTTCTAGATAACTGTATAATTGAGTAAACTTATAGTACAATTTTATATTTTTGAAGTATTCAATAGTAAACTTTATAAAAGAAGTGTGATAATTGATACCATGAATGAAGATTTCCGCAACTCGCACAAAGAGGAGGATAGAGAATGAAAGACAGGAGAAACTTTTTACTATACGCAATGGGAAGACTAGTTTCATTAATGGGCACTGGGGTACAGGATATTGCGCTACCTCTTTTTATTCTCGACCTGACCGGTTCAGGAACAGCCATGGGAACATTCATGATCATCACAATGGCACCCAGGCTCGTTCTCTATCCTATCGCAGGAGTGGTAGGAGATCGAGTAAATAGAAAATGGATAATGGTCTGGACGGATTTTGGGAGGGGAGCAGTAATTTTAATTCTGGCATTACTGGCAACGAGGGATCTTGTTACAATTCCCTTATTATTTGGCGCTCAGTTCGTAGTATCGCTCATGAACGCGCTCTTCGGCCCGGCGACGAGTGCCATGCTGCCGGATATCGTCGAAGAAGAGGATCTTACCAGAGCAAACTCTACCATGGGAGCTATTAACAGTGCCTCATTCATTGTCGGTCCCGTACTTGGAGGAATAATATATGGATTAGGCGGAATAAAAGTAGCTTTCTTGATAAACGGCGTGTCATTTATCGGTTCCGGAGTGAGTGAACTTTTCATCAGATATCACCAGAAAACGAAAAAGTTCGAAAAGATACACGAAATTATACATGATCTAAAGGAAGGAATAGGATTTATAAGAATGCACAGGGGTCTTTTGGTCCTTATGACCTTTGCATTAACAGTAAATTTCCTCTTCAGCCCTATTTTTGGTGTTCTCTTTCCGTACGTAATGAGAATTGTAATAAAATTCTCGTCAGAGCAGTTCGGGATACTTGAGGCTTCATTTTTGATAGGTGTATTGATCGGGAATATTATAATCGGTACTTTATTAGCAAAAAGCAAAGTAGAAAAAATGCTAAACAGAGGATTACTTGCTCAAACGTGTTTCACGTTCGTCTTTGTAGCCTTGATCTTTCCCCAAATAATCGAAAAACTTGGTTACGCCAGCTGGATTATGTTTTTTGCATTATCTCTTACTTTTGTTTTTATGGGAGTGTTTAATGCCTTCATAAATACTCCAATACAAGTGGAACTTCAAAAACTTGTACCCACGGAGTTCAGGTCGCGGGTATTTTCCGTTCTGGAAGTTATGGGTCAGGGAATTGTTCCAATAGGATTTGGCATAATGGGCATTTTATTAGATCTGGTCCCTGCACATATAATTGCTCTCACAATATCAATAATTGGAACTCTTGTGGTATTACTCTTTGTCTTTAAATACTCCAAAGAAGTCACTGAAGGATTTGAAAACAAGAATGCAAATAGCTTATCTTCCCAGAGTATTGATTCTTAAAGAGGAATTTAAACCATCCGACCACGACTTAGTAGAACAAAACAAATTTAAAATATCTCTGCATATAAAGAAAAATGAAAGTAAAAATAGGAGATACAAATGACTAGCCCTTATCTTTTATTCGCCGGTATAGGAATGATGCTTGTAGGTATCCTTCCGGTAATCTACTGGTGGAGAAAAGATGTGAAATTGAAATATTTCTTATTTGGAGCCTTAACGTGGGCTGCAGCCATAGGAGTAAAAGTTTTAATGGATTTTACGCCTTTAAACGATTTTTTAATGAGAAAATTTACCATATCTACTTTTATTATAATTTTTGGAATCTATGTAGGTCTGAGAACTGGAATCCTCGAGAACGGTTTTACATATGTAGTTTCAAAGAAAATTGAGATGAACTTCAAAGATGCCGTAGGATTTGGGATAGGTTTCGGTGGATGTGAGGCTCTCATCTTGGGGATCTTCTCCTTTGTCAGTGTTCTAAATCTTATTCTTACGAAAGCTTCCACATATGAAGATCCGAGTATACTCTTTGCCCCCATAATCGAAAGATTATTTGTTTTATTCGGTCATATATTTTCCTGCGTTCTCGTTATATACTCTGTAAAAACTAAAAAAATTAGATATTTCCTTTATTCCATAATATATAAGAGTCTTATAGATGGGATTATTCCATGGATGCAGCACAACATCCCCCAAACAGCAAAAGGGGTATACATGATGGAGATACCTGTTGTAATATTTGGGATAATAGGGCTCATCGGAATAATAAAATTAAAAGAGGTGATGGAATGAGAAAAATTTTGGTATTGCTAGTGATATCTATTGTTTTTTCCGGGTGCATATCGGAGGAAGAAGAAACAAAAACAAAAGAGCTTGACCTGGAAATAGGAGAGGAATATACGTACGAGTTTTACTCAAACGGAAGTTACATAGGACACAATAAATACAAAGTTGTCGGAAAAGAAGGAGAGAACTATCTTATAGAATCCGAGGTAGACCTAGGTTTTACAATAGATGCAAAATATACGATCACAAAAGAATGCATGCCAGTGCATTACGAGTTTGTGGCTTATGTGAACAATGAAAAACAGACAGTTTCTTGTGAGTTCACAGAAGGAAACGTTTATGAAGCTGCAACAAAGGGAGATCAAAAATTTGAAAAGGATATAAAACTTGAAGAGGGCACGTATCTTCTCGATAATAATATGATCGGACAGTGGGCGCTCATGTTTAAAACGATGGAACTAAAAACTGGAGATAGCTACGTTATACCAATGTTTGCAGCCCAGCCCATGAAAGCTCTGAAGATAGAGATGAAAGTCGGGGAAATAGAAAAAATAGAAGGACATGACTGTTACAAATTAGATTTTCCAGAGATGAAATACTTCATGTATATTTCTGAGGGTGAACTTATAAAAATGGAGACCAAAGATAAAACCTTGGTCATCATTTTGAAGAGGTAAACCTTTTTAAATGTGAGAGTTGTGTAGACTATGGAGGCTTTGTAATGTACAAGCTCGTGAAGTTGGAAGATATAGTGAGAATCCCTCCAAATAGATTCAGTGAGGATCAGAAAGAGGTAGTTCTTGATATTTTAAGAGAACAGTATGAAGGCAAATGGGACAAAGAGTTGGGAATGATGCTCTGTGTTCAGAATATTCTGGAGATAGGAGAAGGAAGAGTGATCCATGGGGATGGTGCTTCTTATAATAATGTCATTTTTGATGTCCTTACATTTTTGCCGAAACTCCATGAGATCATTGAGGGGCATGTTGTTGAAATTGTCGAGTTTGGAGTCTTTGTGAGGATAGGACCTGTAGATGCGTTGAGCCATGTTTCCCAGATCACAAATGATTATATAAGTTATGATAAAAAACAGCATACTCTCACAGGAAAGGAAACAAAACAGATGATAAAAGAGGGAGATTACGTAAGAGCAAGGATTGTTACTCTCGGCACAAAAGAAGAAGTCGTGAAGGTGGGACTGACGATGAGACAGCCTTATCTCGGTAAGTTTGAATGGATAAGCGAGGAGAAACAGAAGGAGGAGAAGAAATGAAAGCATGCAAAGATTGTGGCATGATCGTGAGTTCAAAAACAGAGATCTGTCCAAACTGCAAGACCTCCCGTCTCTCTGATGAATGGCATGGTCTCGTTGTTATAATAAAACCTAAAAAATCAACCATAGCAGAAAAACTCATGATAAAAACACGAGGGAAGTACGCACTTAAGGTAAGATAATGCTGAAACTTACAAAAGAGACAAGAGATCTTTTTAAAACACATATAGGAAAAGTGATTAGAGGAGAAATCCCGTATCCCTATATAGAATTTAAAAAATCTTATAAAAAAGAGTTTCTCATATCCATAGGGGATGTGGTAACAAAAAATTTAATCAAAATAGGGATGAATCCCGATGTTATCATCATAGATGGAAAAAGTATGAGAACAAAAAAAGAAGAGTTCATAATAGAGGGATATGAAGAGATAAAGGTAAAAAATCCTCCCGGTGTTATTGCAGATGAACTCTGGGATGCAATAAAAAAAATGAGATCAAAACAAAAGATTTTTATAGAAGGTGAAGAAGATTTAGCATCATTGCCGGCTATCTTATTCGCACCTTTGGGTGCTCTGATAGTTTATGGTATACCGGAAGAAGGTATAGAAGTAATAGAGGCAAATGAAAAGAATAAAAAAAGAGTTAATGAGGATATAAAAAAAATGGAAGTGGAAAAATGAAGATAGAAATACAGGAAGAAAAGGAAAATCTCCTACTGGAAAGAAAAGAGGTATACTTCAAGGTTATTCCAGAAACTGGCAGTGAAAAATATGAGGATGTGAGGGAAAGGATAGTTGCCATGCTGGATCTCGATAAGAATACATTTGTAATACAGTATATGAAACCTCAGTTTGGAAAAAAAGAGTACAGAGGATTTTTGAAGATATACAAAGACGAAAAAAACATGAGATCTATTGAAGAAAATTATGTACTCAAAAGAAACGGTTTGATGGGTGAAGAGCAATGATCTCCAAGAAATATCAGATCAAGGATAATAAAGTTATAAGAAAAAAAACGTGTCCTCGTTGTGGGACGGGCGTTTTCCTGGCAGAACATAAGGATAGACTCACCTGTGGAAAATGTGGATATACAGAGTTCATAAAGAAAGCTCAGAACAAATGAGATCCATCGCAGCTCTTTGAGTTCATGTTCAGGTTTTCTCTGCATGTAGCGAAACTTATACCATAATTATCGCATACGTTTTTTACCTTCTCCATCATTTCTCTTCTTATATTTTCAGGAAGATAATAACTCCTTCCTACTCTAGTTCCTTTTTTAAAATAGAGATCGTACGTTTTTTTCGCTATCTCAGGGTATATTTTGGAGAATCTTTCCCAGTTATCTTTTTTCGCTTTGTAAGTTGAGGATGTAATATGTTCTATTCCAGCTTTTATTCCTTCTTCTATAACTTTTTTGTAATCTTTTGACAGATACAAAAAAACAGGGTCAAGTCGCAGTGCTGTCGGAATATCATGATCATTCAATATTTTCATAGCTTCAAATCTTTTTTTGGAGAAAGGAGCGTTCGGTTCGAGTTTTTTTGATTCAAAAGTAGTTACCGTCATAGTAATAACTGCTTTCATCTTTGCGAGAAGATCTGCATCTTTTGCCACGAGATCACTTTTTGTAACTATCAATACCTTCATATCGTACTTTTTTAAAATCTCAAGAACTTTTCTCGTGTCTCCGTATTTTTTTTCTATTGTTGGGTAAGGATCAGAACTGTTTGACATGCTTATTATAGATTTTTCAGGTATTTTTTGCAGATCTTTCTCTATTTTTCTAAAAAGATCTTTCTTTCTCCTGCAGTCATAAAAATTGGGGATGTAAGTAGAATAACAGTAAATGCAGCGATGATCGCATCCTGTATACGGATTCAATGAATATTTTTTCGGGCACGTGCAGAATTTGTTTTTCCATGGATCGAATTCATGTATAAAATACATCAAACTACCTTTTCGATCTCCACCCCTGATTCCTTCAGTAAATTGCATTTTCTTTATCACGAACTTTCTTTTCTTTTAATGATTTTTCGAAGGTATCCAAATTAGGAGATGTTAAACGAGCTTCACAGGATTCTTTAGCTCTCTCTTTTTTTCTACGTGGAATGTTGAATGTAGAAGTATTTTCTTCCATAGATCTTTCAAGAAGATCTGGATCTTGATGTAACTGACTACCTACAGGACCCATTTGGAATTTATATTTTGACTTTCTTCTTTCTCCATAGGGTATTTCGGCTGGTGAACTCAATAGTTCGAGAGATAATTGGCAGATCCTCATTTTTGGAGCTAAAAGAACAGGTTTTGTTCCTAAATTACTGATTTCTAGAGTAAGATTACCTTCAAATCCAGGATCGATATAACCAGCAGTACTGTGGATTACGATACCAAGCCTCCCAAGACTACTTCTGCCTTCTAATCTTCCAACTAGATCATTAGGCATTCTTATATATTCGATTGTCGATCCCAAGTGAAAATCACCAGGTTCGATTACATGAAACTCTCCATCATACCGATATATTTTTTCTAAATCTTGGATATCCATCCTTTTCTTTCCTACCATATCTCCCAGGTTCCTAACGTAAGGATCAAGTTTTAGTTGGAAGAAATCAGTACCATCCTCACTTTTATAGTAATCTTCAATTGATAATCTATTTATAGGATTGATATAGGTATCGTTGTCTTTATTGAACACAAGAAATTCGTTACTTAGTCTTAGATCTATTGATGCGGGTTGTATCTGAAGATCTGGATCTTCTAAGTTTTCAATTACTAGATCTCCATTCTCAATCCTTTTCTTGATATCTCTATCAGACAAGATCATATGATATCATCTCACAGCTCTTATATTAAAACTTTCCGCTTTTGGATATAATGATTCAATCATCTGTTTTTTCATAATAAATTAGGTATATCCCTTTATTGAATTCTCCCTTCTCTTTTTTTTTGGCTTCTTTGAATTTTTTAAGATATTCAATGTCTATTTTTTCTATTTTCACAATTTCATCAATTATTTCCATTAAATCAATAATTTCATTAGCTATTTCTTTTTTATTGCAGCTGAATAATTCTTTCGATTCTTCAACTAGTTTTTGTCTTAAAAACAAACTTCTTGTTTTTTCAGGAATTCTACATACCAAGCAAGATCTCCCTTCTTTTTTTATAATATCTGGTATTTTATCTCTCACCAGTTTATTCGCAATTACTATATGCTTTCTCATGGAAATCACTATTCTTAAATTCATTGAGAAATAAGCTCATTTGCTCTCTTTCAGGATATATTTTCCAATCCCACTTTCTTGTGTTGTATACCTCTTTTGCTAGTATCTTCCTAACATACTGTGAGGGTAGGTAGTTAGGTACTGCTGCACTCATTTGCTGTAGAGTTGGAGAAGAATAATAGAGATAGGGTTCACCTTTATCGTAGTGCCCTTTAAGTTCCTCTATCGAAGTCAAGGACTTAAATTTAAGTTTTTTGTAAAAGAAAGGAAATATATCTTTATTGCATGGGACAATATTTAAGTGTGCATGATCGACACAAGCACCCGCTCGTTTTTCTTTGCACATCATGCCATGCTCAAATATGATAACTTTTTTGTCATAAAGTTTTTTGATCATATCCCTTGCAGTATCAATCAGTGATTTAAGTTCCTCATAATATTCAATGGGAAGATGAGACATAGACAAATAATGATATTTAGTGATGATCAAGAGATATCCTTCGACAATTTGCCCTAAAGATGGCACAATTAAAAAATTCTCAGATTTTTTGATCGTCCTATCAAATCTGGCACCGAAAAAGTTTTTAAGGAGATTGTTATTAGGTAAATTGTGAATTTCACAACATAAAGAACAAGATTCATCTATTTTGATTTTTATCACCCCAGCATTTTTCCAATAACGTTGTCATCAATCTCTAATATTGAATAAAGATTAATATCAAATTTTTTTAAATTTTCTCTTGGTTTATATTCCTTATCTTTCCTTTCAATAACAGTGAATATGCCCAATATCTTTAAACCTCTTTTTATCAAAGGTTCTAATTTTTCTAGATCTTCACATAATTGTTCTGCTTTGACTGTAACATCGTGAACAATTATTGCGGTGTTTTTCGGTGATAATGTACCTTCCCAATTTTGATCTTCAAGAATGAAGTAGTCTGCTCTCATTTTGATATAAGATGTACTCAAATCCTTTGCTACCTTAGCTCCCAGAGGGAAATTTCCACGCCGAGGTATAATAATCTTATTAATATCTTTCCATTGAGTCTTCAAACTCTTCTTAATTAAAAGAATTATCATTTCTGACAGTCTGTCACGAAATGTTTTTTCAGAAGGTATGAAACATATATCTCTAAGATTGACAAAATAAGATAATTCTGCATATATCGTTTTTTTACCCTTCTGATCTATTAATATTGAAGGTTTAATTATCTCATTCTTCAAAAACTCTTTACATCCTTCCAATTTTCTCGGAACGAAAAATCTCCATCTAAGTATTTGATCATGCAATTCTTTACTCCATTTTTCACTCAATCCCATTTGTTCCATCAACATTCTAATCCTTTCTTCTTCGATTTTTTCCAGAAATCCTCGTTCCTTGGAAAAGTAATCCTCCATAATTTTGCCAAATTTCTCTCTCTTCTTTTTGGAATAATAAGGGACATATAATTTATAGTCTATATAATCCAATATAGCGAAAGAACTAATTAATATTAACAATGCATATAAAAAATATCTCATTAATATCTCAAAATCCATCATAATGAGTATTACCCCATAGATCAATATAAATCTTTTTATCAGCGCACATAAAATCCTCTGGAATACTTCTTAAACCCTGCCTCAAGCATGTTTCTTTCGTACAATGCGTAACACCTTTTGGTGCACCGTTGTATCCTGTAGATATGATATGCTTATCCTTTACAAGAACGGCACCTACTTTCTGTTTTACACACGTAGATCTCTCTTTTACTATCTCCGCAATCTTCATAAAGTAATGATCGATATCGATCCTTTCCGTATCTTCCAATAAAATTCCGTGAACTGTTTCACCAGGTTTCATTATTGGTTTACTTCTCACTTCGCTTCCCATTGTGTCTCCACTAACTTCCATTATTTTTTCCTCCTTCGCTGTCCAATAATCTCGTCTTCAGTTGCCAATAGCTTTAGGGATGTACAGTTTAAATAAGTTTTCTTAGAAAATGAAAGAGATAATAAAATAGAAATAATTGATTCTTATAATGTGGTGAGGAAAGATTTAAATGGCATGATGGGAAATATAAACATAGGGTAAGAAAAAGATGTGAGGAAAATCATAGGGGTATATAAAATTAAATTATAGGAGGAAGATACATGAAAAATAAAAGAGGATACATCTTGACATGCATAATAATAGCAGGGATCGTGTTTGTTTTAGTTATTGCTATAAGAAATGATTATCAAAGCAAGCAGAATGTTGAAATTATAGAAGAGTGGCTTGAACGATCTGAGTATAAAGACGAGATCACAGGAGAGTGGAAATTCGGATGGAAAATAGATTTAAATGAGGAAAAGGACTATTACACATATTATTTGGAATTAAAAGACAGCAAATGGTTGAAAATTGGATTAAAATACCATTGGTTCTGGGGCTGGAAGGTTGATGAAGATAGTGTAATAGAAGTGAATGATGTTAATGGTAAACCTGAAGATTTAGTAGATAAATGAAAAATACAAATACACAGGAAAAGAAAAAGATGCAACAGGATTGTACTACTTCGGCGCCCGCTATTACGATCCAACGATAGGAAGATTTATTACAAGAGACCCAATAAAAGGTAATACCATGAACCCGCAAACGTTAAATCCGTATGTGTACTGTTTGAATAATCCGATGAAGTATATTGATCCGGATGGGGAATTTGCACACGATCACGATTGGGTGCTTGACTCTCTCTACTTAACATGGCAGGATATGTGGAATGCATCA
>Ga0315549_1000549_pt1 | contig 43681 bp, 43 predicted proteins | sample SalMarSW160200MG_FD_203101 | JGI IMG/M metagenome (GOLD analysis project Ga0315549, IMG submission 203101) | Salt marsh sediment microbial communities from the Plum Island Ecosystem LTER, Massachusetts, United States - Salt Marsh Sediment SW1601-200 ...
TCCAACAACAAAATCCCCTGGTTTTACTTTTCCGGCAAATTCCGGATCAGCATCTTCCAGGACATGTTTTGCCAGCTCGGGCAAATCGGACCGAAGGTGAAATAATCTCCCCGGAGCAATAAGATCGGTAGAGATATCATCACCAAATTTAAAACTTCTTCCTACCAGAATCTCAGAGTTTTTCTTAGCTTCGGACATTATAATAAAACCTCCCTTGGATCGGCTATATAACCCCTGATTGCACTCCATGCCGCAGTAGCAGGGGAACAAAGATAAATGAATGAGTTGGAATTCCCCATTCTCCCCTTAAAATTCCTGTTCTGTGTCGAAAGACATACCTCTCCATCGCCAGGTATTCCCTGGTGTATTCCAACACAGGGACCGCATCCCGGAGACTCGACAATCGCACCGCTGTCCACAAACGTTTCCAGGATTCCTGTTTTTAAAGCTTCAAGATATATATCTTTTGAAGCCGGAACCACGATTAATCTTACTCCTCCGGCCACCTTCTTCCCCTTAAGTATATCTGCAGCTATCTTTAAATCACTCAGTCTTCCATTGGTGCAGGTTCCTATAAATACCTGATTGACCATGATTTTTTCCAGATTACTTACCGGTAATGCATTATCCACGGTATGAGGCTGGGAAACCATTGGTTCTATAACCGAGCAGTCGATATCTATTACTTCCTCATATTTTGCTCCTTTATCCGCAGACACTTCCCTGAAGCAGTCCTCCCTCCCCTGGCTTTTAAGATATTCTTTTGTAATGCTGTCTGATGGGAATATACCCGTTTTTGCTCCGGCTTCTACTGCCATATTTGATATGGTAAATCTTTCATCCATGCTTAATATGCTCCCAACTTCTCCTCCGAATTCCAGAGCCTTATAAGTTGCACCATCCGAAGTGATTTTCCCGATCAAGTAAATGACCAAGTCTTTTGCAAATACTCCTTTATTGATTCTCCTACCAAAATTTACTTTTATAGTTGCCGGAACCATCATCCAGGTGCTGGCAAGAGCATAACCAACAGCAATATCCGTTGAGCCCATTCCTGTGGCAAATGCTCCCAGCGCTCCCGAGGTACATGTATGTGAATCCCCACCCAAAACGATATCACCGGGACATGTATATGATTCCGCTAAAATCTGATGGCAGACTCCTTTCCCTGCATCACTTATTATCGCTCCTGTTTGAGCTGCAAATTCTCTTAAAACAATATGTGAATTGGATAGTTCTTTCCTCGGACTGGGCGAGGCATGATCAATAAAAAATATTGATTTTTCCGGATTCTTTATCCTGTTAAAACCCATTTTCCTGACATGGCTGACTGCCAGTGGTCCGGTCCCATCCTGAGACATGACCAGATCGACATTCACTATCGCAATATCACCGGCTTTAAGTTCTCTCCCGGCATGTTTACTTATTATTTTTTCAGAAATCGTTTTATCCAAAAATTACCTCCGTTCTAACCCTCAACTTACTGTTCTTTCCTGCTTTTATTCTTCTTTGTATATTCATTATAGATATACATAAGCTCTTTATCAAAAAGGGGCCTTTTAAGATCTATAGACATGGCCCTGGCAAGAGCAAGTATTTCATTCGCCTGTTTATCGGTAAGCTCTATATCGAATTCTTTGAATTTATGAAGAATAGTATGAGATCCCGAATGTTTCCCAACAACCAGCTGCCTGGTCAAACCTACTTCGCTGGGATTGAACACTTCGTAATTTTTCGGATTTTTAAGTACACCATCTGCATGAATTCCGGATTCATGAGCAAACACATTGGTTCCCACAATAGCTTTCCAGACAGGGATAGCTCTTGCTGATGCTCTGGCCACGTATTCGGCAACTTCCCTGAATTTCGATGTCTCTATGCCCAGTTCTATATTCTCAAGATATCTAAGGGCCATAACGATTTCTTCCATAGCAGCATTTCCGGTTCCTTCTCCCAGTCCGCCCACACTGACTACAAGGTTTGCTGCTCCGCCTCTTATTGCCGCCAGCCCATTGGCAGTTGCCATTCCAAAATCATTATGATTATAGACCTCAAGAGGAAAACTCGTAGCGTTTGAAATGGTACTGATATACAAAAAAGTCCTGAAGGGATCAAATTTGCTTACAGTATCACAAATTCTGAATCTATATGCGCCTTTTTTCTTTGCAATTGAAATCAACTTTAATAGAAATCCGAGATCGGTGCGGGTAGCATCTTCGGCGCTTACAATAAAATTCAGGTTATTCTGTCTGGCAACTCTTATGGTTTCTTTCAACTTATTTATGACCCATGTTTTATTTTTCTTATATTTCTCCTTAAGATGGATATCGGACGTAGAAATATTTATTATGACATTTTCAGCACCGCACTGAACGGCATATTCTATATTTTCCGGTTCGGCCTCGCAATAGACAAATAGTTTTGAATTAAAGTTGTCCTTTACTATCTCCTTGATTATTTCCCTTTCGGCAGCACCGAGCGAAGGAGTTCCTATCTCGATCTCAGGGATGCCTATCTCATCAAGCATTTTAGCTATTCTTATTTTCTCATGTTTGGAAAAAACCACTCCGGCTGTCTGCTCGCCATTCCTTAAAGTAGTATCAATAATATTTATATATCTTTTACTTTTTGTTATTGCCATCTCTTACCTTCCTTTTAGTCTCTTTGTTTTTCCCGGCCTTTCCTTTATAAGATTTATAGGTATCTATTATTTCACTATCAAAAAGAGCTCTCTTGCTGGATACCGTTTTATCCCTTATGATTTCCGCTAATTCTTCTGCTTCTTTCCTGCTTATTTTAATACCCAGTGTGCCCAGCTTGTAAGTTATAGTGTTGACTCCCGAATATTTTCCCAGTATTACTTTTCTTTCAAGCCCTACATCATTTTCATTGAATAGTTCGTATGTCTCAGGATTGGAAAGTATTCCCGAAGCTTTGCTTTCACTCTCATAAACGAACAAATTACTTCCAACAATCGGTTTCCACGTTGGAAGGATTCTACCCGATGCTCTTGCGACGTATTCGGACTGTGCTCTGAAAAGAGTGGTATTGAATCCAAGGTCCACTCCTTCGATGTATTTTAGCGCCATTATCAGTTCTTCAAATGCAGCATTCCCTGCCCTCTCACCCAACCCATTTATGGTCGTATTGACATAAATCGCTCCAGCTTTGATACCGGCTATCGCATTGGCAATGGCCATTCCGAAATCATTGTGTGTGTGCATCTCTATGTCTATACCTATTATATCAATGATATTCTTTACCCTCATAAATGTCTCGAAAGGGTCCAGTATGCCCAGTGTATCGCAATACCGGAGTCTGTCTGCGCCGACGTCTCTGGCTGTCCTTGCAAACTGAAGAAGAAATTCCATATCCGATCTTGAAGCATCTTCTGCATTTACAGATACATAAAGATTAAAACTTTTTGCATAATCCACACTTGTCTTGACACTTTCCAGCACCCATTCCCTGCTTTTCCTGAGTTTTTGCTCAATATGTATATCGGATGAAGATATTGAAATCGCTACTGCATCCACGCCGCATTCGACTGAAGCATCTATGTCAGATTTAACTGCCCTGTTCCAACCCAGTACACTGCAGTTAAGACCGAGCGATGCAATTTTATGGATTGCTTCCTTTTCGTCTCCGCCCATAGTCGGTATACCTGCCTCTATCTGGTGAACTCCTATTTTATCTAACATTTTTGCTATATATATTTTTTCATCGTTGGCAAAAACTACTCCTGCGGTCTGTTCGCCGTCTCTTAAGGTAGTATCATCGATTTTTATGTTCTTTGGATCGATTTCGGTTCCAGCTTTTTTTGAAAATTCAGTAAGTAAATCTATTTCTCTCACAAATATCACCTCTTAAACCAATAAATATTGGTAAAAATTGTAAAATATAATAAATAATGATATATTATTAAAAATTTTGACGTAATTATATCATTTTTTTAAAAAATAGGAAATTTATATTAAAAAATTACGATATTTAAGAAAATAACCAAAAATTCTTAATTTTAGTTATTTTTTCTCCTTCTTTTGATTTTAGTTTTAGAAATATCAATTCTTCCAGTGATCAAGAAAAAATATTAAACTCAATTTTTAATATTCACTGGAAACCAGTGTCTGGTATTATTTGCTATTCTTACCAGAACCAGCATAACCGGGACCTCAACCAGCACACCTACTACAGTAGCAAGAGTAGCGCCCGAGCGCAGGCCAAAAAGAGAAATAGCCACAGCTACCGCAAGCTCAAAGAAATTACTTGCACCGATCATAGCAGCCGGAGCAGCTATGCAATATGGAAGTTTCCACGCCCTTGACCATAAGTAAGCAATTATAAAGATAAGAAAAGTCTGTATAACAAGGGGTACGGCTATCAGTATGATATGGACAGGGTTGTTGAGTATTATATTACCCTGAAAGGAAAATATTATTACCAGTGTCAGCAGGAGACCGGTAATGGTTATTTTATTAAACTTCTTTAAAAATACTTTTTCAAAATAATCTATTCCCTTCCTTTTAATAATAAGTATCCTTGTAACATAGCCTCCTGCAAAAGGAATAACCACGAATAGACCAACAGACAGAAACAGAGTACCGTATGGAACAAAAACATTGCTTATCCCTAAAAGAAGAGCAACAATCGGAGTAAAAGCAAAAAGGATTATCAAATCATTCACCGCTACCTGCACCAGTGTGTAAGCCGCATCCCCTTTACACAAATAACTCCATACAAATACCATTGCTGTGCAGGGTGCGGCGCCCAAAAGAACTGCACCGGCAAGATATTCGGTAGAAAGAGCTTCAGGTATAAATTTTGCAAATACGATTTTGAAGAAAAAGAAGGCAATAGCATACATTGTAAAAGGTTTTATCAACCAGTTAGTTATTGTTGTTACTGCGATTCCTTTCGGCTTTTTGGTTGCATTTACAATACTGGCAAAATCAATCTTAAGCATCATGGGATAAATCATAAGCCAGATGAGCACTGCTACCGGTATGGATACATGAGCATATTCAAACCTGCTCAAAAAAGTTGGAAATGCAGGGAGAAATTTACCTATTGTTACTCCAACTGCAATACATAAAATCACCCATATCGATAGGAACTTTTCAAAAAACCTCAGCCCTTTTGGTTCTATCGATTTTCTTTTCTCTTTTGCTGCATTACCGGCATTTCTCATAACAATTTCTTTCACATTTATGAATCTGGTTTATGTTATGATCCTTTCTATTTCTTCGACCGAAGGGATCCTGCCAGAGAATTTAACATCTCCGTCTACTGCCAGAGCCGGAGTTGCAGTTACTCCGAAATCTATTATCTGATTTATATCGGTGATTTTTTCGATAACTGCTTCAATATTTAAATTTTTAACCGCTTCCCTGGCATTGGTCTCGACCTGTTTGCACCTGGGACAGCCTGACCCCAAAATTTGAATCTTCATAAAACCAGTTCCTTCCATTTATATTTTTTTGTAAATAAGATCAATTTAAACTTTTAAGTAAAAAAATATCCAAAAGCAATTCCGGTAAAAGTGGCCATGATTACGACCAGAGCCACGTAAGTTAAAGTCTTTTTTGCTCCCATAATTCTTCCAAGTACGATCATATTCGGAAGAGACAGCGCCGGACCTGCCAGGAGAAGAGTAAGTGCAGGACCTCTGCCCATTCCCAGTTCCATAAATGCTTTGAGTATCGGCACTTCGGTCAATGTAGAAAAGTACATAAGTGCCCCAAAAATAGATGCGGTAAAGTTCGACCTTATGCTGTTACCGCCAACCCATGCCTCTACTATACTTTGAGGTAAAAAATATTTAATAATTCCTGCAATAAAAACCCCGGCAAGTAGTATTGGAAATATCTGCCAGGCAAGTTTTCCGGTTTCTTTCATCCAGTCTTTAAGCTCTGGTTTTTTATAGCCGATAATTATAACTGCTATAAGAATAACAACGGCCGCCCCGGCATATATCCACATTTTGGCTGCTCCAAATACCAGTATGGCGAGAAGAGACAGAAAGAATATCACACTTATATATAGAGGTTTTTGACGCGTACCCTGCTCATATGCCTTAAATAGATTTTCATTTCCTTCAAGTTTTGATCTTTCTTCCTTCATCCAGATAAGAGACATGATGAGACCTATGACAACTGAAAAGACAATTGCCCCTATTGCTCTGGCTATCCCCAGATCATAACCCAGGAGTCTTGCCGTATAAACTATGGCAAGTATATTTATGGCCGGTCCTGAATAAAGAAATGCAATGGCAGGTCCGAGACCCGCTCCCCTTTTTCTGATACCGGCAAACAGAGGAAGAATGGTGCAGGAACACACTGCCAGAATTGCTCCGGATACCGAAGCAACACTATAAGACAGCCATTTATTTGCCTTAGGACCAAAGTATTTAAGAATTGCTCCTTTTGAAACAAAGACTGCAATGGCACCGGCAATAAAAAAAGCCGGCACAAGACAGGCAAGTACATGAGCCGAGAGATATTCAAGAAGTGCATACCAGCCGCTTTTTAATGCCTCTACGAAAATTTCCATTTAATCCTTCACTTCCATAAGAAAATTCAATATAGTTTTTTAAATATAGAATTGAAACACTTTATACCGCACATAATTTTTTACGGTCAACCTTATTCACTCTGTTATGATCTTTTTTAACTTCATTATCTGTTTCTATTATTGAGAAGACGCTGTCAATTATCTGTTTTATCTCAATGTCGATATTAGAATTCGGACTGTAATTGACCCATTTCCCATCTTTATTAAAGGTAACCAGTCCATTATTTTCTAAAACTTTTAAATGACTTGATATGGTAGGCTGGGAAAGTCCAATGATTTCTCTGATTTCACAAACACATAAATCATTCTTTTCTCTTAATAAATAAAGTATCCTGATCCTTTTTTCATCTGCCAGTGCTTTTAAAACTCTTGTTATTTTTTTTAAAGTATTCATTTTAACCTCCATATATTAAAATAAATTATAATTACATATTTAAATATGTCAATATGTTTGAATAAATATTATTTATTTTTCGAAAAGAAATCTTTAACGAATTCAAAAAAATACCTTCGTTTTTAAGAAAAACGGTAAAGACTGGCATATGAATCTAAAATGTCTTAAATTTCTTGTAAGAAGATTTAATTAAGGGCAGAATCCTGTTTTCCATTATTTAATTTTCCCAGTTTCAGGAATAATAACATTATCGAAGCAGCAATAGAGATCAATGCTCCGGTTAGAAATGCAGCTCTGAAACTGTAAACTTTCCAGATAAATCCAAATATTATGGATGCAGGAAGAGTAGTAATACCCAGTGAAAGATTATAAAATCCATAAGCTGTGCCCAGATTCCCTCCTGGAACGATGTCTGCTACAAGAGCTCTTTCCACTCCCTCGGTCAACCCGAAATACAATCCGTATACAATAAATAAAATGTAAATAAGATAATGTTTATCAAAATATGCAAAACCCAGATAGGTGAGGAAATAAACAAACCAGCCTGATAAAATCATTATTTTTCTTCCGATCTTATCAGACAGATGTCCCCCTAAAACACAAAAGACGGCTTTGGATATATGAAGAATTGCCCAGAGAAGCGGGATAGCCGCAATCTGATATCCCGCTTCTGATGCTCTTAGCAGCAGGAAAGCATCGGTTGAATTTCCAAGTGTAAATATTACAAGAATTACAAGATAAAGGTTGAATCTCTTACCCAGTTTCTTAAAATCAGAAAATCTTAAAATTCCTTTTTTACCCTCTGCCCTATTATTCACAACGTTGTATTTTTTCGGTGATATTACTCCGTTCTTTATAAAATTATCCCTCCCATATGTGCTTCGCACTCCAAATATCATAAGCAATACTGCTATAATCCCCGGTACCGCTGATATTAAAAAAATAGTTTTTATTTCAACAGTAAAAAAATAAAGGAGAAGACTGGCAGTCATAGAGCCCAGCACTGCGCCAATATGATCCATGCTCCTCTGGAATCCGAAAGCAAAACCTCTTCGGTTTACCGGTGAGAAATCGGCTATCATAGCATCCCTGGGAGACGTTCTTATGCCTTTACCCACCCTATCCGAAAATCTTAAGAAAAGAAGCACTCCCCATGATTTTGCCAGCCCGATTAAAGGTCTTAACAAATTTGATAAGGCATAACCCCCGACTGCAAAAGGTTTTCTTTTTTTTATTTTATCGGAGAAGTAACCGGTAAATAATTTGAGGATACTGTTGGTGCTTTCGGCAATACCTTCCAGTATACCCAGAAATGCCGGTCCCAACCCCAGAACAGATCTTACAAATGACGGTATCAGAGGATATATCATTTCAGAAGACCAGTCATTGAACAGGCTGACTGCTCCCAGCATATAAACGCTTTTTAAATCATTGTTTTTTTGAGTATTATTTTTTTTGGAACTGAACCGTTTAAACATTCTTTTAAGTTTTTTCATTAAGATGATTGCACTAAAATAAAATTATATTTGGATTGTGAAGTCTTAAATTAGTTCAGCTATAAATTCTTCGTGATAAAAACACTGATCCAATTATATAGGTTCTAAAATCGATTTCAAACCGATTTTAGAACCTATTAATCTTATTATTACAGATATGAAAGCTATCTATTCCTTCTTGCGAAACTCAAAGATCAGAAGTATCAGACTCACTACAAAAATTACTCCTAGTATCGCAGCGGCAATATAAATGTTACTACCTATCGAACTTATAACTATATCTAATATATCGGACCATTGGAAAAGATCCACAAACTTATTCACAACAGCCGTAATGGAGGCCAGGAGTATTATAAGTAATATTATTATCATTACTACTCGATTAAACTTATTCATATTTCACCTCCCCTCCTGTTATTCTGTTTGAGTTATCAGGAATTCTAAAATCTTTTGAGAATTGTAATTATTTTTTAATTGAATATAAATATATACTATTTAGATGCTTGCTTATCATACTCCGAAATTTAAATATTTTTTAGCCAGAGGATGGTTAATTCTTCCCCAAAGAACTGCTCCGATAATGGTACCGATTGGAAAATAAAACATGGTTATAATTAGCAAAACTCTGGTATAGATAACAGAAAATGGTTTTCTTTGAATAATTCCTACCAGAGGAATTATATAAACTGCCATCCATATACCAAAAACAAGTACCATTATTGGTAAGTACTGAAGAGAGTTAAAAAAAGCTGCATTAAATCCTTCCACTGCATTTGATGTAAAAGTTATAGGTACAAAAACTACTAAATAAAGACCAATAAGCACAATTGCAAACCAATAATATACTTTTATTCCACCTAACTGCTTTCTCCCCTCCTCTAGCTCCTGTTCATGAGTCATTGTTGTAGCTTCAGTAACTACTTTTAATTCTTTTATTTGTACTCCACAATGCGGACATACAACTGCATCTTTTTTTATAGGCTTTGCACAACTAGGACAGTATATCTCATCCGCTTTTTTTTCTTGAATTATTTGATCATTCATTTTGGCTCTTCCTCCTTAATTTTAATAAATATATTATTATTTTTCGAAAATTTTATTAAACTTCTTTCTTGGAATATTATGATTTAATTATTTTCTATAAATAATACAAAAAAAGCAAATTTTTTAAAAAAATACTGTAAATTTTATTCTCTAAATGCTCTAATCCTTTATCTTTTCATGATTTATACATATAGCTTTTTAATGTAAAAAATATATAATTGTTTTATGAACATTTATACATTACAGTTATAGAAAAACAGTGCAAATTAGGTTAACAGCCAGATCAGAAAAATACCCTGAAAAAAGAAAAAATGTTTTTTACGAAAACTAATAAAGACAAAAACAATAATAATCACAATATTATTTCATCCGGGACAAATATAGAGGGGAGAATTTATTCTCCACGTCCTCTTCAAATAGAAGGTACCGTAACAGGAGAGATAATATCGAAAAAGGAACTTATAATCGGAAGAGAAGGAAAAGTAAAAGCAAATATCAAAACTAAAAATACGGTAGTAGAAGGAAGTTTTGCAGGTAATATAATCTCGTTGGGAGATGTCAGGATTACTCCTACCGGAAAATTAATCGGAAATATCATTCATAGAGACTCATCCCTTATTACAAACGACGGAGGAATGCTTAAAGGCAGAAACATTATTGTTGATAATAGGAAAATATTTAAGATAAGAGTCAACGAGAAACTCTCCAATATTAAAATAACACCCAGGAAAATATCAGAATATTAACAATCCAAATCTTAACAGTATTTAAAATATAAATACCCGTATTTATATATAATTATATTAAAACAAAAATTTTTTAACTCTTATTTACAACCTCAAGCTATCGTCTATATCCCCCAGCTGGAACTCCTCCATTTTCTCTTCTTTTGCTTTTTTTCCGGTTTTAAGACTATCTTTTATTTCTTCTTTTTCTTTTATTTTGGATTTCTTTCCGCTTTTCTCATCTGCCGTTATTCTGGTAACCTTACCGCTGAAAATTCCTCCTTCATTTATTATAAGTGAATCGGTTTTTATATTACCATCCACTATTCCTGTCTCTGTGATTTCAACCTTACCTGTGCCTTTTAGATTTCCCTCAAATCTTCCGATTATTCTGGCATCAATGGTTGAAACATCCGCACTGACGACTCCTTCCCTCTGGATAATCATCTGACCATCAACATTCAGTTCGCCTACTACTTCACATGCTATCTCTATGGATTGAGAAACATCCAATTTCCCTTCCACTTTTGCTTTATTTCCGATAATTGTCAGCAACGTTCTTGATTCTTTACTGGAAATATCCCGTTCATCCGAACTTCTGCCTGAAAAAACCATATTTACCTCCTCGCGCTATAATAAATAATTTTTATAATGATTAACTCAAACTTACTTTCTCTTCGATTTCGGAAAATAATTCAATAATATCCATAGATGCTTCCGTTCCCGGAAATGCCGTAAAAACCGGTTCTTTTTTTGATAATATAGATTCCTGATAATGAACCAGATACCTTATCTTCTGGTCAAATATAATAAACTTATGGCCATAGGTTTCTCTTAGAATATCTATCACAATTTCCGGAATTTTCTTTCTTTTTTCAAAGGCATTGATCACGATTCCTGCAATTTTTATTCTGATGCCATATTTTCTTTCGAGATTTTTGATTATTCTTGTTAGATAATCAATATCAAGAAAAGAAAACAACTCCGGCTTTATTACCACAATCATCTTCCGTGCATAAATAATCGATGTGGTTGAAAGAAGAGAAAAATTGGGTTGTGAATCTATGACCACATAATCATAATCATTTCTGCCTATATTTTTTTCAAAAATATCTTTTAATATTGTATTTCTATAATATGCCTTATAAATTTTTTCCTCGCTTAAAGTTTTATTTATCAAATAATCTGTCAGATATTCTTCAATAAGCGAAATATTATTTGAAGAAGGCAGCAGATCTATATTTTCAGTAATTCTTATTACATAATCCTTAAAATTTATATCTTTTCCTTTTAATGAATCAATCATGAGATTATCGAGATTAGTCTTGCTGTTATTAGATTCTTTACCAAAAGCCTGGGCCAGGTTTGTTTGTGGATCAAAATCCATAAAAAGGACCTTCTTGTTTTTTTTCTCTGCCAGATACCAGCCGTAGTTATAGCAGATAGTCGTCTTTCCGGTTCCGCCCTTTGTATTAAAAAAAACGATTCTTTCCATTTTAATCCTGGTATGGATTATAAAATTAAGAAACAACGTAAAAAAACAATAATTTTAGAATATATACAGTATATATATTTCTGGCTTGACTACATTATAATTATATTTAATATTAAAAAAAAGGTTAAATATCAAAATATTATCGCAATTAAAATAGGCTTTTTGAAAGATAGATGTGAAAATATTAAAAAATTATTAGAATTTTATTATATTTATTAAAATTAAATTATTGTTAAGCTTCCGGTTATTTATTAACCCTTTAACACTCCAAGAGGTCTAAGTCTTATTGCCTTTTTGGAAATTCCGGCAAAATGAGCCACATCCACTACCCTCGTTACATCCTTATAAGCCTGAGGAGCTTCTTCTGCCAGACCTGACATGCTTCCGGCAATTACAACGATCCCTTTCTTATCAAAAAGCTCTTTTTTGAGTTCGCTCCCCCGTATGACTTTCTTTGCCTGCGTCCTGCTCATGAGTCTTCCGGCTCCATGGCAGGTTGAACCAAAGCTCTCGCTCATTGCCTTTTCCGTCCCCAGAAGAATATAAGAATATCTGCCCATGTCTCCGGGAATTATCACGGGCTGTCCAATGCTCTTATACTTATCAGGAGTATCTTTATGCCCGGGAGGATAAGCCCTTGTGGCACCTTTTCTATGCACGCACACTTTATTTAGTTTACCATTGATATTATGTTCCTCGATTTTGGCTATATTATGGGATATATCAAATATTGTACCCAGACCCAATTTCTCCGAAGACTTACCAAAAAATCTTTCGAATGTAGCTCTTACCCAGTGAGCCAGACAATGCCTGTTTACCATAGCATAATTAGCGGCGCAGATCATAGCCTGATAATACTTTCTTCCTTCCGGGGAAGATACAGGTGCGCAGGCCAGCTGTCTATCCGGTAATTTTATTCCATATTTTACAGCAGCCTGCTGCATCACTCTTATGTAATCGCTGCATATCTGATGGCCAAGTCCCCGGGAGCCGGAATGTATCATTATTGTCACCTGGTCCTTTTTAAGACCGAAAGATTCCGCTGCCCGGGCATCATAAATTTCATCTACTGCCTGGATTTCCAAAAAATGATTTCCTGATCCAAGGGTTCCTATCTGGCCCATTCCTCTATCAAGTGCAAGATTACTTACAAAATCAGCATTGGCATCTTCCATGCAGCCTTTTTCTTCTATGAAATCTTTATCTTCTTCCCATCCATAGCCATTCTTAACGGCCCAGCCAACACCTTCGGATAGTAATTGTATCAGTTGATTTTTAGATAACTTGATTCTCCCCTTACTGCCTACGCCTCTGGGTATATTGAAAGACAGTGCAGCCATTATATCTTCAATCCTGTCTTTTATATCCCTGACTTCCAATCCTGTGCGCATGGTCCTGACACCACAGGATATATCAAAACCGACACCACCCGGTGAGATCACTCCTCTTTCCAGATCAAAGGCAGCTACTCCACCAATAGGAAATCCATATCCATAATGTATATCCGGCATAGCGTAAGAGGCTTTCAGGATTCCGGGAAGAGTTGAAACGTTTATTACCTGTTCTATGGTATTTCCACTCACGGCATAATCCAATAACTCCTTATCGGCAAAAATTATACCCGGAACTTTCATGCCGTATCTTTCATCTTTTTCTATTTCCCACTTATAATCACTTATTTTTTTAATCTTTAAATCGTTTATAGTAAATCCCCCCTCTGTCAGATATCAAAAATAACCCTGCCTTTCCAATTATGGCCCCTTGCATTTCTAATTATTTCAAGCCTGTGATAGGTCGGTGCTTTTATGGTTACTCTTATTTCATGTTTATCAGGATCTACTTTCTCTCCTAAAATTTGAGCATTCAGTACCAGTTTATGATTCCTCCTGCCAATCTTATCAACCCTGAACTCCGAAAATAAAGTATCATCAACTTCATAGCGATAGATCAATCTTTCCAACCATAACACCAGTAAATCTTCAAAATTCGTATTCTTACCGGTTATTCTGATACTTTTTTTCTCCATAGGTTTTACGGACCTGAGATCGCACATAATGGAAAACATACCTTTTCCTGCATTTTCAAACAGCGCCTCAGGAGTGTCTCCATAAAATTCTATGCCGATATCCGAAAGATGATCTATTATTCTATAATCTTTGACATCCCTTTTGAGTTTATTATGATTCATGCTATTTCCACAATCTATTTTTACTGATATTTTTCTTTAAAAAATCCCTGCTCTGCAATTTATATTCTATCAATAAATCAAAAAAATTATATTTTCTTTTAAAATACGTGATAAAAGCTTGAAGTATCACCAAATTGTAGGCTAAATCAATTGAAAATATGCATTATTTTGTTTAAAATAATACAATTATCTTTTATAAATACTTAAAATTTATGTTTGAATCCGGACATAAGGAAAATATAGATCTTTCAAAAAACAGCAACCATTTCAAATATAATATTTTACTGCCGCCCGGGTCCGTCCGGATCAAAGAGAAATGAAAAATCATTTTTAAAGGAGTCTATATGGATATAAAAAAAAGTGCTCCCATGTCTGTTATCAGTATCCAGGGTCAAAATTGCACAGGCTGCGTTACATCCACGCTCTGTTCTGAATACCCTTCCATCAAGAATTTATTGCTCCAGGACATAATCCCCGGTTATAAACTTGAGTTTGTATTTCATCCAAATATCATGACTGCAAGTGGAAATCTCGCAATGGAGATACTTGAAAACGCTGCAAAGAAAAAGGGGTACGTCTTGATTATCGATGGTGCCATCCCAACCGCCGATAGTGGCATTTATTGTATTACCGGAGAAAAAGATGGCAGGAAATATACTATACTGGAAGAAACATTAAAGCTTGCACCGGATGCACTGTTTATAATCGCTCTTGGAACCTGTGCCTCGTTTGGTGGAATCGCTGCCGCAAATCCAAACCCCACCGGAGCACAAAGTGTGGGAGACATACTTTCTGCAAACAATATTAAAACCCCGCTTATAAATATACCAGGATGCCCGCCGCATCCAGACTGGCTTTTCGGCACCATAGAAGAAATACTTACCAGGGGTCTTGAAAATGTGCAGCTTGATGATTTCAAAAGGCCAAAAACATATTTTGGGAAATTGATCCATGAGAATTGTCCCAATAGAGCATATTTTGACGAAGGTAAATTTGCAAAAAAACTGGGTGATGAGGGTTGCCTTTATGAGCTGGGATGCAAAGGACCCATAACCTATGCCGATTGTCCCAAAAGATTATGGAATGGCAGGACCAATTGGGTCATTGGATGCGGGGCACCATGCAATAGCTGCACTTCACCCGAATATCCTGATTTCCTGGGAGATTTTTATGAAAGGATAATAGACCTGGAGGTACCCGCAAACGAAAGGAAAGCTAAAATCCAAGAAAAATAAGTTTTTAGGAAGGTGAAATTTTGAAAAAAATTGTAATACACCCGATAACGAGAATAGAAGGCCATCTTAAAGTAGAAGCAGTAGTGGATAATGGTCAGGTGAAGGATGCGAATATCAGCGGAACTATGTTCAGAGGTATAGAGATTATGCTAAAGGGCCGGGATCCCAGAGATGCAGTCATGATTACTCAGAGAATATGCGGCGTATGTCCGGAACCGCACGCCATAGCCTCCGTGAGCGCAGTAGATGATTATGCAGGTCTTACCGATAAGATTCCCGAAAATGGAATCCTGATGAGAAACCTGATTCTGGGTACGAGGAGCATTGCCGATCATATCCTGCATTTTTATATTCTAAGCGGACTTGATTATATAGACCCTGCAAGAGTCCTGGAATATGAAGGAGGAAACAAGGATTTAAACATATTGAAGTATTTTCTCGAACAGGGATATTCCAATCCATTTCTGCCCAGAGATGAAATAGATTATAAGTTTGACGCAAAAACAACCAGTATGGTAGCCGGTCATTATCTGAAAGCCCTGGATATTTACAGGAAAACCCAGCAGGCAGCCACTATTTTCGGCGGGAAGTGGCCCCATGATTCAGCAATCGTAGCGGGTGGTGTAACCGAAAAATTGACTTCAGACAAAATAACCGAGTTTATGTGGAGATTGGAAGAAATCCTGGATTTTACCAAAAATTGCTACTTGCCTGATGTTGTAGCAGTGGCAAAAACATACAGTGAATATCTGGAAATTGGAAAAGGCTGCCAGAACCTGCTTGCCTATGATTCATACAGGATAAAATCAAATGGAAGCTCTAATGATACTCTCCTGAAGGGTGGGCTCGTCAATAATATCGATAAATACAGTGAGATCGATATAAACCAGATAACCGAAGACGTAACTCACAGCTGGTATAAGGACTCCGAACCCGTCAGTCCCGGCAGAGCTGAGACTGAACCAGCGCCTGGAAAAGAGACAGGTTATTCCTGGATCAAATCACCCAGATATAATGGTAAGGTTTACGAAGTTGGCCCTGTTGCTGATGTTCTTTCGACTTATCTCGGCAAAAAAGATCCTTATATTATAAATGTAGTTGATAGTGCCTTATCGGAAATAGGAGGGAATATTTCCAGCATGTATTCAGTAGCGGGAAGACATCTTGGAAGAGCACTTTCGGCAGAAATTATAGCAGATCAGCTGTTAAAATGGGCCCGGGAGCTAAAAGCCGGAGAACCCACTGCAGTTGAATACGTCCCTCCTTTCGAAGGGAAGGGAATTGGCCTCTGCTCGGCACCAAGAGGCGCTCTGGGGCACTGGTTAAATGTAAAAGACGGAAGGATTTCTAATTATCAGATAATCACCCCGACTGCCTGGAATGCATCGCCAAAAGACAAAGATGAACAGCCGGGTCCATATGAACAGGCACTTATTGGCCTTAAAATAAAAGAAAGCAATAGCCCTATCGAAATCTTGAGAGTTATAAGAAGTTTTGACCCCTGTACCGCATGTGCGGTCCATATGGTAACGCCAAAGAGAGATATGATAGCTAAATATAAAATAGTCTAAAGATTTTAAATGCTTTTTAGGAGGTTCTATGATATTAACCGAATTTAAACCTGTAGAAGAATTACTCATAAAACTGAAAGATGAGAAAAAAATATTTATACTCGGGTGCGGTGGTTGCCCCGAAGGTGCCAACACAGGCGGAAAAGCAGTTCTCGCCAGTACAAAAGAGAAGCTTGAAAATGAGGGGAAAACAATTACCGGTGTTATGGAAATAGATTTTCTTTGCCAGAAGGCACTGATCCGTTCCAGAATAAAGCCAGGACTTGGCGAAATCAAAAATGCAGATTCTATTCTTGTTTTTTCATGCGGACTTGGTGTCCAGGCAACATCTGCAGTTCTGGATAAAGTCTGCCATCCTGCTTTAAATACCATAACTTTCGGCGGGATAACCGGCATGTGGCAGGGTACCGAAAGATGCGATACCTGCGGAAACTGCATATTGGATTACACAGGCGGAATATGCCCATATACCGCATGCCCCAAAAAGCTTGAAAATGGAGCATGCGCAGGGCAGAGCAACGGTAAATGCGAAACAGATCATGAAAGGGACTGTGGTTGGGAACTAATATATAAAAGCTTAAAGAGAATGAACAGACTTGATATATTGAATGAATTCATACCTCCCAGAGATTATTCAAAAATATTACCGTCCCCTGCCTTAAGAAAAACCAGATTATGGGCACTGGATGAAGAGGAGGTAATATGATCATGGAAACTCAAATAGAAAAATCGAAATTCGAAAAAATTCTTGAAGAAGGAAAATTTGCCGTAACCTGTGAAATAGGACCTCCCAAAGGTGCCGAAATCGAAGAGATCAGAGTGGCAGCCGAAGAGTTAAGAAATATTGCCGACGGAATAAATGTAACCGATCTTCAAAGCTCGGTAATGAGATTGGGATCGCTAACCACATGCCATTTACTGAAAGATTGGGGTCTTGATCCCATATTCCAGGTTACCTGCAGGGATAGAAACAGACTTGCTCTTCAATCCGACCTCCTCAGTGCCTATGTCATGGGAATAAGAAACGTTCTTGCTCTTACAGGTGACTATACCACAACCGGTGATCACCCACAGGCCGAACCTGTATTTGACCTTGATTCGGTTCAGTTGCTATGGGCAATAAAAAATCTGGAAGAAGGAAAAGATCTGGCGGGAAATGAACTGACCCAAAAGCCTTCTTTCTTCAAAGGTGCCGTTGTCAATCCGGGCGCCGATACCGAAGCTGCCTATGAACTTCAGATAATAAAGATGAAAAAAAAGATAGATCAGGGTGCTCAGTTCTTCCAGACTCAGGCTATATTTGACGCAGAGGTCTTTAAAAAATTCCTTGAAAGGGTCCATAAAGAAAATCTTGATGTCCCGATCCTTGCCGGCATAATTCTTTTAAAATCCGAAAAGATGGCCAATTATATGAACAAATTTGTACCCGGTGTATTTGTCCCGGAGCCACTTGTAAAAAAAATGGAAGGAACACAGGACAAAGTCTCTATGTGCATCGAGATTTCATCCGGATTGATAGAAGAAGTCAGGCCGTATTGTGCCGGTGTTCACATTCAGGCTCTCGGGTGGGAAAAACATATACCCGCCGTTATTAAAAATTTTAGATAATCCTGTGAAAAATCCTGAAAAAATCAAAACTATTGTACTTGGTATCGGAAATATTCTGCTCGGAGACGAAGGTATAGGGGTACATATCGTTAAAAGGCTGCAGGAGGAAGATATTCCTTCCGGAGTGCTAGTAATAGACGGTTCGACAGCAGGTTTCAGGTTATTTCCTCTCTTTGAAACTTACAGGAATTGTAAATTCATTATAATAGATGCCATAGGAACATCGCGTGATAAAAAATACTCTTCATGCAAGGGGGATCTTTACGAGATACCTTTGAAGAATTTTTACAATGTTGCCAGTTCCGGATATCCGGGCGCAACCTTTATTTCCTTTCATCAGACAGCACTCATAGATGTATTAAAATTATTCTACCTGACTTACAGGATAAAGATAGATGGATATTTCATTGGAGTAAATGTCAACGTAAACGGCAATAAAGATAATACTTTTTCTTTTTCCATGAAATTATCAACGACAGTAGAGAAAAAAATTCCCAGAATAATCGGACTGGTCAAAAAGAATATAACATTACTTGCCGGTTAACGCCTGTATAATCCCACCAACTGAGCCTTTGCAAGAATACTATTCTCTATTTCTCTTTCTACCTCTGCTCCTTCTGCCGAAGTACCGATATCCAGGGTAGTATTCAATGCAAAAAGTTTGAAGAAATAACGGTGTGTTCCGGAAGGAGGACAGGGACCGCCATATCCGGATCTGCCGAAATCGGTTCTTCCTTCCACCGCATTTTGCGGACAGTTGTTTTCTTTTATTTCTTTAATACCGGGATCTATATTCCAGACAGTCCAGTGAACGAAAGCTCCTCTCGAGGCATCCGGATCATCGACAATCAAGACAAGACTTTTTGCATTCTCCGGCACATCACTTATAAGGAGAGGGGGATTTACATTTTCCCCATCACAGGTATATTTTGATGGGATCAATTTATTGTTTTTAAAAACCGGGCTTTGAACATCCATAGTATTCCTCCAGTTTCTTAAGTATAAATTTTATACCATAAATAATATTATCACTTTTAAGTGTTGATTTGTAGTTTGGCAGTAATCTTAAAAATACTAAAAATTTAAATATATAAAATTTATAATGATTAAAGATTATGATAGAATTAATACTGAACTTTATTATAACAGGAATGTGGTAAAAAAATGTTAAACAAAGAATTACTGGAAAAAATTGAAAAAAAAATAAAAGAAACGCAATCGATCAGGAATTTAAATAGCAGAGACTTCAGGTTTAAAAACTGGCATGCCAGCACCATAAACCTTTTAAGGACCCTTCCACCCTATTTTATCCAGGATATAAACGATTTCAAAAAGTTAACCTTTATCGATACAAAATATCACCGGGGTAACCGCTTTTCAAATCCTTCATATGATACAAGATACCTGGAAGATCTGGATTCTGCCTCGACAATCTTAAAAAAGATAGTTACGACAAAGAAAGATACCCTACCTCAGAAAGAACCTATTAGTAAAGAAGAAGTCAAGCCAGCAAAAGTAAGTAAACCCAAAAAACCTTCAGACGTTAAAAAAACAGGTTCGGTTACCAAAACCAAAACTGCTGGAGCAGCAAAAATTGGGAAGAGTACTTCCAGACCAAAAAAACAATCTTCGGGTAAGAAAAAGAAATCCTGAGAAAAGATTTTTTCAAATACCGTCCCTGTATTAAAAGAAAATTTTGATGAAATCGGTTCGGTACAAGAGAAGGCAGAAACATCACTCCAAAGGATTACTAGGAATACTGAAATATTCTTAAAGAATAGATTTTTTTATTTTAGGGTTTAAAGTATTTTTTACTACGTTTTTGTTAATAAAAAAACAATAATATCAAAACCTATTTTTCATAATGAAGATTTAAGTATATAATTTGATTTATCAATAAATTAAATATTGATAAAATTCATTTAGATAATTGGAATGTATTTCTTATCTATAAAATAAAGAAAAGGAGATTAAATGTCAGCTTCAGTGGATAAATCAAAGCTTCGGCCTTTTATAATTAAATTTGAAGTTGGCGTAATTATTGAAAAAGATGATATGGGTTATATTGCATATTGCCCTGTCCTAAAAGGTTTGATTGTTGAGGGTAAATCTGAGAAAGAAGTTAAAAAGAATTTTGAAAATGCTTTTATATCTTATGTAAATTCTGCATTAAAGCACAGGGATCCTCTTCCAATTTGTTCTACATTTAAAATATCAACAGAAATTGAGCCAATAATAGAAAATATCGAGGTACCGATCGATATATCAAATTGCAATTCATTAATTCCTGCATGAAGAAAATTATCTGGGAGCAGGTCAAATCAATAGACAAAGATAGATTAATTAAAGCTTTAGAAAAAGATAACTGGATATTAGATGCCGAACATAAAAAATTCAGAACATATAGGAAAGGTATTAACAAAGTTACAATTCATTACCATAATACAGAATTCAGAAATCCTAGATTATTAAAGAAACTTTTGGAAGCCATTGATTGGCAAGAAAAAGATTATATAAGATTGAAACTAATCAAATAATTTCTAACTTAGTAGTGGTGCCCCTAAGCCTTGAAACATCAAACCAAATCATAAAAGAATTGATAAAATTTAAAGAATTTGATAATTAAATTTTGCTGTCCCACTGTGTTCAAGATTGGAACCAGATATTAAAAGAAATAAGTCTAATTAATAAATTGAAATTTGTTTGATAGCATTACTCTCACAAGATATAAAATTTGAAACCTTTTTTTAAAGAATTAAACAACTTTAAAAATGTATTTCCTATTGGAGGATTATTATAGACATAAATTTAAATGTGTCTTTTGAAAATAATTTCAAATTTAGATCTAATTACTATCCCGGCTATATTCATTAATGTGAAATCCAAGTTAATTATGAATATAAACAAAGCATATGAGGGATTAATTGGTATAAATAATAAAAAGATAGTTGGCTTTCCTTGTCATTATGGCAATTTTCGCTTTGAAGAAAAGAATGCTGCCCTATCACTGATCTGGGAGATGGTGCAGAAAATTTTAATACCTATATAATTAATAAAGACGATCTGAAAGTTCCAATTTTAAGAAAGATAAGTAAAATTGGTTTTAATGAAAATAATTACTATTTAGAAACAATTAGAGATTTAAAAAAAATATGGATAAAAGACAGCCTGAGTTAGAAGAATTTGAAGATAAGTTCAGAATATTATTCTATGAAGCTCCAGACGCATATTATATAAGTGACCTAAACGGGGTATTGCTTGACGGAAATAAGTCTGCAGAAAAACTGACTGAATATAAAAAAGAGGAACTTATAGGAAAAAGCTTTTTAAAGTTAAAAATACTACCCACAAATCAAATCCTAAAAGCAGCAAAACTTTTAACCCTGAATAAACTTGGAAGACCTACGGGACCAGATGAGTTTATCTTAAACACTAAGAATGGAAATCTAGTAACAGTAGAAATATCTACTTACCCCACCAAAATAAATGGCAGAAGAGTAGTATTGGGAATTGCCAGAGATATATCCAAGCGTTTAGAACTTGAAAGAAACATGCTAATTATAAATCAGAATTTAGAAGAAAAAGTAAAAAATCGTACTGATGAACTTAACCAGTTAAATCTTAAATTAAAAGAAGAGCTTGAATTATATAAAAAAATTAAGGAAGATCTACTTGAAAGCCAGAGAACGTATGAAGCCCTTTATCAAAATGCTCCTGTTGGAATTTTAACCTTAAGCAGAACAGGTATTATAACTTCTTGTAATAAATTATTATATGACTACAGCGGTTACACACCAGAGAATTTAGTAGGCAAGCATTTTATCAGGACCAGTGCTGTACCCCTAAGAGACATGCCTAGATATCTTAAATTATTTTTTGCAGTTTTAAGAGGTAAATCTATCAAGCCCTTTGTAGTTAATCTAAAAACTAAAGATAAAAAAGACTTTTTTGCGGAGGTACGCCATGGAAAAATAAAAAAAGCCGGTAAGGTCATTGGCTTTCAATTGATTTTAAGAGATGTTACTGAAAGCATTGTGGCGAAAAAAGCACTAAGTGACAGTGAAAAAAGATTTAAACTGCTCTCAGAAGCTACTTCAGAGGGTATTATTATCCATAACAAGGGTAGGATTTTAGATGGAAATAAAAGATTGGCTCAAATTTTTGGGGTTCCCTATGCAGATCAAAGTAAAACGTCGGTGTTTAATTTTTTAACTAAAAAAAGTCGTGTAACGGTTTTGCGGAAAATTATGACTAACTACAGTAAGCCATATCAAGTTGAAGGAATTAAAAAAGATGGAACAAAGTTTCCTATAGAAATAAGTTCAAGATCTATTCCCTTTAAGGGAAAAATAGTTCATGTTGCCTCAATCCGAGATATTACTACTTATAAGGAAGCAGAAAAAGTTATAAAAGAAAGTGAGCAAAAATTTAGGGATCTGGCAGAGATGTTACCGCAAATGGTATTTGAGTCTGATACTAAAGGGAGGATAACCTATATTAATAAGACAGGCTGTATACTTTTTAATTACAATAAAAAAGATATAAATAAAGGTATTAGTTTATTTGAAGTAACGGATAAAAAAGACCATATAAGATTAAAAAATAATATAGAAGTATTATTTAGAAATAAGAAATTGGACCCACAGCAATATACCGCTATAAAAAAGAGTGGCCAGAGAATAGATGTAGAAGTTTATAGTAATATAAATATAAATGAAAAAGGAGAACCTGTTGGACTCAGAGGAATTTTAATTGATATTACTGAAAGAAAAAAAGCTGAGAAGAAGATAAAATTTCTTTCTTTTCATGATTATTTAACTGGGATTTATAATCGAGCCTTTTTTGAAGAGGAATTGCATAGATTAGATACAGGAAGACAACTTCCTTTAACAGTAGTAATTGGAGATGTCAATGGGTTAAAGATTATAAATGATGCTTTTGGTCATGAAAAAGGAGATGAACTTCTTAAAAGGATAGCTGATATCCTAAAAGAAAGTTTTAGGAGTGAAGATATCGTTGCCAGATGGGGAGGAGACGAATTTAGTATAATCTTACCTAAAATTAAACTCAAAGATACTTTAAAGATTATATTCAGGATAAATGAAAAATTTAAAAAAGAAAGTACCAAAACGCTTCCTTTAAGTGTTGCTTTTGGTTTATCAACTAAAGAGGATAGTTCTCAAAAAATTGATGAATTAATTAAAACTGCTGAAGATAAAATGTACAGGCATAAATTGATAGAACATCAAAGTGTCCATAGCACAATTATATCTTATTTGGAAAAGGCCTTAGAAGAAAGAGATTATGAAACAGAAGCACACGTAAAGCGAATGAAAAAATTAGCAATTAAGTTGGGTAAGGAGCTGAATCTTTCAGAAGAAATACTCGATGAGATAGTACTTCTTGCTGCACTGCATGACATTGGAAAAATCTCTATTACCGATAGTATTATACTTAAACCCACAAGTCTTACTAAAGAAGAGTGGCAAGCCATTAAAAGACATTCTGAAGTTGGTTATCGTATTGCTGTATCATCAGCAGAGCTCGCCCCTATTGCCAAGGGAATACTTTATCATCACGAGTGGTGGGATGGTAAAGGTTACCCCAAAGGATTAAAAGGCGAAAATATTCCCTTTATTTCTCGCATTATTTCAGTCATTGATGCATATGATGCCATGACAAATGATAGGCCATACCGAAAAGCATTAAGCACTGAAAAAGCGATTGAGGAATTAAAGAGATGTGCTGGCACTCAGTTTGACCCAACACTGGTTAATAAATTTATAGAAATCATATAGATAATTTCAAAGTCCGAAATTTATGTCGTTGGACTGGAGTTACCCCGTTAATTGGTGAAGAGCCAATTATATTTAATATAAGTATTTATATATGTCTTAAGCTGGTGCCCGAGGCCGGAATCGAACCGGCACGAGGTAAAACCTCAACGGATTTTAAGTCCGTTGCGTCTACCAATTCCGCCACTCGGGCAGGAGTAAAATTTGCTGATTCATATTATCAAAAATCAATAAGGGTGTAAATGATCCCGTCCAGAATATCTCTCTCACTTACAAGGATTTCTCTTCTACCGAGCATTTCTAAAATTGCAAGAACAATTTCCGTTCCACTGATTATTATATCTGCCCTTGCTGAGTCCAGACCTGTAACTTTTTTTCTTTCCTCAAGGTCGAGCTTACATAAATGTCCCCGTATCTCTTCGATTCTTTCAAGGTTCAGAACATGTCCGTGTATCTTTTCGGTGTCATATACTTTCAGTTTCAAATCGATAGCGGCCAGCGTAGTTATCGTACCGGCAACTCCGATAACCAGTAAAGATTTATGCAGTTTGATCTTTACAATGATCTCTTCGAATTTATTTGTGATATAGTACCGCATTTTATTCAAATCACCCTTATCAGGTTTACCGGAACCAATAAATCTTTCAGTCAAACTAACGGATCCAAGATCTACGCTCTTTATAAGTTTCGGATTGCAATTGCAATCACCCAGTATAAACTCGGTACTGCCTCCTCCGACATCCAGCACTAAAATTGCTGCACCGGTCTCCGGTTTGCAGGCCGGATGGTTTAGGTCAATATTTTTTACGGCACCGTAAAAACCCAGCTTTGCTTCTTCGCTTCCGCTTACGATATCTATTCTCATCCCCAGATTCTCATAAATATAAGACACAAACCAATCTCCGTTTGATGCTTCTCTAACGGCACTTGTCCCTACTGTCCTGTACTTTTTTACATCATAATCCTTTAATTTGTGCCGGTAACCTGAAAGGACCTCAAGAGTTTTCCTGGCAGAATCCTTCAGGATTATTTTATTTTTATCTACTCCCCTGCCAAGGCGTGTTATTTCCATTTTTCTTTCCAGCGGAAAGAACTCTTTATTACGGTAATCTGTGATTAATAGTCTTGTTGAATTGGTACCTATATCGATTGCTGCAAGCTTCATTTATGATTGGTCCGATATACCTTTCCCGTTGAAGGATTTAATTGCTTTTTATTTCATTATTATAGAAAATCTTTATATTTCCCCACAAATCCGCACTGGAATAAACTTCTTTGACTGATGATGAGCTATTGTTGTCTTCAACTTCACTGCCGATTTCCTCATCCTGTACCACTACGGAGACATTGGTCTCGTCACCGGTAGTCATATTGAATTGTTTTCTCGCTTCAAGTTCCAGAGCTTCATCGCTATAGAGACTCTTTTCGAGAGCCAGAAGATCTATATTCTGGTTCCTGTACCAGTTTAATTTTTCTCCCAGTTCGATTAACTTTTCTCTGTTCTCTACGATAATTCTTATTTGATTTATTGATATAAGGACGGTAAGTACGATAAAAATTAAGAAAATGACGATGGTGATATTTATTTTAGCTTTTCTGGACAACCTGCTTACAATTTTAATGTTATCATCCATTTTTATATTTTATTACTATATTTTTATTACTTTTATTGCTATATTACTGCTGCTTTAATTACATACTGCTAAAATCAATCCACATATTTTCTTAAGTATAACATATGTTACAATAATGCCAATATCCGTAGATTCTGGTAATATTCTATAAATTAAGAACGAAAAAATAAAGTCATTGTTTTTAAAGGCTTATTCCAATAAAATATCAACTTATATGTTATATATATAATAGATATAATCAAATAAATTAATTTATAATTGTAATGAAAGATATACCTCTATTTTCTTCCAGGACGCAAAACAAGATAGCAAAACAGGTCTTTCTTGGATTTGCAATTGCCATAATATTTGGTTCGTTGCTTTTAATTATCCCTCAGGCGACACAGAGCGGGAGAATTAGTTATATAGATGCACTTTTTACTTCCACTAGTGCTATATGTGTAACGGGACTAACAGTTCAGAATACGGCAATTTATTTTACCGATATGGGTAAAATTATAATACTTATTTTAATACAGATCGGCGGACTTGGAATCATGACCATTGGTTCTATTTTTGGATTGATTCTGGGAAGAAAAATTCACATCAGAGATAAATTTTATATAAATGCAAGCTTCGGTTCAAAACAATCTTTCAGTGCATCCAAGTTTTTTATGGTAATAGCGGGAGCTACATTTACTATAGAGTTTATTGGATTTGCCATAATGACTTGTATTTTTTATTTCAAGCATGCTTTTCCGTTTAAAACATCTATGACCTTCAGTTTGTTCCATACCGTCAGCGCTTTTAATAATGCCGGTTTAACAATATTTACAAACAGCCTGGAAAGTTTTTCTTCCGATATCCCTCTGAATCTTGTATTCATGACTTTAATCGTACTCGGAGGAATAGGCTTTCCTGTAATCTCCGAAATAATAACCTATAGAAGAATCAGACATTTTTCCCTGCATGCCAAAATTGTTATGACTGCAACTGCCATTTTGATTTTAGCGGGAGCAGTAATGTTTTTTATTCTTGAATTTAAAAATCCCGAATCCATCGCAAATAAGCCCCTGCCAACTAAAATTCTCGCAAGCTTCTTTCAGTCAGTCACTGCCAGGACAGCAGGCTTCAATACCATAAAGACTGGCCTGTTGAACCCTGCAACTATTTTTATACTTGCACTTTTAATGTTCATAGGAGCTTCACCGGGAGGAACAGGAGGCGGTATAAAAACAACCACATTTGCTGCAGTTGCTGCAAGCGGTTTTAGTTCCATCAGAGGAAGAGGCGAGGTTACATTATTCAAAAGAAAACTTCCATCAAGCCTTATACACAGAGCTTTGATTATGATCCTTATTGCAGTTACATTAATCATAATATCGACAATTGGGATACTTGCTTTCGAAAAATATTCTTTAAAAGAAGTTTTATTTGAAGTGGTATCGGCATTCGGAACCGTGGGTTTGAGTACCGGAATTACACCGGAACTTTCCATAGCCAGCAAAATAATATTGATACTGACTATGTTTATTGGTAGAATTGGTATCATTACTTTATCTCTGGCTATTGCCATAAGAGGTGTAGTCAATAAGATTACTTACCCCGAAGAAACAATAACTATCGGATAGGAAAAATGAAAAAACAATTTTTAGTAATTGGACTGGGAAGATTTGGAGCAAGTGTGGCCGCTACTCTGACGGAAGCCGGACACAGTGTGGTTGGAATAGATCAATCTGAAACCTGTGTTCAAAGAATGTCCGAGAGTATAGCAGACGTAATAAAGTGTGACGCCACTGATGCAGATATACTGGAATCTATGGGCGTTTCCGATTATGAAGCTGTCATTGTATGCATCGGAGAAAAATATATCCAGAATTCAATACTTGTAACCCTTCTCCTTAAAGAAAAAGGCGCAAAAAAAATAATTGCCAAAGCAGGTACCAGAACACAGGGAAGAGTGCTTTCAAAAGTAGGAGCAGATATAATAGCATACCCTGAAAAAGATATGGGGGAGAGAGTTGCAAGAAGCCTTATAAGTTCAAACATTATCGATTTTCTGGAGGTCAGTCCGGATGTCAGCATCATAGAAATACCGGCACCGGAAACAATAATAGGAAAGAACCTGATAGAGTTAAATTTGAGACACAAATATGGAGTGACCATAATAAGTATAAAAAACAGTAAAAATGAGATTATGTCTCCCCCTAACGTGGACTATATATTCCAGAAAGATGATATCCTGACATTGATCGGAGAGAATAAACTGCTTAAGAAATTAAGATTCACGGAAGATTAAGAAGCAGGCCCGTCCCGGATTATCCCTTATAATAATTTACTCCACCTCTTTAACATTTATAAGGTTGGTACTTCCCGGTTTATTTACCAGCACACCGGCAGTAATTACTACCCTGTCTCCCGTATTTACATAATTTAGCCTTTTAGAAACACATACGGACTCATCAATCATCGAATCTATGTTCTTGACTGGTTTCATTTTTACAGGGACCACACCCCAGCTGATCATTAATTGTCTGACTACCCAATCATTGGAACTTGCACCGATTATCATACTTTTTGGCTTATTTTTGGATACCTGTCTTGCTGTATGCCCTGACTCGGTTGAAGAAATAATAGCTTTTACATTAAGTATTCTGGCAATTTCACAGGATGCAAAGCTTATCGCCCCGGTGATAGTATTATGATAGATCCCTGATTTCTTTTTCTCTAAAGCGATATTACTTAATAATAAATCATAATCCAGAGAGATTTCGGTTTTATTTATTATTTTAACCATCATTTCCAGAGATTCCAGAGGATAAGCGCCCACAGCGGTTTCACCTGAAAGCATGACCGAATCCGAACCGTCTATTATTGCATTTGCTACATCGCTTACTTCGGCTCTTGTGGGCCTCGGATTTCGTATCATGGAATCAAGCATCTGTGTAGCAGTAATTACCGGTTTCCCTGCTATATTAGTTTTTTTTATGATTTCCTTCTGGATATAAGGAATCTCTTCTGCATTTATTTCAATTCCGAGGTCACCTCTCGCTACCATAATAGCATCTGCAGAATTCAAAATTTCATCAAAATTATTCACTGCTTCATGTTTTTCTATCTTGGCTATAACCATGGTATGTTTCTTTTTCTTTCTTATCACTTTCTTGATTTTTTCAACATCATATGAATTCCTGACAAAAGACTGCGCTATGAAATCCACTTCCAATTCCAGACCCAGGTTTAAAAACTCTATATCCTTCCTGGTAACCGAACCCACGCTTATGGTTACTCCGGGAAGATTGATCCCTTTATAAGAGTCGAGAGGTCCACCGGATATAACTTCACAAACAGCTGTCTTTTTGGATAGATTTATATCCAGCACTTTACACTCGATCAAACCATCATCTATGAATATGCGGGTCCGCGGTTTAAGGTCCTCTATAAATTTATCGTAAGTGACTTTTATGATAGTCTCCGTATCCGGGTAATCGGACATGCGCCCTCTTGCTGTTGTAAAAATGACTTTTTGTTTTTTATGCAGATTTATCTTATTTTTCAGCTGGCCAATCCGAATCTTAGGACCCTGAAGATCCAGTATTATTGCTGTGTTTTTTTTAAGTTCCCGTGAGACCGTCCTTATTTTTTTGACTATTTCGATTACTTCTTCGGAATTGCTGTGAGAGGTATTTATGCGTGCTATATCCATGCCGCCGGTTATAAGTTTTTTTAAAATATTTTCCTTTTTACTCGCAGGTCCGATAGTACAGATTATTTTGGTTTTTCTTATTTTCATGGCAATTCTTTCTTTGCAATTTCCCAGAGTTTATCTTTTTCTTTGAGAGGAAGTTTCTTAAAATTTAAATTATTTTCATCAGCATATTTTTCTATGAAATTAAATCTTTTTATAAATTTTTTACTGGCTCCATATAAACTTTCTTCACAATCTATGCCAAGATGCCTGCCAAGATTTACTATGCTAAAAAGGACGTCTCCAATTTCATCCGGGATCCGGATCTTCCTTTTTTTTCCCATTTCCTTTTTCAATTCAGTAAGTTCTTCGTTTATTTTTTCAAAGATATCGATTGCTTCTTTCCAATCAAAATCCAGCCTCGAAGCTCTGTTTTGAATTTCATAAGCATAGTGAAGCGAAGGAAGTGATTTTGGAATTCCACTGAATATTGAACCCGGTTCTTTATATTTTTCTTTTCTTTCTTTTTTCTTAATATCCTCCCAGTTTGCCAGAATTTCATCACTACTGTTCAGAACCATTCCCTTGAATACATGAGGATGCCTTCTTATCAATTTTCCTATGATTCCCCGCAGCACTTCATTTATATCGAATTCCTTGTTTTCGACTGCGATTTGACTGTGAAAAACTATTTGAAGAAGCAGATCGCCTAATTCTTCTTTAAGACCTTTGTAATCTTTATCCTCAATACTCTCTACTGCTTCATAGGTCTCTTCTATCAGGTTTCTTTTGATAGTTTTATGATCCTGCTCTCTATCCCAGATACAGCCTTCGGATGACCTTAACCTGCTCATTATACTTACTAAAATGGCAAACAGTTTTCCACTGTCGTCTATATTATCAATCTCTTCAAGATCCCCTTCATCTAGTTGGAATTTCATTCGCTTTCCTCTTCTGTTCCAGTATCAGCATCTGTATTATTTTCCGTTTCAGTCCCGGTTTCTGTGCTTTTCAACGTTCCTTCTACATCCGTGAAATATTTGATATCAGTCTTCTCTATCAGAGAATAAATAAAATTCTCCCATATTTCCATTTTGTCCAGGTTAAGGAGATATGTACCTATGGCTTCTTTAACTTCACTAAATTTTTGAATATATTCTTTTTCATAGTCAGTAGCTTTTATAATGTGAAATCCATACTCGGTTTCAACAATTCCGCTTACTTCTCCTACATCAAGGGCAAATAGTGCCTTATCGAATTCCTCGACCATCTGACCTTCACTAATAAAACCAAGTTCTCCTCCATTCTCTGCGCTTGTTGTATCATCCGAATACTGATTTGCCAGATCTGCGAAATCTTCACCCTCTCGCAATTTTTCCTGAACAATCTCTATTTTGGCCAAAGTCTCATCTCTTCCCTCCTGAGTTTCCTCGGAACCATCTTTTATCCATGGAAACATAGCCAGGATATGGCTTGCTTCAACTCTGGCAGGAACCAGGAACTGTGTACTCTTATTATCATCATAGTATTGCCTTACTTCATCATCGGTTACACTGGCATCTGCGGTGACTGTATTATAAATCTTACTGCTGGACAGCTGACTTCTTAAATAATCCTCTAAAAATTTTTTACTTATACCCATAGATTTTAAATCATTTTCAAAATCTTCTTCCGAAGGATAATTGGCAGATGCAGTCTGCATCTGCTCATCAATTTCCTCACTCGTCACTTCAATATCATTTTCTCCGGCATAATTATCAAGCAATTTCATTACAATAAGCGAATCGATAATATTAGCCTCCAGAGATTTTAATTCCTCTTCGTCAGTGGGTAATTCACCGCCGGTATCCTGGGTTTTTAAAAAATTCATATAAACATCTACTTCTTTTTGGTTTACTTTTATTCCATCCGCAACAGCTACTGTCTTATTGTAAAAAACGAAAAAATAAACAAGTGCAGAAATTACTAAAACCACTACAACTGCACCTACAATGAAGATGTTTCTTTTTAATTTCTTACTCAACTCCTACCTCTTTCTTTTTATAAATATTAAATAAAACTTATTATATCATTAAGATCCTTTAAGACTAAATCCAAATTAATATTTTTATCAGTTTTTTTTATGATTATCTGTCTTGATGCCGGTTCGTATAACATATTGCTATTCTTTATGTTCATTTCCCTTGCTTTGCTTTGAGGCATATCTACTCTTTTTAAGATAATTCCTTTTCCGTCATAAAATATAATTTTTTCTATCTTTGCTTTTCGTAACAAATATTTTATTCGGGCAATATTTACAAGATTACTTACTACCTGCGGCATCTTTTTATACCGCTGATTCATTTTTTCTTTTATTTCATCAATTTCATCCGGGCTTTCCGCACTCCCCAGTGTTTTATAAATATTGATTCTTTCTTTTTCACTCTCGATATAACTTTTTGGGATATACGCACTGGCAGGCAGATCGATTTGAACATTAATGTCTTCGTCTATTTTTTCACCCTTTAGCTTATCAATCTCTTCTTTTATTATCTGGCAATACATATCAAAACCAACGCTATTTATGTGTCCGTGCTGTCTGGGCCCCAATATTTCGCCCGCTCCTCTTATCTCCAGATCTCTCATGGCAATATTGTATCCGGAACCAAGGTCGGTATATTCTGCAAGTGTTTTAAGCCTCTGAAATGCCTGAAGACTCAGATTCTTCCTGCCGGGATAGAAAAAATAGGAATAAGCTCTTTCCGAAGATCTGCCTACCCTGCCTCTGAGCTGGTATAACTGGGATAATCCAAGCAGTTGTGAATTCTCTACTATTAATGTATTTACATTACTGATATCCATTCCAGATTCTATTATGGAAGTGGTCAGCAGTATTTCGTATTTCTTATTTATAAAATCAGTCATTATTTTTTCTATTCTGCTGCCTTCCATCTGGCCGTACGTCAGGGCAATATTTGCGTGTGGAACCAGCTGCTGCAGCTGGATTTTCTTATTCTCTATACCGGCTACTCTATTATAGACATAGTATACCTGCCCCCCTCTGGCCATTTCCCTTTCTATGGCTCTTCTTACTACCTGATAATCAATCTCGCCCACAAAGGTCTCTATCGGATTTCTGCCTTCAGGGTAAGTCTCGATAAGTACAATATCCCTGACTCCGGTAAGAGACATATACAATGTTCTGGGAATTGGTGTGGCACTCAGGGTCAGTACGTCCACTTCAGTCTTCAGCAGTTTTATTTTTTCTTTGCTTCCGACTCCAAACCTCTGTTCTTCATCTATTATTATAAGACCAAGATCTCTGGGCTTTATATCCTCCTGAAGAATACGATGAGTGCCTATTATCATATCTGTTTTGCCTTCATTAAAATCTTTTACTATATGCTTTTGTTCCTTTCTGGCTCTAAACCTGCTCAGGACCTCTAAATTAACCGGATAATTTTTATAACGTTCGCTGAAAGTCTGATAATGTTGATCGGCAAGAATTGTGGTAGGAACCAGCATTAAAACCTGCTTACCGTTTTCTATCGATTTAAAGGCCGCCCTTATCGCAACCTCTGTCTTCCCAAATCCAACATCACCGATCAACAGAATATCCATTGGTTTTGGTTTACTCATAGCATCCTTTACGTATTCTATCGCTTTAACCTGATCGTGGGTTTCCTTAAACGGAAATAAGTCTTCTACTTCCTTCTGCCATGGGCTATCAACAGGAAATGCATATCCGCTGGCTGAATCCCTCTCTGCATATAGCCTTGCAAGGTCTATAGCAAGTTTATGTACGGATTTTCGTACCCTTTTTTTAAGGCCATCCCACTGCGTGGAATTCAGTGAAGTTATATTAGGTTTTTTTTCACCGATATATCTACTGATACGGTCAGCCTGCCAGGTGGGAACATATAATCGATCTTCATTCGCATACTCTATTAAGAAATATTCTCTTTTGTAACCATTAACCTGTTTAGAAATCATATCGACATATTTTCCAATACCATGATTTTTATGTACCACATATTCCCCGGGTTCAAAATATTCTGCACCGGCAGCAGTCGAAATCTTTCCCGGGGATATCTGATATTGCATACGGTCATAAATATCGAGTTCGCCGTATAAAGAAACACTCCCGGACTCATAACCCCTGTATAGCCGGTAGTTCGATATGCCTGCAATATCGGACTTAAGTAAATTAAAGTCAACGTTGTCTCCGGTTTTTAAATAATTAAAGGATACCGAACTACTCAAGAATAACTCCTCTATCTTTTTCCTTCGCTCACTTCCGTCGATAGAAATGATGACCTTCCTTTTTGCTTTAAAATCATTTTTTACATTTTGAATAAAATTGACAGAATTACCGAAACTTTTTTTCTGTTTTACAATTTTTCTGAGATTAAACTCGCCAATACCTCTGGCCTGTTCTCTGGCGGAGATTATATTAAACTTCAAATAAAAATCTTTTCTTTCCAGAAAATCCTTTTTTACAATATGGGCATATGCAATTTCTTTACTGCCAATTTTTAGAATATCTTTATCCCTGTCGAAGATCTCCCCGGCGATATCGATATCGCTTTTTACTTTTAAATAAATCTCCACAGGATCACAGAGTATCACGGCAATTTTTGGTATACTATCTTTTAACAAATCAATAAAAGAAATCATTCGGTCAGCGGATTTTGGGCTGACCGTTTCTTCTATCTCCCAGGGATTAATATTAGGAAAAAGAGATACTTTATTTAAATTCTTTATCATTTTATTGCTTGAAACATCATACGAAAATATTTTCTCTGCCTCATCTCCAATGAAATCGAACCTTATCGGATTTTCGCCTGTCGCATCAAAGATATCTATGACCTCACCTCTTACACTGAATTCTCCTCTATCGTAAACCATATGGACCCTTTCGTAACCGCTTCCGATAAAATCCGATATCAATTGATCCCTTTTATATTCGCCTCCAGTCTTTATTTCTATACTTTTAATTTTTTTGAATTTAGAAACAGGCATTAAATTCAATAAAGAATTGCTGGTAGCAATAATCAAAAACTTATCGCCGGAACTTCCGGTATTCAGTAAATTTCTAATGACATTAAGCCTTCCAGTAAGATTTTCCGGGGCAGTAATTCTATTTTTATAAAAAATTCCGTTTCCAAGACTTGGAAAATTCAATATTTTAATTTCCGGGACAATACAGCTTATTTCCTGTTCAAGTTCGGAGGCCCTCTCGAAAGTCGATGTGACTGCCAGGGCCGGGATATCGAAATATTTTAAAAAAGCACTGATAACAAAGGGCCAGATATTTTCATCTGCGATCAGGGTATCAAGATTTGCAGCTCCATTTTTCTTACCTTTGATATTGGTTCTCTCATATTTCTCTATAAACTGCTGCCACTGCTTTTCATTTATAAAATTTTTTAAAAACATTGCCATAACAAATATTCTAAAACTCCTGTCAATAATGATTATAAAAAAACTGTCAATGAATTTACAGGATCATCTATGAGGACTGGGCCAACAAAATCCGGATATGAATAAATAATTGATTTTTTAAGTATTAATTCTAAAAAATAATGCAGTCTGCAGGATTAGTTATATTTATTCATTGCGAAGTCAATGCCTTCTGTCAGATAATCTTTTATAATATCCACTGTCCTCTGCACACCGACTTCAACATCTTCCTTTTCTTTTCTTTTAAACTCCTCCAGTACATAATCTGCTGCATCCTGTTTGCCCGGAGGCCTGCCAATACCAAATCGCAGTCTGTCAAAATTGCAGTTCCCGAGACTTTCTACTATTGATTCAAGACCTTTATGCCCGCCTGTGCTTCCACCTTTTTTTAACCTGATTTCTCCGAATTCAATATCGATGTCATCATGGATCACCATCAACGAATTGATTTGATTTCCCAAAAACCTGTAGTAAAGAGCAATTGAAATGCCGCTATTATTCATAAAAGTTTGAGGTTTGAGGATTATTAATTTCTGATCGTTAAATGATAACTCACATATGAGAGAATCGAATTTTCTGTAAAGACTTTTTTTCTCGAATTCTTCGGTAAACTTATCAGCAATCCTGAAACCTATATTGTGCCTGGTGAATTCATAATCTTTTCCGGGATTACCAAGACCAGCTATTAAAATCATACGGTTATTTTTCCCTGGATCCTTTTTCTTTCTGATGCCCCTCTTCCTTCGGATGTCCTTTTTCCTCTTCTGGTTCTTCTTTTTCCTTTCCAATTACCTCGGGTTCGGTAATCTCTTCTTCAGCTTCTTCTTCGGCAACTAATTCTTCTTCTTTTAACTGGGTCGGATGGATTATTGAAACCACGACTTCCTCTGGATCATTGAGTATTTTTATTTTATCGGAAATATTGATATCGGAGACTCTGATTGTAATACCCATATCAAGGTCTTTTATGTCATATTCGATATATTCCAGAATATCTACAGGAAGACAGGATACATGCAGTTCCCTTAGACCGTGCTGCAGAACACCGCCGCCATCTTTAATTCCAAGAGCTATTTCTTCATTTATAATATGGATTGGAATAGAGGTTTCTATTTCCTTTTCCATCTGTATCCTTAAAAAGTCCACATGTAAAAATTCTCTGGTTATGGGATCTCTCTGAAATTCCTTTATTAAAACCGTTTCTTTCTTATCTTTTTTTACACCGTCTATATGCATATCGAAAATCAAACTGTATATGCTTCTGCCTTTTAAAATATCTTTAAATTCTTTTTCCTTAATTTTGATGCTTACCGGCTCTTTTTTCAAACCATACATAATTGCCGGAATATAATTTTTATTTTTTAATTTTCTTGCGGCTTTATTTTTTATTTCACTGTCGTCTCTTTTTTCTACTGCCAGAGCTATGTTTTCCATATATTCCTACACCTTGCCTTATATTTACAAATTAAACTAAATTTTCACCTTTGAATAACTCGCTTACAGACATGCAATGATAAACTTTTTTTATAGTTTTTGCAAGCAGGGGTGCAATTGAAAGGACTTTTATTTTTTTAGATTTAAATTCTTTACTTATCGGAATAGTGTCCGCTACTATTACCTCTTCGACTTTTGAATTTTCCAGTTCTTCTATGGCATTGCCTGAAAAAATTGGATGGGTTGCACCGATATAAATCTTTTCTACATCATGTCGCCGGAGCATATCGATAGCCTTAAGCAGCGTATCTCCGGTATCTATCATATCATCAAATATTATAGCTGTTTTTCCTTCTACGTCTCCCACTATATGTTCCATCTCGGCCATATTGGGAGCCGGCCTTCTTTTATCCAGTATTGCCAGAGGGAAATGGAGTTTTTTAGCAAAAATACTGGCCCTTTTTACACCTCCTACATCCGGACTCACGACTACGCCGTTTTTAATGTTTTTTCCGTTGATGTATTTGGCTATTATGGGTATAGCGGTGACATGATCGACGGGAACATCAAAGAAACCCTGGATAGTCGAGGAATGCAGATCCAGAAGTATTGCTCTATTCATTCCTGCAATCGAAAGTAAATCAGCGAATAATTTTGCGGTGATCGGTTCTCTTCCTTCTGCTTTTTTATCCTGCCGCGCATAGCCATAATGTGGTATAACTGCATTTATCATGCCCGCAGAAGCCCTTTTGAGAGCATCTATCATTATAAGAAGTTCCATTATATTATCATTTATCGGTTCACAGCATGTCTGCACCACAAAGACATCCGCACCCCTTACGCTTTCATCAAACTTTATATATATCTCACCGTTTTTAAATCTGGTTCTGGTGATTTTTCCGGCCTTGACTCCAAGTTCCTGCGCGATTTTATCAGTTAGAGCAGGGTAAGATGACCCTGAAAAGAGCATCATTCTTTTATTATCCCGAGTTTCTTTCATATCCTTCATATCTCCCGCCTTAAATAATATAATTCTTAAATTTTAAATAACTTATTTCTCTTTATTTTTTAACTTTTTTTCTCCTGCTGCAAGATGGGATTTTTTAATTTCACAAAATGCTCCTATTTCGACATTATCCCCTGTTGCAGTACCCTGGCTTACATAACTGTAAGGTCCTATATTGTTATCATTTCCGATATCAGAATCCAGCACGACCGAGGCATTTATCTTTGTATCTTTACCTATCCTGGTATCTGTTATCTGACAGAAAGGACCTATCACCGAATTCTTTCCGATTCTGGTTTTCCCCCTGATAATGCATGAAGGTTCAATGATAACATCGGAGTCTATGATCACTGAACTTTCTATATAACAGGACCGGGGATCTCTAATGGTCACTCCACCTTTCATTAAATTTTCATTTATCTTCTTTTGCATAATATTTTCCATTACGGAAAGCTGGAACCTGTCATTTACACCCATTACTTCCAGATAATCCGAAATTTTCAACGGGCTGACCTTTTTACCTTTTTTTATAAGCGTTTCGACTATATCGGTGAGATAATACTCTTTCTGTTTATTTTGATCTTTTATCTTATCAATATTCTCAAAAAGGGATTTTTTATCAAAACAATAAATGGAAGAATTTACTTCATTTATTTTCTTTTCTTCGGGATTTGTATCGGTTTCCTCGACAATCTTCATTATATTTCCGTCTCTGTCCTTTATGATCCTCCCATAACCTGCCGGATCTGGAAAAAGTGAAGTAATCAAAGAAGCCGAACTACAGGAATTCATTCTATATTCAACCAATTTTTTCAGGGTCCCGATATTGACCAGGGGACTATCGCCGGATAATATTAAAATATTCTTTCCAAAATCCTTTTTATATTTTTTGACCATACTTACAGCATGTGCAGTACCCAGCTGATCTGGCTGTGGTACGTTCCTGATCCCCGGGTAATTGTTTTTTATATAATCGCTTACAGGTCCTTTTTTCTGTCCTGTAATTACAAATATATTCTTTGGATTCAATCTAACGGCCAGTGATAAAACATAATAGAGTATTGGTTGACCTGATATCCGGTGAAGTACTTTGGGAATTTCCGACTTCATCCTTTTACCTTTGCCTGCAGCAAGAACAATCACACTTAAATCTCTAGAAAAGTTCATTTTTTAAAGGATTCCCATCAAAAAGGTTAAAATAATTCGTTTGCAATACAACCAAATTGTAACATAAAAAAATAGACTTTTCTAAGTATTATCGACTCTTTTTTCCAGATTCACCAAAAACTCTTTTAACTTTGTCCCGCTGGCAAATCTGCCTATTCTGCCATCACTTTTTATTACTCTGTGACAGGGAATAATAAGCATCACCGGATTCCTGTTTAACGCAGAACCCGCAGCCCTCCAGGCTCTTTCATGGCCAGAAAGAAAGGATAATCTTTTATAACTTATTGTTTCTCCGTAGGGCACTGAGATCAGTTTTCCCCATATTCTTTTCTGAAAACTTGTTCCGGCCAGAAATTCGATTGTGAAATCAAATTTTTTTATTTTCCCATTAAAATAACCGGTAATCGCGGTCTCGATTACATTGGATTTTTTATCGGTAAAATAAATCTCATCCATATCCCCGTAAATTTTTTTGATTTTTTTAATAAAATCCAGGAAATCCTTCTTGCTGTTTCCAAGATATGAAATCACTATCCTGCCGGCTTTATACTGCCATAAATAATAAAACCTGCCTATTTGTGTTTCAAATTCGGATTTGTTTATATTCTTGATCATCTTATATGTATTTTAATATAAATTGATATCAAAACAGGTCACCTGTTTAATCTAACAAAGTGTCCAATTGATCTATCGTAAGTTTTTTCAGCACTATCGTCAAAAAAGCAGGCAGGAAGCTCGCCTAACTTTTTGTGATAGGTTATACAATCACAGCAGATCCCTTTTCTCGGACATGGTTCATATGTGCAGTTGCAGTTTTTCAAATTTCTTTCTTTGTTACATTCCATGTTATTTTTTCCTTTCTTATTATCAGTATTCGATGCCTTTTTTTGCCTTTGCGCCCCTGGTGAAAGCATGTTTTATCTCCCGCATCTCAGTCACCGTATCCGCTATATCCACAAGTTCCCGGGGAGCATTTCTTCCGGTTAGTACCATACAGAGTTTTTTGGGTTTATTTTTTATAAGATCGATTGTGTCTTCGATCCTTAAGAGTCCGTATGCTATAAGATTAATGATTTCATCCAGAATAATCATATCATACTTACCACTCGCAACCTTCTTGCAGGCATACCCAAAAGACTCGGAAGCATTTGCCACCTGAGCTTTTGTAGGTACCGGTCTTCCGTCCTTAAATTTTATAAATCCTTTCCCCAGCCGTTCAATTTCGATTAAGGGTTCGAATTTCTTAATGATTCTAAATTCACCGGTATCGAAACGCCCTTTAATAAACTGTATTATCAGGACTTTCTGATTATGGCCCGCCGCCCGCAGTGCCATACCCAGCGCTGCCGTGGTCTTACCCTTGCCTTCTCCTGTATTTATCAGAACCGGACCCTCTTCTAAATCTTTTCTGCATATTTTTACGGTGCGATTATTATTTCCGGTTGAATCCATTTCTTGCTAACCTCTGCCATCGTTTATATTTTATTATAATCCATTCTTAAGTATTTTATAAAACAATTCCATCCCCATATTTTCTCTGAAAACATCAGCCAGTCTATTATATTGCTCTTCTTTAAAAGTTTCATACAATGAAACCGGACTATCAATATCAGTAGTTTTTATATTATTCCTTTTTCTGAGCAATTCCAGAATGAATTTTCTAAAAACAGAGTTATCAAAAATCCCATGTATGTATGTTCCTAATGTCATACCAGCAACCTTATTTTTAAAAGTTATAAATCCGTCATCAAAATCTACAATATTACCTCCTCTTGATTTTATCTTAAAGAGTGGTACCAAATTAATAGATGAATTACCCGGTATTGCTTTAGATATACCCATATGAATCTCATAACCCTTCATAATTTTCACTTTATCATCCACAAATCTTTTAGTCATCCTTATTAAATCAGGGTTATACCTAAAAACATCATCGCTTAACTCAAATTCTACCTGATATGTATTTTTATACTGCAAAAATTCTGTATCTATATCCATTAATCCAATGCCATCAATACTTTTAATATCCGGAGATTCACTTGCGAATTTATCTTTAATTTTTTTTCCTAAAATCTGAAAGCCTCCACATATTCCAAATATCATCGAACCTTTCCGGTATTGTTCTTTAATCTCTTCCTCCAGCCCGGAACTCCTTAAATACAACAGATCACTTATAGTGCTTTTACTTCCTGGAATAATAATCATATGAGGTTTTAAACTTTTTAATTCCTGCCAATCTCTAATATAAATCAAACTGACATCCTTTTCTAATTCAAAAGCATTAAAATCAGTAAAATTTGAAATGTGTGGAAGATAGACTATACCAATTATTATCCTCTCAGCTTTATTATTTCCTCCAGAATTGTTTAAAATTAATTTCTTATTTCTTTCCCTCTCTAAATTCACTGAATCCTCTTCTTCTATATAGATATCCCTATAATAGGGAATGGTACCTATTACAGGAATTTTCAATTTCCTGCATATATAGTCATTTCCAGGTTGGAGAAGGCTTATATCTCCCCTAAACTTATTTACCAGTAAACCCTTTATATATTTTCTATATTTTTTTGGAAGAAGCTTTACCGTACCATAGAAACTTGCAAAAATGCCCCCTTTATCGATATCCCCAATTAATATTACAGGAGATGCAGAAATCTCGGCTGTACGCATATTTACAATATCATTTTCTAAAAGATTTATTTCTGCCGGACTGCCAGCTCCTTCTATCACTATAAAATCAAACCTTTTCTTTAAGTCACTTAAGATTTCTTTAATCTCATTTAAGTAAAAAATCTTCTTTTTGTGATATTCAACAGCACTCATATTTTTTACCACTTTTCCCATAAATATTATCTGTGCTCTTGAGTCCGCTACAGGTTTAATAAGTATCGGATTCATATATACCTCGGGCTCCAATCCGCATGCTTCCGCCTGGACTACCTGAGCCCTACCCATCTCTCCACCTGATGCAGTGACATATGAATTTAAGGCCATGTTTTGTGATTTAAATGGGCATACACTATACCCATCCTGTTTTAGAATTCTGCATATTGCAGTAACTGCCACACTCTTGCCAACATGTGAACCAGTACCCTGTATCATTATGGATTTCGATTTGTTTTTTATCATAAAGTAATTACAAGTAGCCTAATACCTGATCTACTGACTTAACCACAATTGCGCCATCTTTTATTATTTTTCTGTAAAGCTTTTCTGCTTTTCCACCGGTGTGATCCCTTTCCCCTATGTTTTCTTTATCTATTATTATTACCTTTTTTCTTAGACCTACCGCTTTATTTACCGATATAAGATTTGAAAAATTACCCGGTCCAAATTCCACTGCAGGTAAAATTACTGCATCGCTGGATTTTATAAACTCAAGGTTTTTATTCTGCGAATCCGGGCTTATAGGAGAAAAAGGTGCCTCTGCCACATAAGGGATCCCGAGCATTCTGGCAGTATCAAGATCCGTGTCCAGAGTATTTACGACTCCGCAGGATATCATATAACCGCTGCTATGCAATAAACTGATTACCTGTGATGCGGCTCCACCGCCGCCAATCACATGGACCTTTGAGTACTTGTTTGAAGCCTGTATCATATTACTTCTCTCAACTGCTGTATTAAAAACCGGACTTACATAAAGACTGCCGGTTATGGGATTCCTACCAATAAAGACATCACTTCCGAATACACTTCTTATATTTTCCCTGTTTATCGTATTTTCCACGCTGCTAAAGCTAAAGATCCGGCCCTCTTTTAAAAGCATTATTTTTTTGCTGCTCTGTATGGCAAGGTTTATATCCTGGAAAATTCCTACTATGGTTTTATTTTCTTTTTTATTCAAATTTGAGAATAAGTTCATAAATTCGATCTGGAAATTTATATCCAGATGAGATGTGGGCTCATCCAGAATAAGTATGGGGCTATCCTGTGCCAGAGCCTGCGCTATGATTACCCGCTGCTTCTCTCCTCCTGAAAGCTCCGAAAATTTTCTTTTCGCAAAAGGTAGCAGTCTGGTTTTTTCCATAGCTTCGTCTGCCGCATGAAAATCTTCTTTTCTTTCTGTTCCAAATCTCGGAACATAGGGGTTCCTTCCCATAATGACCATCTCGGCCACGGTAAAACTGAAACCCGGATTGGTATACTGAGGCACGATTGCCATCATTTTTGCAACATCTTTTGAATTCAATCCCTTCAGGTTTTTCCCACCTACTTCGATTAGCCCCTCATAATCCTTAAGGATTCTGCTTATGAGGTTTACCAGGGTACTTTTACCTGCTCCGTTCGGACCGAGGATCGATATAAAATCTCCTTTTTCTATATTAAAACTGACATCATCCAGAATTTTTTTCTTACTGTAAGAAAAATTTAAATTTTTTATTGAAAGTACGTTTCTGTTCACACTCATTTTACACTCAAACCTGCCTGTCTAAAAAAACTGTTTTTTCGATTTTACCAGAAGATAAAGAAAAAATGGGACTCCTGCAATGGAAGTTATGATACCTACCGGAATTTCCCGGGGCATAAGTACTGTTCTTGCAAGAGTATCCGATATAAGCATAACTATTCCTCCTGCAATCACTGAAGCCGGATATAATATTTTGTGATCGGGACCCACGAGAAGCCTTAAAATATGCGGGGTTATAAGTCCCACAAATCCTATGATCCCGCTCACCGATACGGCAACCGCCGCAATAAGCGACGCCAGTATCAGCAGTATCTTCTTTACTCTATCCGTCTGTACCCCCAATTGCATAGCTCTTTCATCCCCGAGTGATATTATATTCAGGTCTCTCATGAAAAATCCGGAAATGATGATGAGGACAGTGACAATGGGAGCCAGAATGATGAAATTGCTCCAGGTTGCAGAAGTAAAACCGCCCATTACCCAGAATACTATTTTCGCCATATCCTGAGTTTTTATGATCATAATAAAATAGGTAATTGCACTTAACATGGCACTGAGAGCAATGCCGGAAAGAAGAAGTGTGATAACAGATACTTTTCCCCTGATTCTGGAAATATTATATACGAGAAATGTTGTACCTAAAGCACCCAGCAGAGCAAAAACAGTAGTGGTAGAAATACCGGACAGACCTGCACCGGTAACAAAAACCAGCCCTATGGTTGCTCCCAGAGCTGCTCCTGATGAAACGCCAATCACGAATGGATCCGCCATCGGATTTCTAAAAAGACCCTGGAAGATC
>Ga0315549_1000550_pt1 | contig 43660 bp, 39 predicted proteins | sample SalMarSW160200MG_FD_203101 | JGI IMG/M metagenome (GOLD analysis project Ga0315549, IMG submission 203101) | Salt marsh sediment microbial communities from the Plum Island Ecosystem LTER, Massachusetts, United States - Salt Marsh Sediment SW1601-200 ...
TGAACAGTTTGAATTAGAAGATTTTGTCATTCATCCTGATTTTCAGAATTTGGGATACGGAAAAGAGAGCCTTATTCTGTATGAAAAAAGAAAGTAAGAAATTTATATTCTAACTATTCAATCTCAAAGGCCACCTGTTTTATCTGCGGTTCCAGTTCCAGGAACTTTTCGACTAAAAAGGACTCGAAGTACTTGTCTTTTTCTTTGGTGATTATCTTAACGGCCTCCTCATGGGTATTGGTGTCGCGGTAGGGGCGATCACTCATGATGGCGTCGTAGGTAATACAGATGGCGGTGATGCGGGCGCTTAAGGCGATCATACGGCCCGACAGACCATAGGGGTAGCCCGTACCGTCCCATTTTTCATGGTGCTGAAGGGCAATCTCCTTGCCGATCGGATTGGGATAAGCGCTTAAGATATAGGCGCCGTTGATGGTGTGCTCCTTTACCAGCTGCCACTCCCACTCTTCCAGTTTGCTTTCTTTATTGAGGATATCGTCCGGTATGCCAATTTTCCCTATGTCGTGCATGGGTGCAAAAAAGATAAGGTCTTCGATATACTCCTCAGTTATTTCCGGATATTGGGGAAGGTCGCTTAAGGTATGGCAGAGGATTTCAATGTATTTGCGGATGCGTTTTATTTTTGTGAGGGAATTTTTTTCCTTTAACATGGAAATCTCAGCTAATTTTACAAAAATATTATCTATGGCATAGCTGTTGTCCTGATTGATATCCACAAATACACCTGCATAGCCCTGCGGCATCTCCAGATCTTTGCGTGATTTATAGGATTTATATATGGGAATAAGTATGATATTACGCAGCGGGGCGGGAGCCTGTTGTGAGTCTGAGTTAAGAAGAACTCCCTGATCGGAATACTCAAGAATTAATCCCTGATCCTGGTCCGCAGCATCTTCTGTCTGTGGGGCAGGATCAGGGGCTTGAGAGGCAGCCTGTTCCGGCAGGGGAGTGTCTTCATCAATATAATCGAGTGCGGGCAGCTGATCGGCGGCCGTTAACAGTTTTGAGCCGATAAGATTGGAGTCCTTGCCGAAAACTTTGATAAATTTATCATTCACCCAGGTAATATACAGGTTTTTATCCAGCATCAAGGCGGGAGTGGATTCCATATCCTGGGTTACATTAACATAGTTAAAGAGCGTTAAGGATGACTCGATATTAATGAGCGTCTCATGATTTTGTTCTTTTAAGAAGTTAATGATATTTTGCAGGGCAGGATCGTGGCCCGCGGGCAGACCTTTGCCTGTTACCAGGTAGTCTAACGAGGTGTTGAGCGTCTGGGCAACTTTCAGGGCATCGTCTATTTTAGGAAGAATATCTTTGGAAAACCAGGAGTTAATTGTACTTAAAGCAATAACCGTCTGTTTGGAAAGCCATGTTCGGCGTTTTTCCTTTTGCTTCAGGATCTGGTCGACATTTTGCAAAAAGATGTGCATATTTCCCTCCCAAGCAAGTGATTTTCACTTCTTACCACCACTACGTGTCTGCCGAATAATTGTTCGTACATTTTAAATTTAAGTTATTTTTTCATTTATTTCAACGAAAAATGGAATTTAAATGTCGAAAAAACGATTATTTTATTAAAACGAGGCTGAAATCACTGTTGTTAAGAGCTTTACATAGGGAAGGTTTATTTGATTATGTAACCGATACTCACTCCCAGCTATGAAGGATAATTAGTAGGATTCCACACCCGATGGCGTATTTTCATACATAGAGGGCATTAAGTTATAGGAAAGTAATAAATGGGGGGAAATAATAATGTTGTCCATTTGAAAGTCCAAACCCACTCCGACAAGGATATGTATATCGCTCAATCCCGATTTGTCGGGTGGATTGGGTCCAATATCCGGTATTTCAAAGTCCACGCAGTATGTGTAGAGCATGCCCGCGCAAGGCCAGATGTTAAAATCTCCCAGTGAAAAGGGATATTTACCAACCAGATAGAAGTTGAGAAAATTAATTACCGCATCTCTAATATCTTCTGTACCGCCATTCTCTGTCCTTACTCCCCCGACAAAGAAGCTGTAGAATATGCCGAATCGTGCGTAGGTAAAATCAACATAGGGTCCGAAACCGCCGAAGTGAGTAAACGTGGTAGAATCACCCGTCGGCATAAAGTCCAGGAACAAGGCTGAAAAATAGTTCAAATGCGCTCCGGTTGAAATTGTTATCTCTTGGGCGCTTAATAAAGTGCATAAAACAAGCAAAATCAGAATAATGCAGTATTTGTTCATAGCGCCTCCCCGTTGGGAAATAAATATATTGAACGGCTATAAGAGTTTCTTCATTATTAATTATATCCTGATTGCATCAAATAACAAGAAATTTAAAAATAGTGCTTGCATATAATGAAATAATTTATTTAATACAATGATACAGACTATGTATAAAGTATTATTTGAAGGAGTACTACATGATCCATTTAGGTAAAACCGATTGTGGCCCCGAGGAAGTTGGCTACAATCCGGAAGCGTTGGAGAGTTTAGACAAACACTTTCAGGCACTCATCGATAAAGGCATGATTAATGCCGCAGGTTATCTGTTATCCAAAGACGGTAAGGTCTTTGCCCATAGATCCATGGGCAAACAGTCCGTTTATGAGGACAAAGGTGAGTTTTTACCCGACAGCATCCGGCCCATCGCTTCGATTAGCAAGGTATTTACCACTACGGGTCTGCTGCAGCTGATGGAGCAGGGAAAGTTCTTTTTGCACCAGTCGGTTTCCGACTTTATAAAAGAGTTTGATACCGACATGCACCGCTATATTACTATTTTTCAGCTCTTAACCCATACTTCGGGCTTAAAAGCCGATCCGGGTAACTTTTTTGAGCCTTATCCCGAAGATTGGGGAAGCAGCCGGTGGACCAAAAAGAACTGGATTAAAAAAACATTGGCCGGACCGCTGCAGTTTAAGCCGGGAACAGTGTGGAATTACTGCTCCAAGGGTTTCAATATTTTGGCGGAGCTTATTGCCCGCTTGTCGGGAATGGATTACGATAAATACATAGAAGAGCATATTTTTAAGCCGCTGGGTATGAACTCCTCATTTTTCTTCGTACCGGACAAATTTAAAGATAAAGTGAGCATGGTATCTCCATGGAATAAAGAGAAGTTAAAACATACACGCGATAAAATACCTTCACCCTCGCTATTGGGAGGAGGCGATATTTTATCCACTCTTTCAGATCTGTGGAAATTCGGTCAGATGATGTTAAACGGCGGTACATTTAATGGCAATAGAATACTCGGCAGAAAAACAATTGAAGCGGCCACCAAACCGCAGGAAAAGGAGATCAAAGCGTATAACTGGCAGCCGCATATCTTCGACGACAGCTTTAAATGGACCTGCGGCCTGGGCTGGGAACTGAATAAACACAAATTTTTAAGCGACGGCACCTACGACCACGAAGGTGCTGAGGGAGCAGGCTTGTTTATCGATCCCAAAGAGAACTTTATTTTTGCCGGTTTTTACCCTGATCCGGATTGGCATGGTGAAGCCTGGGTAAGCCCGCTGGCCATTGCCTGGTCGGGGATTGGATAAAACAGACGGGATTAACAGTATGATTATGCGTGTGGTGGCGCACAATATTTAATTTACATTGAAAAGATTATTTAATTACATATTAAAACAACTCCGTATCATAAAAGCCGTGGCGTTTGTTACCTATAAAGAATGGGCCGCCTACCGCTCGCATATGCTCATCTCTTTATTTGTGGGTCCGGTTCAGTTTATCGTGCAGGTGTTTATCTGGCGGGCTGTATATACGAACCAGACGGTACTCAACGGTCTTACTCTGGAACAGATTATAACTTACTACGCGGTGGTAACCATTATTCACTACCTGGTTATGGACTTTGCCTCCTGGAACCTGCACATGCTCATTCGCACCGGCCGCTTTGTCACCTATATGATACGACCCCTGTCTCATCGCTTTTTTGCGCTTTCGCAAAAGGTGGGGCATCGCGCGCTGGGTTTCGTATGGGAATTTATACCGGTTTACTGCATGTTCTTTTTTGTGTTTCAGATAACGTTAATCCCGGCTCATGTGGGCTGGGCGCTCTGTTCCGTATTTCTGGGTTTTATGATGCACTTTTTTTTAAATTACTGCATCGGGATTATAGGTTTTTGGCTGATAAGAGCCGAAGGTGTACGGAGAATGATCCTGATCTTCAGCATGCTGTTCGAAGGAGTGTTTATTCCTCTGGTGTTTTTCCCACTCCCTATACAAAAGATCCTCTTCTTCCTGCCCTTCCAGTTTGCCACGTATGTGCCTATCCGCGTGTTTATAGGTTCGTATGAGCTGGCTGGTATAAGCTTTGAGCTGCCGCATATTATTGCTCTTCAGGCCGCGGCCGTGGTTGTTATGTATTTTATGTCCGAGTTGCTCTGGCGCATGGGGATAAAAAAGTTTACGGGAGTGGGCATATGAGAGCACAAGTTAAGATATACCTTACCGCCTTTAAAAACGCCCTTGCCACGCGCATGGCTTACCGGATCGATCTGTTTGTAAGCGCCTTTATTATGCTGGTGTTCGAGCTGATTATTCCTCTGGTAACCTTTCTCATTTACAGCTCCGGAGCCGGTTTTCCGGGCTGGAAGTTTCATGAGGTCTTTCTGATTCAGGCTGTGTTTTTATTATCCAAAGGCATTACCTTTCCCTTTTTCGCGGGTATTGTCTGGAACACGATCACCCAAATCAGAGAGGGCACCTATGACCTGCTGCTGATCAAACCGCGCAATATCCTGTTTATGACCCTGCTTACAGGGATCGATATCGAAGACCTGGGCAAGCTGCTGGGCGGAATCGCCATATTTATATTCGCTGTCTCACAGGTGCCGGATCCGGGTGTGTTGAACTGGCTGGCCTTTGTGCTGCTGTTTGTCTGTTCCATAATCGTGTTTATATCTTTTTCCTTTATTATGGCGGCCAGCGGCTTTAAGTGGGTGGGGAATTTCAGGGTGTATGAAATATTCGAGGCTTTAACCAGTTTTGCCATGTATCCCATGAGTATTTTCTCCGAAGGAGTACAGATTCTGATTACCGCCTGTATTCCACTGGCGCTGATGGGATTTTTTCCGGCTTCGCTTATTTTGGGGAAGCCTCTGGACTGGCTTTTCATGAGCTTGGCAAGCTGTGTGTTTTTTTTGGTATTCAGTATTTTTTTCTGGTACAGAATGTTACGATCTTATACAAGCGCGGGTGGTTAACAATGATTATTAGAGTGGAAAATCTTACAAAAACCTATGTTACCTATAAAAGGGGTCATACCTTTTGGGAGACACTCAAAAGCATATTTAAACGTAAAAAGGTGCTTGTAGAGGCTCTGAAAAGCATCAGCTTTTCCATTGAAAAGGGAGAGCTGCTGGGTCTGATAGGTCCCAATGGTGCGGGCAAGTCCACCACTATTAAGATTCTTACCGGTATTCTTTTCCCCACTTCGGGTAAGGTTGAATCGTACGGCTATGTGCCCTGGAAGGCGCGTAAAAAATATGTTGCTCACATCGGAGTCGTGTTCGGCCAAAAGTCGCAGCTGGTGTGGGACATACCGCCGCTGGACTCCTTTTATATGAACAAGGCCATATATGACATTAAAAGCGAAGATTACCAAAAACGCCTCAACCGGATGGTAAGCATGCTCAATGCAGAGGAGATCATTAAAAAGCCCACACGCCAGCTCTCGTTGGGAGAGAGGATGAGGTGCGAGTTCATTATGGCCATGCTGCATAACCCCAAGATTGTGTTTCTGGATGAGCCCACCATTGGCCTGGATGTGATTGCCAAGGAACAGATCCGCATCTTCATTAAAGAGATGAATGATCAGGGGGTAACCTTTATTCTCACCACTCACGACATGGATGATGTGGAGCACCTGGCCCGGCGGGTGATTGTGATCAACCACGGCGAGATTGTGTTCGACGGCCGGATGGAGGCGCTGAAAAACTATCTGGGCACAAAAAAAATTGTGTATTTGGCTACCCACGAAAAACTGCCCGCGCTTAAAAAGCGCGGTGTGGAAAATATCCGTATGCTCAGCGACTACGAAGCAGAGCTGGAGCTGGATCTTGCCAAGATAGAGCTGAACCGCTTTATAAAGACCATCAATGAAAAAAACACCATCCGCGACATCTCCATCCACGAGCCTTCCATAGAGACGGTGATTAAGAAGCTGTATGAGTGAAGGTGCTATAGATGTTAACTATTATTTTTTCCATAGATTGCTACACTTGACGTTCTATTTTTATAAAGTATATAACGTATTTATATATAAAATTATGTAGCACTTATTGCGCTAACAATAAACCATATTTTATATAATCATTAAATATTTGATCTCTGCTTAAAAGATGATATTTTTTATTAATAGCTTCCCAAATAATTAACCTATCAAAAGGATCTTGATGTATATCACTAGGAAGTTTATAAAATGACGCAAATGTATTATAACTAATATCTTCAATCAAATATCCATTTGATATTAAAATATCTGGAATTCTATCCGGAGTAATATTTTCCAATTCTAACTTATTTATCGCATATTTCAAGCTTATTTCAAAGAATGAAATATTACTTACGATTATATCATTATTTTCATCATCAATCAGCTGTATTTCATTTTTCTTTAATTTTAAACCATCAAATAATATCCATAGTACAATATTTGTATCTAATAATATTTTCATAATGATAATAATTCTTTATCTGTTATTTTAAAGTTATCTATTATTTTATAACTTGCTTTTCCTTTTAAAATGCCTATCTTTCTCTTAGTCGGCTTATATTTTTTGTATGGTATAATAACTGCCAACTTCTCATGCTTTTTACCATATTCAATAGTTATTTCTTCACCATCTGATATTTTTTTTAATATCTGAGAAAGATTTGCTTTTAATTTTCCAATTGTAAATGTTTTCATATAAAAAATATATAGCTTTCTTGACTAGTTGTCAAGTTGTAAAATATTGAATATATATACTGTAAATTAGTATGTCATTGTTATCTACCAGATCCTTTATTATTCTTTTTTATCCATAGACCACAGTTCAAATTATTTCTTTATACATTTCATATTCGCGACTGGTTTTAACAATGATATCAACCGGGATAACTAAATCTTTGAGATAGCTGCTTACAACACGGTTTCTTTTTATTTTCTGTAATCATACACTTATAATATAAAAACTAATAATTCTCTGCAAGCAGACAAGTAATAAAAACCATCAATGAAAAAAACACTATCCGTGACATCTCCATCCACGAGCCGCCCATCGAGACGGTGATTAAGAAGTTGTATGAGTGAAAGATCGGGGCGCCGGTTATTTCCTTTCAATACATGAAGCGGACATTTCTATTGTGCTTTGGAAAAGATTCTTTAAAATAGCTAAAAATTGTTTGATTTTTTTTTTAAATGTTATATAATTGTGTATTACAAATGAAACAGGAGGTTTGTATGAAAAAAATTTTAGTATTAGCATGTGTACTGTGTTTATTTAGCATGAGTGCATTTGCCCAGGATATCAGTATCAGCGCCGGAGCTGAGGTAATGTTTGCGATGCATACACTAGGATATCATATCGATGTGGACGAGGATAATTTAGCATACATTGACTACAATGATCAAGTTGCCGCAATCGGAGTGTGGTTAGATTTTACCTATGTTCGACTATCAGCTGATTTTACTATGTTCGTAGATGGACAAGTACATCATAAATTAATATTTGGAGGTGCTACTCTTGATGACGATGATTATGATTATGTAGATGGTGTCGGATATAATAGTATCCTGATTACCTTAGTAGGGAAATATCCGTTTGATGTGGGTGGTATGATAATATACCCAGAAATTGGTGTAGCCTATGATCTTATGATTCACTATGATGCAGATGGCGATGGAGAAAGCGATTTAGGAGATCCGGGCCTTGATGATCTCAGCGACTTCTATATAGTTGGTGGAGTGGGAATGAGTGTGCCATTAGATCCGGTTATTATTAATTTAGAAGTCCAGTTTGGATATAATCTCACAGGAAATTCTGACGCAGATTATGATCCGGTTGACGAAGAAACCTACCCTGGCTGGTTTTTGGGTATTAAAGCCGGTGTAGGTATTGCGTTTTAAAGAAATATTCTTTTATAGAAAAAGAGGCTGTTATGTAACAGCCTCTTTTTTTTGATATTTCGGTAACAGGGCTTCATCAGGATCAATGTCTGATATGCTAATAACTGATAGTTGCATCTATAGAGATTATTAATTATTTTCCAAAAATAACCTCCCTTGACTTCCCCAATTCAGAAAGTATATAAAGTATTCATATATAAGATTATGTATTTGCCGCTAAAAAAGTTATATTTTTGTTTTATTATCCTCATTTTATTAGTTGCTTCCCTCTCCGCTCAAGAAAATACAATTTTGAAAACACGTAAAATCTTACTTCTGCCCACTCAGGACGCCACAAATAATGAAGCGTATAAGCACCTGCGTATGTATATATTCAACGTATTAAAAAGTAATTTACTAAAATATGAAAATTTAGAAGTTATTTTCTTTAATGATAATTTTTCCGTATCGCTGTATGACAAAGATTTTGAATCCATAGTAAAAGGGCTGAGTGAACAATACACTGTGGAATCGTTTATCTTCGGAGAGTATTTTGTGGACAACCGGGGTCTGCATGTATTCGTTAATGTCTGGGATGCGGCCAGTTTGCGGGTAAAAAACCTTTTTATGAAAAGCATGCCCGCGGACCTGGATATGCTGGAAAATATAGAAGGTATTACCTTAATGCGTATTATAGTTTTGGTCCTCAATGGGATGACGTTAAAAGCCGTCTCCATTTTGTAATCGAGCCAATTGAATAAAAGATTAGTTTGAGAAATACTCACAGCCCCGGCCGCGTACCGGGGTTTTTTTATCTACTTTTAAACGTTAATTATTCTTAAAGCTCTCATTTTTTAATCCATTATGAAAGAGCTGGAATGGACGGAAAATCGTTACCTTGACAAACATAATTACGATATTTATAATTCACACTATTGAAAGATGCTATCCAACAAAAAATATCTTACTGGATTGAATCAGCTGATTCCGATTTTGAAGCTGCCAAAATATTATTAATTAATGATAAATATTTACAATCACTTTTTTACTGAAATCTTGTAATTGAAAAAGCACTCAAAGCATATTATTGGTATATAAATGAAAAAGAACCTCCCTATACTCATAATCTAATTATTCTTTCATCTAAAAGTAAAATAGATAAAATAATGAGAGAAGAACACAAAAGGACAATCGACATTTTAATGCCTTTAAATATAAAAGACGATATCCCGATGAGGAAAAGGAACTATTAAAGGTATATACTAGTGATAAAATAAAAGAAATCTTTGATAAAACAGAGGAATTATATAAATGGATTCTGAAGCTATTGAAAAAATAAAAAAATATGCTGATATTATTACGGCAAAACATCCTGTAAAGATGATCATTCTTTACGGCTCATATGCAAAAGGAATTGAAAAAAAAGACAGTGACATAGATGTTGCTGTTGTAATAAATCAAATCGATAACAAGTATTTTGAATTAACTGCTGATTTATATAAAGCAGTAAGAGAGGTTGATGAAAGAATAGAACCCAATCTGATCTTTATTAAAAACAATCGAAGCGGTTTTTTAGAAAGTATTTTAAAATACGGAAAGGTAATTTATAAAAAGACATAATTTCCTGAACAAACCCACGGCCCCGGCCACACACCGGGGCTTTTTTATTGCTTTTTAAATCAAAATAGCATAATAATTGGAATAGGACGATCAATAGTTCCGGTAGCTTTATGAGAGTAATGATAAAAACTACATAAAGCTCGCGAGGATCACAGAACCCTCCGTGTCCTCCGTGAGCTTTGTGTGAGCCGAATTCGTAAACTTTGGCCACTGCTTATTATATAAAAGGAGTACCTATGAAATCTGTTTTTGCACTTTTTTTGCTGTTTCTTCTGCTTGGCACCGCAGCGTGCCGGGATGAGAACAAGGAAACTGCGCCGCTGCTTGAGAATGTCCAGTCGAATGAACCGTTTGCTTTTTTTAATGACATAGATTCGGTCCGCGGTAAGACAGCGGATGATCCGCCGGCTACTTTTATCGCCGAACTATCTCTGGGTTATAAAAAGGGAGATACACAAACACAATCGGAGTTAATAGAGAAAAAACCGCAGATTCAAAATACCATATTAAAGTATTTAAGCGGTAAAAAAGCCGACGAGCTGCATCCTAAGAATTTCGAGACCATGCAACAAGAACTGGTAACTGAAATAAACAGGCTGTTAACCAAAGGAAAACTGCGCGTTTTATTGTTTCAGGAACTCCAGGCCTTTGCACCCTGATGAGGATTTCTCCATACCAGTCGTGCGCACCACTCATACAATTTTAAAGTATCACTTGAAATTTGTATGAATATATTTTATCATATACTTATGATTAAACGGCAGCAGCAGGTAGAGCTATTAAATCTATCCAAACAATATCCTGTGATTACAATTACCGGCCCTCGACAGGCCGGTAAAACAACCCTTGCACAAATGACATTTCCTGAATACCAGTACTGTAATCTTGAGTTGCCAGAGTTGAGGAGCCTCGCTAAAAAAGACCCAAAAGCGCTTTTTCACTCTTTTCCCGCTCCTGTTATTATTGATGAGATCCAGCGGGTGCCGGAGCTTCTCTCTTATATCCAGGTTTTCGCAGACAGGACTGAAAAAAAAGGTCAGTATATTTTGACAGGCAGTCATCAAATGCTTCTGCTTGATTCAATTACTCAGTCATTAGCCGGCAGGACGGCTTTGTTAAACCTTTTTCCTCTTTCCATTAAAGAACTTGCTGATGAAGGCATTATTTATTCATATGATGAATATATCTACAAAGGATTTCTTCCTCGTATATACAAAGATAACTTGGAACCTACCAGAGCCTACAGGAATTATTTTCAAACCTATGTGGAAAGAGATGTCAGGCAACTGGTAAATATCAAAAACATAACGTATTTTGAGAATTTCATCCGTATGCTCGCGGGGCGCGCGGGGCAGTTGTTGAATTTATCTTCCCTTGCAAATGATATTGGAATATCCAGCACCACTCTTTCCCAGTGGCTCTCTGTGCTTGAGGCATCATTTATTATATTCCGCATAAAACCATTCTTTAAGAATTTCGGTAAAAGGATTGTTAAATCTCCCAAGCTGTATTTTACGGATATAGGGCTCGCATCATATTTAATCGGTATAAATGATATTAGGCAGGTAAACAGAGACCCCCTGCTTGGCGGTTTGTTTGAAAATCTTGTAGTTATGGAGGCCGTGAAAGCAAGAATGAATCAAGGACTTGATCCTGATCTGTATTTTTTCAGAGATAATAATCAGCATGAAGTGGATCTTATATATAAACGAGGGAGGGAATTGATTCCGATAGAAATCAAATCTGCCATGACCTATAATAATGACCTTATCAAAAATGTATTGTACTTTAATAAAATCAATAAATCACCGGGGGCATATCTTGTGTATAATGGAGATTTGGTATTGAAGCAGGGAGATATTGATATAATAAATTTTAAGGATACTTATAAGATTTTTATCTAGGCCAATAATGTGAGCCCTGTAAAAATGCAGGATACGGAACAGGAGATGCTGCCTGTTATTAATAAGCTGCTGACCAAAGGCCGGGTGAGAGTTGTGCTTTTCAGGGAGTTCTATGTGTTTTAATTTTAGTTAGAAGGCGTTTATTTTTACTCTTATTATCTTTTAACTCTAAAAGTATAATACATTGTCGGATTACGGTTATTTATTCCCCTTTAATAATATAATTATAATTTGCTTGATAATATGAGTTAAAGTTCATATATTAAATATGAAATTTAGTTCATATTTCTAAAAGGAGGAATTGACAATGAGTAATGAACAGCAGAGTACCGCTGTAGATAACTCCATGAGGTTGGGAAAGTTTGAATTCATGGCTATGAATAATTTTTTTAGGCGCTGGCTACATAAGCATATAGAATTCAAAATATTTTATAAGCTGCTCCTTAAACACCGGGTCGATCTTCGGGGAAAAATAATTATGGATGCTGGCTGCGGCTCCGGGTACAGCACACAGCTTTTAGTACAGACATATGAGCCTGAAAAAATTATTGCGTTTGATTATATGCCGGAACAAATTGCTTTGGCAAAAAAACGCGGTTTAAATGCGGATTTTTCAGTAGGGGATATGACAAATATAAAGCTTAAAGACGGCGTATGTGATGCCGTGTTTATTTTCGGAGTGCTTCATCATATTCCTGCTTGGGCAAAAGCCCTTTGTGAGGTAGCACGCACCTTAAAACCGGGTGGGCATTTACTGCTGGAAGAACCTCATTTTGGATTTAGTTGGCAGGAGCTGGAAGCGGAACTAAGAATCGTCGGATTTCGGATTGTGGATCAAAAGCATTTCTCGTTTGGTTATTTTCGCAGCTATTTATGCAGAAAAATCTAATGAATTGAATGCTATTATTGCTGAGCTTCTTGCAAAAATGTTATTTTTGCAAGAAGCTCCTAAAATGGAAATTGCGAAATTATTATGGTATAAAGAATAAGTATTTTACTAACTTAATATATTTTGAGTTTTGCAATTTCCTCTGCTATACAAAGATATATCTGGCCAGCATATGTACCAGCTCATCTATCAAACTTTCTTGATTAATGTTTTCATATAATTTTTGGGAATGTTTCACGATATGGACGATTTGATCAATGGTTGTCACAATCAGGACCGCGGCTGTTTCGTAATCGTTAATTTTCGTTAGTGCTCCGAACCGCTTCAAGATTTGTTCCGTACTCTTAAAACTCTTGGTTTCCCATATGCGGTGTGCGAGCGCTACATCGGGATCTGAATGCATTATTGAGCCGATCTCCTCATGCAGGTCGGGGAAGATATCATGAGCTTTTAAAACCGGTTTGATAAAAGAGCGTACGAGCCGGTATTTGTCTTTCGGAATAAACTCAACAGTGTCCATAAGGGTGAAAAGATTTTTAAAAACCTGCTCAAAATGGATATTAACAACCTCTAAAAAAAGATCCTTTTTATCCTGAAAATAGGCATAAAACGTGCCAATAGAAACACCCGCCTGGTCGGCGAGTTCTTTGGAGTTTGTTTTATAGAATCCTTTTTCTGAAAACAGCTTAAATCCCGCGTCAATTATCTTCTGTTTCTTTTCGACGGAGCGTTCCTGTTGAGGCGTACGTTTTGTTTTATTCTCGGGGTTCATAATTATTCTTAAGTAAAATTTATATAGTTGCCGCTTGTTTGTCAATGAAAAATATGAATAAAAGTTCATTTTTTTGTTTGACAATGTGAATAAGAGTTTGTATACTATGTGACAATATGAATAAAAGTTCATATTCATAATTGATAGGGGTTGGAATTTTTTAAACGCAAATATGAACAAGACATTTTATTCGTATTTACGCATAATTCTTATGAGGAGTAACTATGAAAAACAATAAAATCGGCCGCGGGGCATCAAGAATCGGTATGAATGTTATCGTAAAGTACAAATGGATTTTTTTCCTTGGCATCGCTATGCTGGTTGTGTTGGGTTATCTGGGTTTGGATAAAATCGTAATGGATAATTCCAACGAATCTATGTTCGAAAAGAGCGATGAGGTTAATATTAAGCTCCAGCAGTTTCATGAGATCTTCGGTAATGAAGATTTTGTGTTTGTCATGGTAGAGGCGGATAATATATTTACCCCGGAGGCCCTCGCTTACATAAAGCGCCTGAGTGATGATCTGGAGCAGAATCTGCCCTTCGCCAAAAGAGTAACATCCGTGACCCACATGGAATACCTTGATGTTGTAGACGGCGATCTTTATGTTGATGATTTAATTGCCGCTGACATACCGGAAGATCCTGCCGAGCTTAATCAAATCAAAAACAAGTTGCTGGCAAAACAAGTATATGTGGATCGTCTGCTGTCCAAGGATGGCAAAAAAACCGGCATCTTTATCGAGTTTGAAACCGTACCCGAAACTGTATACGTTCCGCTGCTAAAAACAGGGGCAGGCCCGCAAGAAACCGCTATGCAGGGGGATATTTATTTTGAAGAGGAACTTGAGGATAAAAGCGCGTATTCAAATATAGTGGAACCTAAAAAACTTATTGCGCCTGCTCTGGATTTGATTTTGCAGCGAAATCAGTATGATGGCTGCATAGTCACGGCAACGGGTATGCCCGTAACCGAATATAAAATCGATGAGACCATTATCTCGGAAACCGGCAGAACCTTTCTCATCACTTTACTCATCTGCATCATACTCCTGTTTGCTATTTTTCGCTTTCCTGCGGCTGTGATGGCCCCGGTTATTGTGATTATTGCCACTACCATTATTACTTTTGGACTTCTGGGCTGGCTGGGTATTCCGCTTTCATCTTTTATTGTCATCCTGGCCTGTTTACTGTTGATCATAGCGGTTAGTTATTCCATTCACATCATCAATCACTTTAAAAGGAATTATAAACTGACCGGTAAGCGTAAAGAATCTGTTCGCTATGCTTATGAGCATGCAAGCTGGCCCTGCTTACTTACTGCGCTTACCACCGCTGTGGGGTTTGCTTCCTTTATTTTTGTACCTATGGTTCCACTGCGCAACCTGGGTATGGCCAGCGCTCTGGGTGTGCTTATCAGTTATATCCTGGTTATGATCCTGATACCGATCTTTCTCTCTTTTGGTAAAGATAAAACAATAACAATCGGGGCCAAGGCTAAGAAAGATGCAGCCACTACCGATAACACACGCTCAAGCCGCTTTATGCAGAAGTGGGCGGATCGAGTGTTGAAGAGTGCTCTGCCCGTAGGTGTTATAAGTGCTGCTCTATTATTAATAATACCTTTTTTCATTTCACAAATCGAAGCGGATTCCGATTTCATACACCTGTTCGGAGATCGCAATGAATTTGTACGTGATGCCAAGCATGTAACCAATAATCTGGGCGCACTTTACTCTTATGAGGTGTTAATTGAGCTGCCTGAAGCGGAGATGGCCCAGGAACCGGAAGTGTTGGGAGCGCTTGAAGATCTGGAACAGCTCATTGATGGTTATGATACAACCAAGCGCACAATGAGTATTAATGATCTTCTGAAAGATATCAATATGACCATGAACAATAACGATAAAAGTTATTACGCGATCCCTGATAATAGAGAGCTTATTGCGCAGTATCTGCTTTTATACGATATGTCGGGAGGAGGCGAACTGGCAAACTGGGTTGACTACAACAACCAGTATTTGCGCCTTTCCGTACAGGTAAAACGTTCTACTACAACTCTCCGTGAGGTCTTTAAAGAGATTGAGGCTTTTGCCCAAAAGAGATTCCCTTTTAATGCCAAGGTGACGATTACGGGCGATATGTCCATTTTCATAAAATCGGTGGGAGCCCTGGTTGACGGCCAGATTATTTCAATTTTTATAGCTTTTTTAGGGATCTCCTTGATGATGATGCTTGTGCTGCGCTCTATCCCTGTGGGCTTATTATCCATGATACCTAATGTGCTGCCTGTGCTCATTGTTGCCGGATTGATGGGGCTTTTTAACATCACTTTGAACATGATGACCATAGTAGTGGCGCCACTTTTAATTGGTATCGCAGTTGATGATACCGTGCATTACTTTGTGCACTTTAAAGAAGAGTTTAAAACACGCAGGTCTTACCGTCGGGCCAACAGGGAGACCTTCAGGAAGATCGGCTGGGCGCTGGTATTTACTTCGCTAATCCTGATGATAGGTTTTTCCGCCTTTTTGTTCACAAGTATCGACAGTATTATCCAGCTGGCCGTTCTGCTTACCATAGGTATAGGCGTGGCACTGGCAGCGGATTTGTTGATTACTCCGGTGCTGTTTGTATTCTTAAAACCATTTGGTAAAGAAGAGGATAAAAAAAACAACAAGCAGCTTGTCGCTTAAAATACTTACTTTAGGAGGATTGTTATGAAGAAGAAAACATTATTTTTCATTGTGTTCATGTTATGTGTAATTATGGCCGGTTTTCCTCAAGCAAACAGGGGGGCCGGTATCGCTAAAATGACATTTGAGCTTTTGGAATCCAACGATGATTATTCCCTTGTTACTATGGTGCTTATTGATAGCAGGGGTAATCAAAAAACGCGTAAGTTCAAGATGTATACAAAGCAGGGAAGCCAAGGACGAAACAGCTTTATTGAGTTTGTGGAACCTGCTGACGTAAAAGGCACAAGATTTTTAACTATTGCCCATAAAAATGCAGATGATGAGCAGAGACTTTATCTGCCTGCACTGGGTAAGGTGCGTAAAATATCTTCCTCAAAAAAGGACGCTAAGTTTATGGGTTCGGATCTCTACTACTATGATATGGAAGACAGGGATTACGAGGAGTTTACCTATAATTATGTGGGCGAAGAGGTGTTCAGAGGTATGAACTGTTATGTGATTGAATCCTTGCCCAAAGACAGCGCTGCGCCCTACTCCAAAATGATGATGTGGGTGAATAAAGAGAACTATTTCGTTTATAAAAGGGATTGTTACGACAGCAAGCAGCAAAGAAGACTGCTTAAAAGCATTATAATTCTGGAGGTTAAGAATAAAGGAGGAGTCCTTACAGGAACAAAGATGGTGATAGAAAATCATATTGAGAACCATAAGACCCTGTTGGAAAGAGATAATCTCTACATAAACACCGGAATAGACGACAGTATTTTTTCGGTGCAGAACCTGACAAAATAATTTTTATATTCGGGTAATTTGGAATGGAGCAGTTACGCTCCATTCGAACATATGAAAAAAATTTATTATTATAAGAGGGGTAATACAATGATAAATGAAAGGGCATACTGGAATAATGATGCAAAAAATTATGAGGCCCGTGTAGATAAGTCGCATAAAGCATATGAAAAGATAATTGATTATATTAAGAAGGAGATTAATAAGGATATGCTCCTTCTAGATATTGGAACAGGAACAGGTGAAATTCCTATTAATATTAGTAATAATGTAAAAAACATTGAAGCAATTGATTACTCATTTGAAATGATTAAAATCGCCAAACAAAAAGCTAAAATAAAAGGAATAAAAAATATTTCCTTTTCTGTTCAAGATAGTAATAATTTAATCTATAAAGATAATACATTTGATGTCATTACTATAATAAATTTACTCCACATTATTCCAAAACCAGAAAAAGTCATAGAAGAAGCAAAAAGGTTAATTAAAAATTATGGTAAAATTATTATTGCATCATATTTGCATAATGAGAATATAAAAAGCAGATTGATATCTTGTATTATGAAAAGGAAAGGGCATCCGATATTTACTAAATATAATAGTAATACAATTTTTAGTTTTATTGAAAACTGTTCTTTAAACATTACTTTTAAAGAAAAGCTTTCAAATATAATGCCAATATTATATTTAATAGCTTTAAGACAATATTAATATGAGAAATTGACTTAAACATCGCTTGCAATGTTTTTATACTGTGCTTATAAACTCGATTAAGCATCGACACATCCAACCACAAAATCGAAGATTTTATGGTAAAATACTTATGCAGCACGTATTCGAAAATCGTAAAGATTAAAGAATATTATAGCAAACAATGAGAGGAGATGAGAGTGAAGTTTGTTAGTATTATTTTTATGGTGTTGTGTTTTCTTACTTTTAACATATACGCTTTTGCGGATGAGTATGACGATATGTTTGAGACTACAAGAGAAGACAAGGAGCCTTTACCGGAGCACGAAGAGGAGGATGCCCAAGATTGGAATGATATGCAGCAGAGCTTCTCCCTTACCCTAACAGGTGAACACATAAGCAGTCTACGTACGGGAATAATGGAAGATTATATGGATTTCGAGGGGTCGTTTAAATCCCCTCAGTTCATAAATACTTTGGGTATACAAGCTCGGCAGAACGATCTGGAAATTGTCTCACATTGGGAGTGCAAAATTATCATGAATGAGGAGGGAGAGTGGAGTGATATCCTCTCCCTCTCTCCTCTTGAGAATTATCTGATCTGGTCTCCGCAAAGCTTTACTTTACGTTTCGGCTTTCAATACTTTAACTGGGGTACGGCAGACGGTATCAATCCAACCGATACCTTAAATCCCCGGAATTACAGCCTCTCACCGCTGGCGGACAAGATACCTGTGTTCGCCTTTTCATTGGAGTATTTTCCCTCTGCAGCTGTTTCTCTCACTTTTGTGTATATTCCTTATAATCAGCAGGATATCATGCCTGTGGATTCGGTGGCCCTGCTTCAGGCCCAGTTTCCCGTAAGTACTATCGGAGCGGAGCAGACCGCCTATGATCTCTCGTCATTTGTAGTGGGAGCCAAATGCAGTTTCTATCTACAGTATCTGGATTTTTCCTTAAGTTATATTTATAATTTTGATTCCTTTTATACACCGGATATCGAGCTTGTAGATATAGGCGCGCTGTATGGTGTTTCTGCAATTGACTTAAGTAAGAACCGCGTGCACCAGTTTGGCTGTGATTTCAGAACCACTATCGAGAGTGTGGGTATCTGGGCAGAGGCGGGTTTTGAGATGCAGGACGGATACACACCCGGATCATACAGTACACGGCCGCCCAGCCTAAGCTGGGCCGCGGGTTTTGATGTGAGCTATGGTCCTGAAGACGAGCATTATCTAAATATCCAGTATATCGGGTGTTACATTTTTGATTTCGATGACAGCTATCTGCAGGATTACCCGAACGGGCAGCCCGCATTGGGTCAGACCGAAGAGTATTATAGCGAGTTTTACAACCGATCTCTGATTTACCAGCTTGCTTCTTTGCAGGAGGCACTGATACAGGGAGCGGCACTTAATCTGGATTGGAGTTTCGCGGATTCGCTTTTAAATCCCTCACTCTCGGTGGTATATTTGCTTCCTCTGCTCTATGAAGATAAAACACTGGATAATGGTACAACAGTATCATACCAGAGGTTGGGAAGTCTGATATTCAACGCTGAGCTGGATATTATGCCTTTTGATTCGTTTCATTTTATATTGGGCTGTGATATTTATCTTTCATGGCATCAGGTAGGGGAAAACGGGATTACCCTCAACCGCACATCACAGGTGGGTTCATTTATAGAAAACAGCAGCCTTTACTTTAAAATGCAGTATAAATGGGATCTGGAGTTGTAAAAGAGGCGGTATCAGGCAAAGAGAGGCCGCCTGTTCACAGCCAATTACATATCGGCTAAAAATCAACAATCGCATAATAAGCAAGCTTGGGTTTATGGTTATTGTCAGAAAGCAGGGGATAGTTGTTCCTGATCGTAGGATGGGTATCCAATCAGGTGGCATCGTCCGACACTCCCCAAAAAGTGACGCTTGTTATTCGGCTGTTGTTGGCTTTGAACAGCCTGAATAACTCTTTGTAACGCAGTGCCTGCTGCTGTTCAAGCTGCACTGTAAATTCTTTTTGCGCTTCCCAGCTCTTTGTGGACCAGTTATCATTAGTATAAACGGAAATATCCAGCTCACTGATTTTTATTTCAAGGTCGGCGGCCGCGATTTTATTTATTGCGTTTCGGATATCGTTCATTTTTGGCCAGTTCAAATTCCAATGTCCCTGCAGGCCTATTCCGTCAACACGAATGCCCTTGGAGCGCAGCCACTTTACCATGGCCAGAATTTTTGTCAGTTTTGACGGGACTGTTACGTTATAATCATTGTAATACAGCTTGGCAGCAGATCCTCTGGCCGCCAAAGCGTCCTGTGTGTATTTAAAAGCCCAGAAAATATACTCTTCATTCCGGAAGATGCTATACCAGTCGGAGCCTTCACTGCCGTCGCGGCATGTTTTGCTCTCTGTATCGGAGACCGCTTCGTTTACCACATCCCAGTTATCCATGACATCGGCTGTACCTGTTTTTCTTAGCAGGTGCAGTAGAACAGTATGAAAGTGAACATAAAACTATTACTACTATTAATAATGGATGTAAATACTGGCTCAAGTAAGGTTTTTTATACATAGAGGATCCTTTTAAACAACTATTATATTAATAATAACTATACTACATTCTATTTTATTATTCTAAATTGCGAACTTTATTGTACACTAACTATATCTTTAATTGTATATCTCAATAGATAAAATGAAAAAGTTGTTAATATAGAAAGAGCTTGATATTTTTAATAGAGCAATTTATTATGTTTAAGAAGAAAAATGAAAATTGTATTACATGGTGGACCCCAGAATACAGAAGTATTAAAAGAACTGCTTTCATCCAGAGGGATCAATATTGTGGAGAAATCTCCCATTAGCTTTGTTCCCCGGGGCAAGCCTCTTCCAGATAAAGGTATTGTTGTGGTTTATGATACATCCCAGATGGATGAACTGATTAATTTCATTGATTCAATTAAAAATCTTTTTACACAATCTAATAAAGAAATTATTATTGGTAAGAAAAAGGAGGGTTATGCTGTTTTACAACTGCCAGATATAATATATTTTGTGGCTTTGGGGAATTATGTGTATAGCCAGACAATGCAAGAGCGTTATGAAGTAAAGCAAAAATTATACGAGATTGAAAGCAATTTTACAGCACAATATTTTATCCGCATAAATAAATCATATGTCATTAACCTCCGCTGGATTCAGGAAATTATTCCCTGGTTCGGGGGACGGCTTTTATTAAAGATCAAAGAAATAGGGGAGGAGTTAGAGGTTTCACGAAACTATGTCAAAGCGTTTAAAAAATCCCTCGGCATTTAGAGGGAGAGTGTATGAAGAACTCAAAGAATATCTGTTTACAATTATAATCTCAGGTCTGCTTGGCGCCCTTGTCGCTCTGCCTTTTATCTTTTTATTTGAGGATAACCTCGTTTTAGGACTGGTAAAGGGCTGTCTGGCCGGAGTGGTTATCGGACTGATTTCACGAACTGCTTTTGTTATTATACTGAGAACCGTTCATTCCTATCCCTTCTGGGCTTTTCTATGTATATTCTTTACGATCGGAAGCGGTACCTTGGCAAGCTCATACCTCTTCGGTCTGACTGAAGTTTTTTTCTTATTCCTCATCATAGGTCTGGCCGAAGTAGTCGGTCTTGGTGTAACCTTTCTTATTTATCGTTACAGCTTGTATTTAAACAGCAAGCTGCGTGTTATACAGAAAAAAATACAGGCAGAACTAAGTAAGAAGAGCAAAAAAAACAAGTAACTTAAACCTAACATATACCTGTTACCACCCATATATAGCCACTTATCACTTTTTTATTGGAGTATCCCCGGGCTCATGATAGTTTTACATTGAGAACTATTATATATCCGGAGGATTGTATGAAAGCAAAATATTTTATTCCATTAATCTGTTTTTTAGCAGTCATTGTGTTTTGTTCACTCTTAATGATGCCGCCTTATCCTTTAATGATCGCTCAATTTGCCTTATTTTTAACCGGTTTTAGTATGACCTATTTTTACGCCATTAAAGAGACAATCAAGAATAGAGATGCCGTGATAAAACTTAAGGCCAGATCGCCTTATTTTATGCCTGTTTCCATTTTTATAAGTGTTACAGCCGTAACCACTTTTTTGTTTATTCCCCGTGATATGGATATAATCATTCAGTTTAGCAGCTATTGTGTTATGGCTCTTTTGTGTTATACCGTAGGCGTGATAATTCTTTTACGGGACATTAAAACAGAGAGCAAGCCGCCTCTTCAAACGAATAAGTTGTCTGTCAACAAAGAAAAGACACTACTGCTTATAAATCCCGTTAATCCTCATAAAACCGGATTGACTGTCAACTCGTCTTCGCGGTTTCCGCCGTTGGCTTTGGGAATAATCGCCACTTTAACTCCTGATAATTTTCATGTGGAATTAATAGATGAAAATATAGAGCAGTTTCATTATAAGCAGGCGGATCTGGTGGGTATTACCGCTTTCACTTCCGCAGTCGGCAGGGCGTATGAGATTGCCTCGCATTACAGAAAGAGGGGTGTCCCGGTTGTTATGGGGGGAATCCATGCCTCCATGCTGCCGGATGAGGCTTTGCACTATGTGGACACAGTTGTGATTGGTGAAGCAGAAAGCATATGGCCTGAGCTTATAAACGATTTTCTTAAGGGAAAACTAAAGAAAAGATACACAGCCGAACCGGGGAAGCTAGACAATATGCCCATTGCGAGTAGGGATATATTCAGTTCACAGTACATGTTTGCAACAGTGCAGACATCGAGGGGATGCCCCATGGACTGTGAGTTTTGTTCTGTCACGGCATTTAACGGCAGGAAGTATAGACAGCGTCCGGTAAAGGATGTGCTTGATGAGCTTGAGAAAATTCCGGAGCAATACATTTTTTTTGTTGATGATAATATCATAGGTTACAGTAAGGCCTCCGCGCAAAGAGCAGTCCGACTCTTTAAGGGAATGGTGGAAAGAAAGTTGAACAAGGTATGGTTTTGTCAGGCCTCGCTTAATTTCAGTTTGGATGATGAGGTATTGGTTTGGGCGCGAAAAGCGGGCTGCAAACTGGTTTTTTTAGGTCTGGAATCCCCGGATCCTGAAGAGTTAAAGGTAATGAATAAAAAAGTGAACTTACGCATAGAATATAAAAAAGCACTGAAAAATATAAATAAACACAAGATCGCTATATTGGGAGCCTTTATTAATGGTACTCAAACAGAAACAGCTCAAAGCCTTGGGAATAAGGCCGATTATATTCTCCATCACCAGATAGATGTGATTCAAGCTACGATTCTTACTCCACTTCCGGGAACAAGGCTGTTTCGTAAACTGGAACAGGAAAAGCGTCTGTTATTCACCGAGTTCCCCCAGGATTGGGAGAGATATGATATGGGTGAGTTGACATTTAAGCTGGATAATATGACGCGTAAGCAATTTATGGTGATACACAAAGAGTGTAACAGACGTTTTTATTCCAGATGGAACTTAGTAAAGCAGTTTTTTAAAACTCTTATTAACACCAGGAGTATGGAAAGCGCGCTGTGGGCCTATAGCTCTAATAAAAATTATCGTAATGTGTTTTTAAGCTATAAAGCATAAATATACTTTTAAGATTAAGGAGTTAACAAATGACAAAATTAAAACAAATGATTATCTTTTTTATTTTTCTTTTTTCTATTATTTCAAGCATTTTTTCAAATGAAAATAATTTACAGATAATTAATGGAGAAACATTTATTATGAAAATAATAGAGAAAAATGGAGAGACTTATTATGGAACCAATAAATATTCTATTCAAAGTGTGGATGGTAAAACTACATACTATTACTCTTATGTAGACAAGTATGATAGTTGGTATGTCTGGACAGACAGTAATGGTATACCATTTAAAATTATCTATGAAAATGAATATGGTAAAATAACGCTTTTATTTAACCATGAAGGCAAGGTTACAATGCAAGGAAGCTGGAAAAACGAGGTAATTGAAAAAATAAAGTATTTTCTGCCCAATGTTACATTGGAAAATACCCTTGTTATAAGGAGTTTAAACCTGGAATCAAATGAAAAATACGAATTCGATCTATTACAGTATGACAAACTCCCGGAGCTGGATGCCTACAGAATGTATTTTCAGGTTGTAGGAGAAGAGACGGTAACTGTTAAAGCGGGAACATTTTATTGTAAAAAGGTACTTTTCAGTCTGTCTGATTGGCGGGGTATATTCTGGCAGGCGTACTACTATGTTTCCAATGACAGTCACAGGTATATTGTGAAGACGCTGAATGTACCTGATGGCGGAGCCATGGAATTAATTAGAATTGAATAGGCTGGGTAGGAATGATAAGAGAAATACCTATCACAAATAGAATCAAATCCCTTGACTTCCTGCGTGGGATAATAATGACACTGATGGCACTGGATCACGCTGTTGTATTTGTGACCAAAAAGCATGCCTATGAATGCTGGGGCAGAGAACTGCCTGTGTATCAAAATGTTGTTAATTTTATCACTCGTTTTAGCTCCCATTTCTGCGCACCGGGCTTTTTCTTTCTTATTGGTGTGGCTATGGTACTGTTTGCCATTTCCCGCCGCCATAAGGGTTGGTCCGATAGTAAGATTATAGGATATTTTTTTATCCGGGGACTATTGCTCATAGTCATTCAGCAGCTCATTGTAAATTCCGCCTGGTATCTCGGCACAATAGGTAGAGCGGATTTCCTGGGTACCGGTGGGCCTCCAGGTGGTTATGGCCAAGTATGGTTTTTCATGGATGTGCTCTATGGGCTGGGGATGACCATGATTGTTCTATCCTTTCTCCTGCGAATCCACCCGGTTGTTTTGGCGATCGGCAGCCTGGCAGCCATTTTAGCCACACAGCTACTCATTCCGGACCCATCTCAGGTTGATGTGCTCTATGCGCCGTGGCTGCGCCTGCTTCTCATTCCAGGCCAGACATATTGGCTCCTTGTTGATTACCCTCTAATAGCCTGGATAGGTCTTGCCGGTTTAGGTATGGTTTTTGGGAAAATGCTGCAAAAAAATCGGCCTCAAGCGTTCAACTTTTCACTTGTAAGCGGAGTCGCTTTTCTGGCCGTCTTTGTTGTCTTGCGCCTATCAGGCCTTGGTGACTTTCATCCCCGGCAGGAGGGATGGATGGGTTTTCTAAACCTGACAAAGTATCCCCCAAGTTTTGATTTTATACTGCTCACTTTAGGAGTCATTTTTGTAGTCCTGTATTTTCTTGAGGCTGCCAGCAAACAGTTTAAATCGAACAAGAATCCCCTGTTAATTTTTGGACAGAGTGCTCTTTTTTTCTACATAGTTCACTTGTATATATATGCCATTATGGGTTTTGCCTTTTCTGAAGGCACACCCTTGGTGCTGGTCTATCCTGTATGGGGGACAGGACTCATCTTGCTTTATCCGCTCTGCAGATGGTATAGAAACTTCAAAAAGCAAAAACAACTGGATTCAGTATGGCTCTTTTTCTAAACTGTCTGGTTTTAAAAGACAATTTTTATAACATTTAACAACAAAGTAGCTTTATTACTTTCAATGCATCAAGGGTTAGCCATTTATTGGATTGGCCCGCAGGGCCAAAATCCCAGGATGGTTGTGCTACAGCTTGATCCAAAGGCCAACTGCCATCGTGCAGTTGTCTGCTTAAGATATAATCCATAGCGGTTATTTTTAAAGCCACAGAGCCACATATTATCTTCTCTTTGAGTAGAAAGGAGCCAGCCCATGGCTTTATGGCCTCGTGAATCATCCTTATAACTAAACTGGATAAGCAAGCGGATAATACTATCATGAGTATAGGTATCAGATTTTGTTTTCCAGACTAGGGCTATGTTTTGTATTCTGCGGCGGCGGCAGAAAGCACCATTGTCACGTTGATGGTTTAAAATATATTCGCATGCCCTCTTAATATTTTGGTTTTCTTTAGTTAAGCCAAAATCAGCCAGCACACTTAACACCCAGAAAGTACCATAACTCTTGGGATTGTCGGTTTGCAGCAACCAGTCTGTAGGATTGGCTTTGAGGATAGTTTTCCAATTTTGTGTGTAAGGATTCATTTTTTTTATGATTATAGAAAATATTTTTACCAACGCCAAGGGTATTGTCTAGTTTTAAGTGTTCTTATTTGTGGATTAATGCATCAAGTTGTTCTTTGTGTCATATATTAAGACTGATATTATGAGCTCTACAATCTGTAAAAAATTCCCAATATTCCCTGCAAAATCTTTGGCTTCTTATTTCTGTACTATATAATCTGACTTTAATACTCTATAAAAAACTCTCGATGATTAATACGTTTTGTTGAACATCTATCAGAGTTTTTAGAAAGATATTTTAAGGATAAACAGTTTTAAATTATAAACGAAGTTTTAAAAAAGTCTAAAAATAAAAACCCCGCTTTTAAGTCGGGACTTTTTAATGTAAATATTGTGAGGTAATTCGCTATAATCTTATACTCTGTCTATTTTATCTCAAGCACAGATATGGCTATGTCGGCGTATATGAGATAGAGTGATATTTATCCTTGAACTCTTCTTACTTTTCTGCAAGTACGTCATGCATTGCATAGTATGCCAGCTTGGGATTGAAATTCCTGTCAAAAGGCAGTGGTTCCGCGTTTGGTAGATTTAAACAGCCATCGCACACGTTATACCAAGAAAAACAATCACTGATTCCGAATACGGAAAAACTCTTGCAGGCCGGGACTTCAAGGCAGGCCTGGAGCATGTCTCCGTAGACCTTTGCCTGAAATGCCCATTTTTCACTCTGAGTGCCGGGGATATCTGTCAGATTAACATCAAATTCAGTAACATAAATGTCAATTCCCAGTTCAGCAAAACGCTTCATATTAGCTATCACTTTTTCTTTTTTCGGAGCACGCCTTTTTTCATAGGCGAATGGACCTAACAAGTGCATTTGCATTCCCACTGCGTCAATAGGAACACCCGAATTTTTAAGTTTCTTGACAAATTCATACATGGCATCCGTAATTTTGATGTTACCCTGAGTTTGTCTGCCTTCGTTGTGGTCGTCATTCAAGATGAGAATTGCGTTGGGATCGGCTTCTCTTGCCAGGCGGAATGCCGGTTCAACGTAATCCGGCCCGATCTTCTTATACCAGAAGTCCAAGTCGCTATTACCCCAGACCGTTCGGCTCGTTACTTGGTCTTATCATTGACCAGTGAAAATCCTCGGAAACCAGCCTGTTGAATTCTTTTGTGAAGATATTGGTAGTGCGAAGACTTTCTAAAAACATCATTGCCCCGATTTGGATTCCCCGCTTATGAGCCAATTCGCGTAATGGCGGTGATTGAGTTTGAGAGTCTGTTGGTGTAACAACGGAAAGCCGAAGAGGCTTTTGCTTTACGGCTTTACCGTCTGGCCCGATTACCGTTAATTCACTCCCCTTTTCTTTGAATCGCAAAGTTATTCGCTTTCCCTCGAGCGATTGTGGCAGATCAAATGATTCTCCATACTCTTTTGTTCCGTCACGGAAAAGCAATGAGAGCCTTTCAGCATACACGCGCGCATCAAGCTGTCTGATGCCGTTCCACCATTCTCCTTGCTTATTCAATCTCCCGAATAATAAGATTCCATACTCCTGACCCTGCCCTGTGAATTGAATATCGACCTCAAACGAATCCGGGATATTTATGGGCTCGTAGTCATATACCAATGTTAAATAGTGATTATAAACCAATGCTGTGTTATCGTGCTTCAGTTTACCGTCTTCAATCCACGTAGACCAGGTATTCCAAACGGGCAGAGCGGCAACGTTTATCATTTCCGTCCACGGCACCTGGTCTTGATTTAATTGGGGTAAATTGGGAGGAATATTCTCAAGCAATGTACCAACTACGAATCCTTCTTGTGCCTTGCCGCCGGTAGTAACCTTCACCTTTATAAAGTCACCGTACGAAGCAACCGGTATAACCGGTGTTCCTTTAGCAAGTTGTGAAAGCGTCGCGTAGCCCTCGTTTCCGGGTCCCGTATAAAGTGCTGTGGAATCTGTTGTCACGCGAGATTCATGAGTCTGGGAGGGTGTGTCAGTCGGAAAGGCAATAACAAGCAAAGTAAAAAAAATCATCAAAAATAATCGTAACTTTTTCATCATATTATGACCTACTATTGAATTATAGTTTATTCTCATAAATGCAACAAGGATGTTATTTCTTTTAAAGATGATGCTTATAAAAAGTATTAAAAAGTATTTCTATTCGGGAATTAAGGCGTCGAGCAGTTCTTTGCGCCGGGCACTCATCTTTTTATATTAACAGCATTTATGATTATCCCGGACAAAAGGATAACACTCATGCAGACAAAGATGGCATCGGTAGAAACCAGGTCGCCGCCTATCCCCATAACAGTGGGGAAAAAAAGTAAGCCGGCAGTATAATAAGCAAGAAAAATGTTATTAAATACTACCTTCTCTTCCTCTTTGGCCCGGCTCACAAAACAGGCGCTGAGCGTGGGAAACAGAATTGAATGACCGACACCGTAAATTAATCCGATGATAAAAAGCAGAATAAAGGAATTTAAAAAGATTAATAAAAACATAGCACTCGTTAGAGCGGAAAAAGCAATAAAGAAAAGCAGTTTGGAAGGTATTTTATCAACCCGATTGAAAATAAACAGGCGGATAGTGATAGCAATTACCGAATAAGCAATAAAAAATAGAGATATATTAGGCTCCCCAAGTTTGGTACCGCTGGCTATGGGTATGAAAGACACAAATACCCCGTAAGCTCCTCCCAGGAGCATGGCAAAATAGCCGGCTCTTTTAATTCCGCTTTTTTTAAGAATAGTTATTATGTTATGACTTTTAGAAATTCCTTTAAAAGGTACATCGCTTTTAAGAAAGAACATGAGCAGCAGTGCCAGAGTAAAAAAAACAGCAGACAGCAGGAATAAGTACTGAGGTCCGAACTGCTTAAATACATGCTCGCTTAAGAGTGAGCCTAAGGGAGAGGAGAGCAGACCGGATATGCCGTACACGGCCACACCGCCGCGTCTTTTTTCGGGCTGCAGGATGTCGTAAATGTAGCTGAATAATAAGGTAAAGCCCAATGCATAAGCTATCCCTGAAATAAAACGCAGGATGAGCAGCATAATTAAATTATTATAAAAGAAGTACATTGAAAGGACTGAAACCAATGACAGAAAAAATCCCGCAAGCAGGAGATGTTTGCGTTTTATTTTTTGCAGCAGCCGTTTCATGCTCACTACAAAAAGAATAAGCATAATACCTGTTGAGCTCATGAAGAAACCTATATAGGTAGCTGTTGCACCCATGTCCTTTAAGTGCTTGGGCAGAATGGCCAGGCTTGCAAAGCTTAAAAAAAAGCAGAGGTTAATTATAAAAATGAAAAAAAATTTATATGAAAAAAATCCTTTACTCTTAATAACAGCCTTCTTTCTTTACGCAGACAATTTTGCCAATCATAAGCAGACATCGCACAAAGAGTCAAGGGAAGGGGTGGGATATATTCAGCCTAAGCGTTGATTTTTAATTTACAACAGGAATATCAATACACTATAATTGATTTAATTGGTTTGGTTGTTGCTTATTTCTTTGAATAAAAAGAAATGGATGAATAATAATGAAAGTCGGAATCGCTTATAGTAATGATGACAATTCTTTTGCCTCAGGACAAACTGTAGCGGAAAATGCCTTGATAAACGCGAATATTGAGAGACCGGATCTGGTATTGGCAATTTGCGGTGGGGAACTGGATTATGAAGAGTTTTTTTAACGGCATGCAGACGGTTTTACAACATAAGGCTCCGATAATCGGCGGGTCTGCGGTCCGTGTGATTACCAATAACTACCTTTCATATAAAGGCTGCCCGGCAGCGGCGAACTGGTTCTGGTTGTAGATGATGTAGCAGAGCAGAGGTTAATAGCTTGCGAAATCTTGCAGAGACTCGGGTATACCGTATTAACCGCAGGCAGCGGAGAAGAAGCGGTCGAGTGCGTAAAAAACAAAGCACCGGATTTAATATTGCTGGATATGATTATGGAACCGGGAATTGACGGATTTGAAACATATAAGCGAATTCTTAAATACAATCACCGGCAAAAAGCCGTTTTAGTGGGCGGCTTCTCCGAAACAGAAAGAGTTAAACAAGCTCAGGATTTAGGGGCAGGAGAATACATTAAAAAACCGTATCTTATTAAGAAAATCGCTCAGGCCGTTAAAAAGGAATTACAAAAAAAATAAAATTATTATTCGCTAAAAATATTTCCGTTCCAGCTGTACTCGGCAGTCCCAATGACGTTTTCTTCTACTAATAAGCACTCTTCCTCTTTGGAGTAGATATAATAGTAATAGTATATTGCATGGATAATCCATTTTCAATTTATATATGTAAAACAATAATTGAAAAACTGGATTTAATAGAGAATACTTAACATTGATGAGTAAAGACACCCATACGAACTCACAGCTTGAACAGCCTCCTCATACGAGTAAAGATGATCTAAAGGCATTTGCAGAGCGGTTTTGTGAAACAACTGCGCTTGATTATAAAAAAGATCTTTTAGCCGATTTTTTAACACGTAATCCCTCAATGAAATCAACTAAAATTATTGATGCGGTTCCGGTTTTGAGTGATCGCAAGCGCTGTATCGAATATATTGCAGAGTACAAAGGGAAACTTTCTTTAATTGAAAATCTCACTCTCTCACGCAGGCTTGCCAATACCAATAGAGAGATTGATAAACGGGCAAAAGACATTTTTAGCAGAATGACAGCCAAAGACCGTAAAGGCAGAAAATTTGATGAAATTGTAATGGGGAATATCTCACCATTAATCAAGCATAATGAGAGTCAGGTATTGCAGAATGTATTGCATAGAATTAATAAAATAAAGGACAGCTCCCCTATTACCGATATCTATGCTTCATTTATTTCGGACCTGATTACAGCAATTAACATTGTACAGAAGATTAAAAACAATGGCATTACAGAAAAATCTCTAGAAGAGGTTTTTAAGCAATCACGATCTAAACTGTTGAAAGCCGGCATGCGTACCATGATGCAGAATGTCTTCTTTATGGATCCGCGGTTTGCTCTGTTCAAACAAAAAATCCAAGAACTGCTTCATGCATTTCGCAGTGAAGAATTGGAAAAAGAAGCGGAGAGCGGACGTATATTAAATAAAGAGGAAGCCTTAGAAGATCTCGCTCATGTGAAAGATTTGGAAACTTTTTTGGAGAAAGCCTCTGCTATTATTGAGAGCGGATCTGCATATATAAAACATGTAGCAAAGCTCTTTGATCTTCGCTTAAATAATCCGCTCCTGAATATATATAAAATCCTCAAATTTCCCATTGACAGAGAATGCTTTTGGAAGTGGATGCAAAACGCACCGGTTCCCACCAAGCTTCTGCCTGAAATTAAAGCGGAAATAAGCAGTTTAAAAGACGAGTTTGAAGCTGATTCCAAAGCCAGAAAAGCGCCGGATTCCTATGAAGATTTGTTAAAACTCATATACGACTATAAAATTTGTTTTACAGATAAATATAAACTTATTACGGAGGCTGTAAAAAAAATACCTGAAAAGCAAGCACTGGAATTCTGCCTGGATCAGATAAAAAATGTGCATTATAAGATAGAAAAAAAATTTCTCACTGTGGTTATAAATCAATTGCAGCACTGCTTTTCGCATTCGGAAGTAGAGAAGATTCTGCTTGAAGACAAAAAAAAGATAAGTCAGCGTATTGAGGGTTACAAGCTCAAGTTAAAAAAGAATATCGATAATCTTATGCAGAACAGTCAACAGCAGAACTATGAAGTAATGCCTTCGGTGCTGAAATATGCCGTAGAAGAAAAGATGATGGGCGAAGAGGCATTTTTACAAATAGACCGGCAGGTAAATCCGGAGCGCAAGTTGGGATTTATAGTGCGTTTGGCCAATTCGCTTATCGGTTTCTATTTTTTACTTAATTGTCAGTTCATCCTCGATTTATGGAGACAATACTTTGCCTCACTCAAAGTAAGTGATGGTGTGTTCTTAAGGCATAAACTCAGCTCCCTTACCAAAGAAGAGATTTATAAGTTATGCACGCATTATGTTCAAGAAAAACCTGTAGTCATAGAAAATTTAGAGAAATATCTGGATTGGGGAAAAGCGGAAAAACAAGTACGCAAGCACATGCTGGAGCGATTAGGAGAATCTGAGAGTTTTGCCCCAGAGATTACAGCAGGTAAATATCGTCTTACCGGCAATAAATACGGCACAACAATGTTTTTAAAGATTTTGGATAGTGATAAAAAAGTACGCTTTTATAATAAATCTCCGGGAGTCAATACCTATTTGGATTTCTTCAATATAATTAGGCAAAACAAGATTAATAATCTTATTAATGTTTCCGACGAACAGCTTAAGGTATTGTATCAGAATATTCATCTGCACACAATTAGTCTGCTTTCTGAGTATATAGAGGAAAGACTCAAACTGCTTACGTTTAAAAATTCTTTGCTTCGACTTTCCGCAAAAGAAATAGAGGTAGCATATAAAAAAAATGAAAATCCTGCTCTACATGTTAAGGAGCTTTTGGAGAGCGGGGAATCAGAGCGAGCCCTGCGCAATACACTGCTGGGCAAGCTTGATCAGGAGCTGAAAACCACACCGGGGCAAGAGACAAAGATCATAGAGCGTATAGGGCTTGAAATACAAAATCAAAATACTGCTCTTGAACATATTGCTGCCATGATGCGTTTTGTGAACACGCTGGAAACAAAACAGGATTGCCTGGACCAGATCACAAGCGTATCGATAGAGGAGATCGATAAGTATCTGAGAATGCATAGGATTGCAGAGAACGAGGCTTATTTGGAAACGGTCTCGAACAAACTAGATGCACAGGAAGCTGAACAAGGAACAACACCCGATATCAGCAAAACAAAAGAATATGTGCAGGAGCTTTCCAAGCCTGAAATATTTGTAGCGGATGGTTCCGTGTATGAAGAGAAATATGAATCTTTGGACCAGGCAAAAACCGCTTTAAAAGATACTATATTATTAAATTCAATTGAAGATAATCTCAACTTTTTAAATGAGTTATTAAAAATTGGAAATAATGAGCTGGCTGCCAGAAGCGGGTATATAAAAAAACACAGTGCATATAAAAAGGGTTCAGCTCGGTACTTTCTTTATGTAAGAGAGCTCGATGAACAGCGTGCACTCATTAAAAAAACACAAAGGTTCCTGGAATTTGTTTCTCAGGAATTGGCTAAATTGCAGGAGGTTAAAAAACTTAACGATGCCGCTTCACAGCGGTTTAAGGTAATTGCTGAAAAAATTCAGGATAAGCAGCCTGCTCTACAAGCAGAACTATTGGCGGCAGACCTGCAGCAGCTTGTCAATCCGGAGCAGAAGTTGGGAGTCGCGGCAAAATTTTTATTGAACTCTTCCGCTGAGGATATAATCGAAAAAACAAAAGAGATAATTAAAAAAGGTTCGGTGAACAAGTATATAATATTAATTGCCCTGTATAACATAATAGATCAACAGCAGGATCATGATGCTAAGGTAAAGATTTTGGATGAGTTCTGCCGCTATCTGGAAGAAAACCACTATGAACTCTATTTGCAGTTAAAAGATCTGCTTGATACTCAACGCAATAATCTGCTTAACCAGTACAGAATAAAGCGGGCAAAGATATCAGATTTGTGGAGGGTCCTGGAGACACAACAGAAGAGGGAGGATAAGATCAAGTATCTTAATGAGCTATTAGCAGATAGTGAATGGAGTATGTTTTATTCGTATGTTGAAAACATTAGGCAAGGGCTTTTAGCGGAAAATGTTGATGATATGCTGACATGCAATAAGCATTTGGCTTTGGAAGATCAGCAGGATCTGCTGCAGAAAATCAAACTGTTTCGCTCGCAAGAGTACGATACACCGGAAATAAGTGAAAGGCTTTCACTCAAACTGCTGGAACTCAGCGCAAGGCAAAGTGTGCTTAAAGACACAAAAACCAAAGTGTTCTCTCCTCAAGGCTTTTCGTTCATTATGCGTATTCCGGCCGATGAAGAGAAGATTATGAAATCAATAAACTCCACCCTGTTTAAAGCAGAACGGGAAGCTGTAGAGAAGGAGTTTAAAGCACAGGGTATCTCCCAACACGAGATTACGCAGTATATAACGACAAACTTACGCTCCGAGAGTGATATTTCGACTTTTATTTTTCAAAAGCCAAAAGAAAAAATTCAAAGCAGACAAACAGCTCCGCTTGCGCAAGATAAGCATGAGATTGAGAAAACGCAAAAACCGACCCCGGCAGCGCAGGAAAAGGATACCCATGAAAAAGAAAAAGTACCTGCTTCTAGAGTACCGGCTCAAGGATTTGTAGAAAATGAGAGACAGGAAGCCGGACCGGATGAGAAACAGGGAACAAATACGGATAAAATAGAGGATGTTGCGGCTGCTTTAAATATATTTGGGCCTGTACAGGAAGGCGCGGAGCAGGAACTGATTTCAGAAATACAAAAGCTTGTATACAACAAGAAGATAACAGAGGCAGTTTCCAAAATACAGAACGATGTGGTTTGGGAAAGCGGCAAAAGCGGAGAGATCGACAGAATGTCCAGATTGCTTTATTCCCTAAAAGAATTACCTGTAATACATGAGCATGAGCAGGTAAATGATTTTTTGGAAAAGCAATTGCAGACATTAAGCTCGGTTATTATAAACGAAGCTCATAAAAAAACAAAAGAACCTTCCAAACAACCGACTCTGCTCCGAGAACAGAACGGGGAGGCGCCTGTACCAGAGAAACAAGCACCCGATAGCAAGGAGGTAGAATCGGTAGCACAAGTGGAAGAAAAGGCAAAGCAAGGTTTAAGAACTCTGATTATGTCTTTGGAAGGATTAAAGGAGTTTACCAATCTGCATACCTTTGCTGAACAAAGGGATTTTGAAGAGGAAGAAGAACAAAGACTGGCACGGATTATGAATGAGCTTATTGCAAAAGGTAATTTTATTTATTTGGAAAAAGAGCAGCTCCTGCTAGGGGGGGGAATGCTGAAACTCCTCATTGAAAGAGCATTTGATCAGCAAAGCATAGGCAAACCGGTAACCATAGATCCTAACTTATTAAAGAAGGCGTGGGATCTTATAAGAACGAGAGGAAACATTAAAGAGCAGCTGCGATTGATTGGAGTAAGCAGCCAGGAAGAGCGAAGCGATCTATTTAAAGAGCTTGAGAAAATGTTGAGGCCGCATGGTGTGCCTGTTCATCAATTAACTAAAAAGAAGATGTATGCAAAAGCGGAGAGTGAATTACAAGACAAGGAAGCTCCTGAGCAACAGCAGGCAGAAGAGAAAGATCTGAAGCATGAGCACGTGCCTCATACTAAAAGAGCAGTGCAGGAAAAGCGGCGGGGGCTATTTGCTGCTCGAGCTAAGCCTAAAAAAAAGCCCAAAGCAGCACGTCCTGTTAAAAAAATTGATTATTCTCAGACCTTAAGAAAATATATCAATCAATCCTATGCGCCTGTGTTAACAGACTACATGAAGCGTATGTATAGAAAGAAGAAAGACTTTTTTATTCCCATTAGCGGTAGAAAGCAATATTACGATATTGAGATATTAAGGCGCTCGGTTGAGGGGATATTACGAAAAGATGCCCGCGGTAAGCATCATACAGATCTATTGCATTCACTGAAACATGATGAAAGGCTTTTTTCCAGAATCGTCTCCGAGCTTTTTATTGAACATAAAACTGAAAATGGAAAAAGGTATTACTTTCCGAAGTTCTTAAAGGGCGAGATCGAATTATCGTAATATGCATATGGTTAAATGCCTTTGCGAAAATCTTGTATTGATTCATTTTTAAATTTAAAGTCTTTAAAAATAACACGGCAGCCTTCTCCGATTGGACTCTGTGCCGTGATGCCCAAAAGCTCGCTGTTATAAGATTTATGTGTGAACGGAAATAAACGTACCATTTTCCAATCCGAGGAGTTCGGGGAATAATATAAACCGATGACACTTGCCTTGCGACTGATTTTTAATGTGAGCGAGTTAAATTCAATCTTTTCTCCATTACAATCGTCACTTTTCCCGTTGGTGACGACACTTACAAGCGAAGGATAACCTAAATCCGTTTTTTCAAACGCGAATTTAATCCACTGTTTTTTAGCCGCATAAAATAGAATGGCACCTGCATCGTATGTATTTTTAAAATCCGGGGATATGCTGCATGAAAAAGTGAAATCACCGGATATTTCTTTAAAAAAGAACGGTGCATTTTTCATTGAATAATCCGACAAGGGATCTTCAAAAAAATCTGTTTTTTCAGGGGCGTATATTATTATGTTATTATTGTCGATTGAGTATGTGTCCGGTTTGTTCAGCCATTTTAAAAACATTGCTCTTCTCCTGTCATTTATACCTCCAATTCAATAGTAAATCAATTTAATAAATTTAATCAAGACCAATGGCTATTAGAGGTTTAGCTTAACTGGAAAAGAACAGTGAGCTTACTCGATTACTTTCCTGCGCAGAAGTTTGAGCTGTCCCCGTTTAATTTTACGATTAAGACGTTTTAAGCGGGAGGTTTTTGTGGGTAGCGACGGCCTACGTTTTTTGGGTACAGATAAGACGCTTCGAATAAGTGCCTGAAGACGCTTGAGCGCCGCTTGCTTATTTTTTATTTGGCTTCTGTGCTGCTGCGACTTAATAACAATAATGCCGTCTTTAGTAATACGCTGATCTTTTAAGTTTAAGAGCCGTTTCTGATATTGCGAGGGTAAGGACGAATCATTTATATTAAAGCGTAAATGCACAGAGGAGGAGACCTTGTTTATGTTCTGGCCCCCCGGACCCTGAGAGCGGATGAATTTAAGTTCGATTTCTGTGAGGGGAATGCTTATGTGCTTTGATATATATAACATTCTTCACCTTCGTTAATTAATATTATTTTCGGAAATACCTGTATTTTCCTGTTCACTATGTACAGATTTATAGAGGGTATAGCTTCCCGCCAGGTTGGCAGCTCTGGTAAATCCATGCTGAAGGAGGATGCGCAGAGCAAAATAGGCTTCTTTACCCTGATAACAATATATCACCACTGTCCGGTCTTTGGGGATTTCTAAAAGTCGCTTTCGCAGCTCTGAGAAAGGTATGTTCACGGCACCGGGTATGTGACCCGCCTTAAACTCTTGTTTTGTACGTATATCTAAAAATAGAGCATTTTCTTTTTTAAGCTCAGGTATCCGCTCCCATGGAACAACTATATTCTTACCCTGCATCTGATTTATAGCGACCATACCGGCCAGGTTTACCGGATCTTTGGCCGAAGAATAGGGTGGGGCATAAGCCAGCTCCAGTTCGGCAAGATCGAAAACCGTTTTTCGGTTTTGAAGCATTGCGGCGATTACGTCTATTCTCTTATCCACACCTTGTTTACCAATTATCTGTGAACCCAAAACACGGCCTGTTTTATCTTCATAAAGTAGTTTGATGTGTAAGGGAAAAGCATCGGGATAGTATTCCGCATGGTGAGAAGGAATTAAATATACTTTATTGACATGACGTTTTTGTGGCTTAAGCTGTTTTTCGCTGTTGCCGGTCATGGCCACAGCAAGATCAAATACTTTGGCGATTATGGTTCCGGTGGTGCCTTTATAAATTGCTTTTGCGCCGTAGATATTGTCGGCTATGATGCGTCCCTGTTTATTGGCCGAATTGGCCAGGGGGATAAGCATATTATCTCCAGAAACTATATCTGTAATTTCGGCGGCATCTCCGAGTGCATATATTGCGGGATCATTGGTCCGCATAAACTTGTCTACTTTAATACCACCACGAGCTCCTATTGAGAGCTCCGCTTGTTTTGATAGGCTTACTTCAGGTTTGATACCCAGTGCTAATATTACAATATCGCTTTTTATACTCCGCCCGCTCTGCAACACAACGTGCAAAGAATCATGCGAACGCTCAAACTTCTCTACTCCGTCATTTAAATAGAGTTCTACATGTTGTGAGCGCAGGTGCTGATGTATAAAAGTAGCCAATTCATAGTCCAAGACATTCATTACCTGATTGGATAGTTCTACAATCGAGACTGATAGATTAAGCTTATGCAAGTTTTCAGCGACCTCCAGTCCGATAAAACCTGCTCCGACCACCACTGCTTTTTGGGGATTATACGACTGAATAAAGTTTTTAATTGCATCCATATCGGTGAGGGTGCGTAAAGTAAAAACATGTGGATCATCAATCCCGGGCAGAGGAGGGCGAATTGGAGAAGCGCCGGGAGAAAGTACAAGGTGGGTGTAACTTTCTTCATAAACATCATTGGTTGATAGATTTTTTACAGTTACGGTTTTCTTTTTTCTGTCGACAGCTATCACTTCGGATTTTACACGTACGTCTATATTGAGTTGTTGATTAAAATATTTTTTACTTACAAGTACCAGCTGTCTGCGTTTGGGGATTACATTGCCTATATAATAGGGAATACCGCAGTTGGCATAAGAAATATCCTTTCCCCTTTCAAACATAATAATTTGTGCGGTTTCATTATTGCGCCGCAGCCGGGCTGCGGTGCTTGCTCCTCCTGCTACTCCGCCCACTATTAAAACTTTCATAAACCCGTCCTTTTATTGTATTATAATATAACGATATTGTTCTTTTAAAAGAAGTGAAAATTATTTGTGGAATTCTTTTAACAAAGTAACACTGTTCCCGGTTTTATTATAACTTACTTTATCAAAAACACTCAAAGCCATCATCATCCCCCTGCCGTGTGCTTTAATATCTTCGGATATCTGCTTTGACTTTCTGTAAGCATTTTTGAAATCAAATCCCTTACCATGATCGGTAATGCGGTAAACAACCTTTGTGGGTGAAAGAGAATATTCGATAATTATTCTTTTATGCTGATATTCCGGTTGGTTTTGTCTGTTGCGAATAAAAAGAAAATAATTATCCTCCTGCAGGGCTTTTGATTTTTCTTCGTAATTTATATTCAAGTTACCATGTTCAACGGCATTTATAAGCATTTCCCGTAAACCCATCCGGATCTCTCTGGTACCTTCTGCGGGCATAAATTTTGACAAATAGCTTACCAACCTATTGCTTATCTCTTCGATAGTGAGTAAATAATTATCGATTACAAAGCGGCTGCTTTCGGTTTGAAGATATTTTAGAAAAATATCTTCTTGAATAAGAATAGCCTTGCCTATTATTTCATCACCCTCTTCCTTTACCAGATAGTTAAAGTACAGGTCGTATGTTTTTGGCTCGGTTGCTAAAAAGGTCTTTAGTTTGGCTTTAAACGCCACAGGTTTTTTGATCTCCTTTAATGTTATGAATTTATCTTTAATAAAGCTCTTAAGAAAATCTTTATTATCATTTTCCAAATATACAATGTCAAAGAAGTTTGTTTTTTGTAATAATTCGTTATTTAGATCCAGTTTACGTAAGGCCTGATTATTGGCATGGATGAAATAATAATTCTCATCAAGCGAAAAGATGCAGTCACGGGTACCCTCGGCTAAGATCTTATATTTTTTCTCGGAAAGTACGATTTTTTCATTGGCCTTTTCGATTTCTTTGGAAAACTGAATGAATTTTCTCGTTATTCCCGACATGAGAATAAGCACCATAACAGTGAGTCCAAAAGAAAAGCGGGAAAAGCTGATACCGGAGAGAAAATCATAATGAACATGAAAATGAATAAAGAGGATATCGATTGCCGCACCGTATATGGCGAAAAATAAACCGATGGCTATGGGAATCAGATCTCTCCTTCTGTGTTTAATAAGATCTGCTGCTACACAGATGGCACCATAAAGAATAAGCGCACCGACAAGCATATCACGTACATAATATAACATCCCTTCCTGACCTCTGGGGTAATCGACCTGATCTTTCATTTTCAAATAAGTATCACTGTGCTTGGTTATAGAGATAAATAAGTCAGGATTTATAAAAGCTATTGCGGTAATAGTAACGGCAATACCAAGTCCACTAAGAGCAATTATGTAATTAATTCTTTTCCATGTATTATTTAATTTGAGTAAATATGCAATTAGAAATGGAAAGGTAAATAAAAAATAGAGTCCGGCCAGTTGTTCTATGCGGTGGAACTGCAGACCTACCGGTCTATCCAAAAGCCAAGCTCCCCATACATTTATTATCATCTCACTGGCTACAAAAAGCAGTGAGGTAAAACCGAATAATGAAATGGCCGTATAAAGGCTGGATTTATACTGTATGGCCAGGTACAGGAAGAGCAGCAGCCCTCCGAACAGCAATCCTGAACAGACAGCGGGTAGTAATAATTGCAGTACACTTATCGGCTGATTAAATTCAGGCATAGTCTTACAATTGATTATTATAAGAAATTAGTTTAGATTGTACACAACTTTTTTATACTATTATTTAATATTTTCGATAATTCTGATGGGGACCTCTGTCTCTGTTTCGATTTTCTCTTGCTTCATCTACTTTTATCACCTTGCCGTTCAATTCACGTCCGTTTAAGGTTGAAATTGCACTTTTAGCTTCTTCTGATGTCTCCATCTCAATGAAGGCAAAACCTCTTGATTTGCCGGTATAAGCATCAGTAATAATTCTAATAGAAGCAACATTACCGCATTCTTTAAATAACTCTCTCAATTCATCATCTGTGGTTTCATAACTGAGGTTTCCTACATAGACTTTGTTAGCCATTTCTAAAACTCCTTTTTGTATAATTATTTGCATCCAAATAATAACTGCAAATTACATTATTTTACTGATTTGATCTAAAATATCGGGGGATAACATAGGCAAGCAATTATGAAACGGTATAATACTATTTTTAATCTACCTGCTACATTATGAGCACGCTTCATATTTTTAAACCAAAGCAATATTATATGATATTATATAATATTGCTTTATACAAGCTAAATCTTTTTTAAACTTTAAGGACTATTTTCATTAGTATAATAGCGAGTTATACTATGAGCAAAATAAGGAGGTTATCTGTTTTTACCGGTGATATACTCCAGTCCGGTTCAAGCAGTTGGGGGGATGGTGGTTTGACTAAAAACAACCTCATATAGTGGTACACCTCCAATACTTGTGGTAATTTTGACGGCAACAGAAGAGCCGGCTCTTTTAATGGGCCCTTATAATTGCATTGACATTTCTCTTTATTATCATAAACTTTATAGTGTAACTAGACCTTCAAAAAAGAGGCAATGTAAATAGCATATGCTTCATTCGAAGGAGTATGTTGTGTCAGAATTTAAAAAAGATGATAAATCCATATCAAAACTTCAAAACCAGGAACTTCTGCTTCAGATCATCGAAACAAGTCCCGTATCCATCACTGTTTTAGACAAAAGCGGCCGCATTATTTTTGCCAATTCTCGGGCAGAGAAGGTGCTCGGACTTAAAAAGAACGATATCACGCAGAGAACATATAATGATCCTTTATGGAAGATTACGGATTATGGGGGTAAGCCTTTTCCCAATAAAGAGCTGCCCTTTTCCTTGGTAAAGCGAACGGGTAAACCGGTATTTAACGTCAGACACACCATTGAGTGGCCGGAAGGTAAAAAGATATTTCTTTCTATAAATGCTTCCCCGCTCTTTAATGAAAAAAAAGAGTTTACCGCTATGGTCACTTCGCTTGAGGATGTTACGGAAAAGGTAACTTCCAAGAGGGAGTTGGAAGAAAGTGAAGCTCGCTACCGCCATCTTTTTAACCGTATCTCAAGCGGTGTGGCTATTTATGAAGCTGTGGATAACGGAGAGGATTTCATTTTCAAGGATTTTAACCGGGCCGCTGAAAAGATCGAGTCAATAAAAAAACAAACGGTAATAGGAAAGCGGGTCAGCCATGTGTTTCCCGGCGTGAAGAAGTTCGGCTTGTTTAATGTTTTTAAACGAGTATATAAGACAGGCAAAGCGTAGGATCACCCTGTTTCACTCTATAAAGACAAACGCATTACCGGCTGGCGGGAAAACTATGTGTACAAAATACCTTCCGGCGAAATTGTATCCGTGTACGACGACCGCACCAAGCAAAAGCAGGATGAGATGGCACTTCGAGAAAGTGAGGCCATGCTCAAGAGCATTTTTCGGGCGGCGCCAATAGGAATCGGTCTGGTAAAAAACCGCATTTTGTGTTGGACTAACGATATGATTCATAAAATAACCGGTTATTCGGAACAAGAGCTCAAAGGGAAAAATGCCCGGATTGTCTACCCCACGCAGGAGGAATATGAGTTTGTAGGTAAGATAAAATATGATCAGATCCGTGAGAAGGGTAAAGGCACTGTGGAAACACTCTGACAGCGCAAGGACGGGAAAATTATTGATGTGCTCTTAAGCTCCACTCCCTTTGACCTCAACGATTTGAGCCAAGGAGTAATTTTTACTGCTCTGGATATAACCAAAAGAAAGCAGATGGAAAAGTAGCTGCGCCATGTGGAAAAAATGCTGGCCATCGGTCAGCTTGCAGGCGGTATTGCTCATGACTTTAATAATCAGCTGCTGGGTATGATTTGTTATGTTGATTTGCTGCGGGAAGAAGTGGATAATAATCCACTCATGCATGAGTATATAGATCATATTTATAATATTACGGAAAGGGCAAGCGATCTTGTGAAGCAGCTCCTCTCCTTTTCACGCAAAGAAAAAGACCTTTGCGTACCATGGGCCTTCATAAAATACTCAAAGAAGTATTCTCGCTTTTGGAACACACTATTAGTAAGTGTATTGCTATTAAGCAGCAGCCGAATGCAAAGGAATCCGTATTAATCGGCGATCCTTCACAACTTCAGAATGTGTTCCTCAATTTAGCGCTTAATGCCCGTGATGCCATGCCCGAAGGAGGAGAATTATCTTTTAGTACGGATTTTATTAAACTGAACAAGCAAGCCTGTCGGAAATATGGCATTGATTTCGCTCCCGGTACTTATATGAAGATTAGTATTTCCGATACCGGAATCGGTATGGATGCGGAAGTGCAGCGCCAGATTTTTGAGCCCTTTTTTACTACAAAAGAAAAAGGCAAGGGCATGGGAATGGGGCTTGCCGCTGTACAGGGGACTGTAAAGAAGCATAAGGGAGAGATAACGGTAGCTTCCCAACCAGGCCGGGGAGCCAGATTCACCATTTTCCTTCCTTTATCAAAAAAAGCTTCCTGATAGATCTCAAAGCAATTTTTTTTATTGTATAATTTTCAATTCACAATTATTCTTATTATTAACCTAAGTTAGAGAAATAGTCGAAATGAGTAAGAATATAAGGAGATAAAGAGATGAGCTTTCCGACTCATATTTCATTTACCATTACCAATCGCTGTAATCTGCGCTGCAAGATGTGCGGCCAATGGAGTAATGAAGGTTATCTGCATGGCAATTCTGACGGTTTAAAACAGGAGATGAAACTGATGGAATGGAAAAGGCTTGTAGATGAACTTAAAATCCATAATATAAAGGCCATGCTCTTACGGGGAGGAGAGCCCTTCCTGTTCCCGGGGATTATTGAGCTCTTGGAATATATTAATAGTAAAGGAATTTTTATTTCGATTGATACCAATGGAACAAGCTTAGAGAAATATGCAGAAGATATTATACGGATTGGCAAGATACATCTTACGATATCTGTAGACGGACCGGAAGCCATTCACGACGGAGTAAGGTGTGTAAGAGGTTGTTTTGCTAAAATTAAGCGTGGAGTGCAGCTCTTAAATGAGCTTAAGAAAGAGAATGAGCAAAAGATCAGTATATCGATTAATTTTACCATAAGCCCTTATTCTGTAAACGGACTTGGCGATATGCCTGATGTGGCTCGAAGCTTGGCTATAAAAACAATAACCATTGTCCCTTATTACTATGTTCCGGAAGATACCGGTAAAAAATATGAAAGCGAGCTTAATGAGGATTTGGGCTGTCAGGCTTTCTCCTGGATTGGATTTCATCATGAAGATTCGGGAGTTGATTACACTGTTTTTAAACGCGAGTATGAAAAATATATCAGTAATCTTAACGGACTGTATAATTACCCCTATATGGCTTTTTCTCTGCAGGATTACCGGGTGTGGTTCGGTGATACCATCACACCTGTGGGTAAGCTGCACTGTGCCAATGTTGAAAGGTTAATTGATATTCAGCCCAATGGTGATGCTAATTTTTG
>Ga0315549_1000551_pt1 | contig 43645 bp, 37 predicted proteins | sample SalMarSW160200MG_FD_203101 | JGI IMG/M metagenome (GOLD analysis project Ga0315549, IMG submission 203101) | Salt marsh sediment microbial communities from the Plum Island Ecosystem LTER, Massachusetts, United States - Salt Marsh Sediment SW1601-200 ...
ATTGTATTTATATTTTTGTCATTCATCCTTTATTTATACAATATTTAAATATTTTGTCCAGCAATATTGCGTATGATCCCTTTTTACCTTTACCACCGCTAATAAAAATAAGTTCACGCTGAGAATCGATACAGAAAGGTTTCAATTTTACTACTTCACTTAATCTTAAACCGGCTGAATAAAGTATATAAAAAATAGCACGATGTTTAAGATTATTTATAGAGTTAAGAAGTTTTTTTACTTCATATTGACTTAAAACCACAGGTAATTTATTTTCCTTTTTTAATAGTTCAATTGGTTCAATGAGAGCGTAATCTTCCAAAATATACTTACAAAAAAGATTATTGAGCTAATAATCTGATTTATCGTGTTTATTTTACACTTTTTTTCTTTTAGCAGATACATTATATAAAGTTCAATAAGTTCGCTGCTAATAATATTTAATTTAGAAAAAAACATGAAATGAGTGATATTAGAAGTATATGATTTACAAGTTTCTCTGCTATAACCTTTTAATATTATATTTTTAGCCAATTTTGTTATTAATTCACGATTTTCATTATTAAGTTTATTTAAAGTACAAGCATCTCTTTTATTTTCATTAAATTTAACTTCTTCATTTGAAAGTGAATCTTTAAATAGATTCTTGTACTTTCCTAATTCAGAATATTCTATAGACTCATTAGAAAACAGTATTTTAAACTTTTTTATTGTTTTTTCATCAGCTGGTATTGTCCAGACCTTTTTATCCTTATGCCACTTTCTCCCCTGTATTTTCCGTATTTTTGCAATTCGCTTTTCGGAATAAGGAAGGATTACAATCAGCCGATTGTGATTTGCCTTGTTCATTTCTATTCTTACATGCACATTGAATTAATACAGCAGAAGATTACTTTTTGCTTTTATAATAGAATAAAAAAGGATTAAAGCTGCCGCTTTTAGTTATGTACTATTCGTCCGCCTTAACACCCCTCTGGTTTTAAGTGCCTTCAAATCATTTGCGAGATCTCTATGCCCTAAATCAAGAACAAATCCTTCTCTTGAGGCGGACAAGATGCCGCCGCAACAGGCTATCTTATCCTTGTCATTATATATGATCAAAAAAAAATGTCTTTGTTGCAGCATGCTGTAAAATAATAAAAATTATATCACAATGAGATATAAAAAACTACTCTGATGGAAATTTTCAATTGAGAGTTTTAACCCTTGCTTATGATCTGATGTTTGAGTCTTTGTCTGTTGTTGAATAAAAAATATCAATATGATACGCTCATTTTAAAGTAATATATCGAAGAACCTGGCATTATACGGAAGGTTTAAGGTAACATGATAGACGATAAAACTCTTCAGTCCATACTCTCGCTGTGTAAATTTTCATTAACTGCCCAAGAAAAAGAGCACTTTAAAGAACAGATCGGCGATATCCTTTCTTATGTAGAAACCCTTAACCAGGTAGCTACAAAAGATCTGGATTCTGATCTGGGTAATGCTCTGGATAGCATGAGTTTCAGAGAAGACAAAGCGGCCCCGGGATTTCCCCCGGAGCGGGTCGTCGCTTTAAGTCCGGACTTTCAGGATTCTTTTTTTACTGTTCCCAGAATTATCGAAGAAATGGATGAAATTGAGGGGGAGGGCTGAATGCAGAACATAAGGCAGCTCACCCTGTGCGGTCTCAAACAAGCGCTGGAGAACAAAGCATGCACTTCCGCGGAAATTGTTGCGGCTTTTAAACAGGCATATAGCGAGGACCAATGCCATGCCAAACCTTTAAATGCCTATATAGAGTTTTTTAACGACAGCATAGACTCTGCACGCCATGCGGACACTCTGCGTGCTGAGGGACAAGGCGGACTTTTAAGCGGTTTACCGCTGGCTGTTAAAGACAATATTATGATTCAGGGCAAAGAGGCAACGTGCGCTTCCCGTATTCTCAAAGGCTTTACGGCTCCTTATTCGGCCACGGTTATTGAACGGCTGGCAGCGGAAGGCGCCGTATTTTTGGGCAGAACAAATATGGATGAGTTTGCCATGGGGTCTTCCTGTGAATACTCCTGTTACGGGCCTACCCGCAATCCGCTCAACAGAGATTATGCAGCGGGCGGCAGCTCCGGAGGATCGGCCTGCGCGGTTGCGGCTCAATTGGCGCCCTGTGCTCTGGGATCGGATACCGGCGGTTCTGTTAGATTACCCGCGTCTTTCTGCGGTATTTATGGTTTAAAACCCTCTTACGGTATGCTCTCGCGTTACGGGCTCATTGCCTACGGCTCCTCTTTGGATCAGATCGGAGTACTGGCCAGGAGTCCCGAAGATATTGCCCTGGTACTAAAGGCAGCTGCGGGTCATGATCCCCAAGACGGGACATCGGCTGCAGCCGATGTTGAGGCTCCATTTCCTCTTACGCCTTTGGAGTTTAAAGGGAAAAAAATCGCTTTGGTAAAAGAGTTTACGGAAAAGGGTGTTGATCCTGAGGTATACGACATTACCGGGCGCTTTGCCGGGTGGCTCAAAGAGCAGGGAGCACACGTTGTGGAAATCTCACTGCCCCTCCTGCACTTTGCGGTGCCGTGTTATTATATAATCGCTCCTGCCGAGGCTTCTTCCAATTTAGCTCGTTTCGACGGAGTACAGTATGGCTTGAGAGATGAGGAGGCTTACTCCTTGGAAGAAATGTACGTGTCAACGCGCACAAAGGGTTTCGGCACCGAAGTAAAACGCCGGATTTTTATCGGGAACTATGTGCTCTCTTCGGGGTATTACGACGCCTATTATAAAAAAGCCCAGGCCGTAAGAAGCTTATTGAGCAGGGAATGTCTGAAACTGTTTGAAGACATCGATTTTATGTTATCTCCTACCGCGCCTGTTCCGCCGTTTCCGCTCGGTTCCAAAGTAGACGATCCGCTAGCCATGTACTCAACCGATATGTGTACTACCTTTGCCAACCTTACCGGACTGCCCGCGCTTTCTCTACCGGCAGGAATTACAAAAGCCGGTCTGCCGGTGGGTGTACAGCTTACAGGCGGGATGTTTTCGGAAAAATCCTTACTGCAGGCTGCCTTAAGCTGGCAGACACGGGGAGCGGGCTTATGAAATACGATGTGATTATCGGCTGCGAAGTACACGTTCAGCTTCTTACGCAGAGCAAAGCCTTCTGTTCCTGTTCAAACAGCTTTGGGGGTACTCCCAACTCCAGAGTCTGTCCCAGATGTTTGGGCCTGCCCGGTTCGCTGCCCCTTCCCAACCGGACCATGATTTCCTCGGCCATAAAAGCAGGCTTGGCCCTGCACTGCCAAATCGCCGGGCTTACCAAATTTGACAGGAAGAATTATATGTATCCCGATCTGCCCAAGGCCTACCAGATTTCGCAGTTTGATATGCCCATCTGTACGGGCGGTTATCTGGAAGTAACCGTGAACGGGCAAAAACGAAAAATAGCTATTACCCGCATCCATATGGAAGAAGACGCCGGCAAGAATATTCATGCCGAAGCCGGTTTTAATATGAGCTATGTGGACTATAACCGCACGGGCACACCGTTGTTGGAAATAGTATCCGAACCCGATATTCGCGGAGCGGAGGAAGCGGTTAACTATGTACAGAGTCTGCGCGAAATAATGCGTTTTTTGGATATCTCGGACTGCAATATGGAGCAGGGTTCCCTGCGCTGCGATGCCAATATTAACCTCTGGATCTATGAAGGGGAGAAGCGCTTTGCCACCCCGATTGTGGAAGTAAAAAACATGAATTCCTTTAAGGCCATGAGGAGTGCGCTGGAATACGAAACAGAGCGCCAGCTCGAAGAGTGGCGGGAAAAACGCCTGACTTTGCAGGCTGCGGGAAAGACCACCCGCGGCTGGAGTGAGCAGCGCGCTGAAACCGTTTTACAGAGAATGAAGGAGGAAGCTGCCGATTACCGTTATTTTCCCGAACCGGACATTAAACCAATCTCTGTTCCGCAAAGCCTGATCCGGGAAATTAAACAGACCATAGAGGAGCTGCCGGAACAAAAGCGCAAGCGCTTCATTCAAGACTATGAAATTACGCAAGAAGCTGCCGATGCTCTCACCCAATCCAAAGCGCTTTGTGATTATTTTGAGGAGGCTGCCCGCGGTTATAACGATCCCAAAAGAATAGCCAATTGGATATTATCGGAAGTAAAAAAACTGTTGAATGAAAAGCAGATAACTATCGAACAGTTTTCCGTACCGGCGCGTCATATCACGGAGCTCATACACATTGTAGATGACGGCACCATCAGCGGAAAAATTGCCAAGGATGTATTTATAGAGATGGCCGCTTTGGGAAAAACTGCAACAGATATAGTAAATGCTCAAGGCCTGGCCCAGATCTCCGATGCCGGAGAGCTGGAGGCTTTGGTCGAAAAGATAATCCGTGAGAATCCCTCAACTGTTGCCGATTTTAAAGCCGGCAAACAAAAAGCCTTACAGTACCTTATGGGCCAAATAATGAAGGCTACCGAAGGAAAAGCAAATCCGGGAGTGGCCGTAGAACTTATAAAAACTAAAATTTAAAGACAATTAAAGCAAGAGGGGTAGAGGTGTCAGAGTTACTTCATGCTATTCCGCCCATAAAAAGAGCCCGCGCGTATTACCTCTATGATTTTAAGGGTAAACGCTATCTTGACCTCTGGCAACAGGACGGCCGGGCGCTTTTGGGGCACAGACCGTCAGGGCTTACCCGTGTGATAAAGCAGGTGTGTTCCAAAGGGCTTATTACGGATCTGCCTGCTATCTATATCAAGCGCCTGGAAAAACTGCTTAAACAGCTTTTGCCTCAGTACAAAACTGTGCGGGCGGTTTACTGCATGCACAGGGCATTAGAGCTGGCTTCTCTCTATCTGAAAAAAAACATAGAAGTGTCCATGCTTCGAGATCCCCTTATCAATAGCCGGAGCGGAGCTAAGGAGCCCATCGCCTATTGGCGCCCTTTTTGTGATATGCCTGGTAGGGCGGAAGTCGTTTTACCGATTCTCCCCTTAATCGTGTCGGGCGCTCCTGTAATAATCTGTTTTAAGCGTAAACTCCCGGCGGATTTCCCGCTATCCGATATAATATCTCCCCTGCTTTTGGCAGGTCTTATCCGCAGCGGTTATGATCTGTTGCAGTACCAGACAGCGGAATGGTATAATGAAGAGTTGTTGAAACATGCTCCGGGCTGGAAACAGCAGGGCATATATATTACGGCACAGTTTGAGAAGAGTTTGTATGCGCACGTGTTTCATGCTTTTTTAAAGCAGGGATTTGTGCTCTCACCGGATTATCCCGGTCCCAGCATATTGCCGAGGGAGTTGTCCGAAGGAGAATTAAAAAAAATGCTTAAACTTTTTCATGAAATACCTGGAGAATAATAATATGGATACATTTGAAACTTCATTTTGGTTTTTTTTAATCAGGCTCATCATAGGGGGAGCGGCAAGTTTCTTTGCCATTTTCTACCTTTCTAAAACAAGAGAGCTGGCCTGGATATTTATAATTATGGGCACATTATCACTCTATGCTTACATTTTGTTTGATACACTGCACACTCTGCAAATCGTAAGCTTTGATTTCTATGTATTAGGGATTCGCTCTTTTGATATTTTTTCGATTATTTTAAGTAATTTATCATTGATATTCATTGCCTTGGGATTTATCAGCGTATTACTTAAACACAAGTAATGTTAACGGAGTAACGTGATGAAAATGAAAACCGTCCTCATCTTATCATTGTGTATATGCAGCCTTTGCCTATCGGCTCAGGAGCTGAAGTTAAAAAATATCGATCTTAAACTGCCGGAAGATATCAAATTAGAGCAGGAGTCATGGTATAAAATATCTTTTCTTAACCAGGAGGTAGGTTATTATTACACTCAAATTTCCGAGTCCACATGGGAAGATCAGGATGTACTGGCTCAGTATGTCGAGATTTGCATTACGGTGGAACGCTTTTCCCAGAAGCTGGAGACCCGTACCATTATATTAAATATCTTAACTATGGATTTAAAGCCTTTGTGTATTATTTACCAGCAGCATGTTTCTTTTCAAGAACCTGTTTTTAAACAGTGTGATATTAGAAAGTCTTCTCTTGAGGTAACGGAAATTACTCAGGGGAAAACCGAGAGAGTTTCTTTTGAACTGCCTGAAAACTTTGCCATGGACTTACAAATTATGCTGCAAATGCTGCGGTCCGGATTAAAACCGGGCTGGGAAAAAGGCTATATGAGTTTTGATATCGGAACCGGGGATTTCCAGGAGAATCTGGTTGAGATTATCGGGCAAAAACAGGTTGATTTTAAAGGTGCCCGGCAAACGGTTACCGAAGTCCGGACCGTAAATATTACTCAAGCCATAACCTTTGATACTTATGACTGGCTGGACATGTACGGCAACCCCCTGTTTTCAGTCGAAAAGACGACGGGGCTTACTCTGGAACGCGCGGCTAAAAATGATGTCTTAAACAATAAGGCTTCTTTGGATCTGAATAGTTTTTCAATCCACACTGAAAAACAGATTGTCCGGCCTGAAAAGGTGTCTTTCCTCAAGTTAAAAGTGACCACCGAAAATGATAATGAGGTAATGCCGTTTATTGAGGATCAAAGGCAGCAGCACACTGTTCACGATGGAGAACGGTATTTAGAGGTTGCTTGTCTGCCTTTTTCTGATGAGGATTCCGCGGCACTGCCGCTTCCCTCGCCGGAAGAGTATAAAGAAAGCTTAGGCTCCAACAAGTATATTCAAGCGTATAATGAAGATATTGTATCGTTAGCTAAAGACATTGTGGGCCAGGAGAAAAATGCCTGGCGGGCATGTAAAAAAATCGCCTGCTGGCTAAATAATAATATCAAGCCCTCCTTTCGCAGGGCCTTCCTTTCAGCTGAGGAGGTATTAGAGAAAAAAGAGGGCGACTGTACCGAGTTCGCCGTGTTGTTTGCCGCCTTAGCACGGGCTTCCGGTATTCCCGCGAAGATAAACATCGGATTGGTATACTATGATAATCAGTTTTTGTACCATGCCTGGAATGAGGTTTTTGTGGGCCAATGGATTCCGATAGATGCCGCTCTCCATCAGTTTGAAGTCGACGCCACGCATCTGAAAATTTACAGCGGCGATCTGGTCTCCATAAATGAGTTGTATATTAAAATGATGAGTATTGTGGGGAAAATGAAGCTGGAAATAATCGAATACCGCTAAAGATCTGCGCGGCGGCGAAGAGCCGTAAGGCTGTCAAATCAGCCCTCTTTATCAATAAATGATGATTTCATCCAAAGAGCGCTTGGGAACATGGTGCACCGACTGTTTGTCGCGCCAGTAATCAACAAGTCCTTCAAGCCCTGCATCCTCGATTATAACTGTTTCTGCGGGTTTGCCCAGAGCAATAACAAGCAGAATATCAAAACTGTAGGGGATGTCCAGACTCATACGCAGTCCTTCCCGGTCTATTGCACCCAGCATGCAGCCGCCCAGGTCCTTTTCCACAGCTGCCAAAAGCATGGTTTGGGCTGCTATACCGTGATCAACTCCGAAGTCAGCGGCAATCTCCCTATCACCCAAGATAATAATATAAGCTGTGGGGCGTTCGCCTTTCTTAGGTTTTCCGTTACCACTTAAGGATCTGGCCCAGGTGAGGTGGGGAAAGATGCGGGCGTTTTTTTCCGGTGTGGAGGAGAGAATATATTTGAGAGGTTGTTTATTGGCAGCACTTGCCGCGTAGCGTGAGAGATCGACCAGTTCTCTTAATACTTTATCGCTGACCGCTTCACTTTCCACAAACCGGCGATAGCTTCTGTTTTTAAGAACAAGTTTTTTCAACATACGGCATCCCCCCTTTTTTGTTTGATAAACTTCGCTTTTACATTCCCGTCAATAGGCAGCCTTTATAATAGAAGAAAGTTCTTCATCTGTTAATTCTATTGGATTCCCTTTCATACTGCTTGATTTTTTTGCTTTTTTTATGACAGTACTAAAATCCTCTTTATCAAGACCCAATTCTTCAAGGTGTGGAGCAGCGAGGATCCGGCACAGCTCTTTTATCCAGACAACACCGTCATCTGCCTCGGCGGAAGTATTGCTTGTAAAGAGTTCGGCCAGTTCTTTAAAGCGTGCGGTAAGCGGAGAATCCGGAGCACGCGCCTTTAATGCTTTTACATTGATTTCAATCACATATGGAAGCATGGCCGCACAAATGGCTCCGTGGGGTGCTGAGATCATTCCGCCCAAAGGCCCTGCAAAGCCGTGCACCGCTCCCAGTTTGGCATTGGCTAAGGCCAGACCGCTTAAGAGGCTTGCCAGGCACATATCCTCTCGTGCCTGGCTGTCATCCCCATGTTTGAAGGCCCTGGGCAAGGCACGGCTTGCGCGTTTTATACCCTCGCGGCACAAGGCATCTGTAAGCGGATTGGCCTTGACCGATACGAAAGGCTCGATAAGCTGGGTAAAAGCATCCAGTCCGGTAGTAGCTGTAAGGTCCGGAGGCAGAGAATATGTTAACAGCGGATCAACCAGTGCAATGGCAGGATACATGAGATCACTGCGCAGACTCACTTTTACCCCGTGTTCAGGTGAGCTGATGACCGCGTTTTTAGTTACTTCGCTTCCCGTGCCGGCGGTTGTGGGAACGGCGATACAGGGCAGCGCAGGTATCTTAAGCGGGTTGCCCTGCCCGATGACCTCAAGGTAATCGAAGAGGTTTCCCGGATTGGTAGCAAGGACTGCAGCTGCCTTTCCGGTATCTATCACACTGCCGCCGCCTGCGGCGATAACCGCATCACAGTCTTGCCCGCGGGCAAGCTCTGCGGCCTGCGTTATTATCTCAACAGTGGGTTCATGCTTTACCTGAAATTGGACCACAGCGATATTCTGATCTTTTAATTGTTTCTTAACGGCGGCTGTTCGTTCCGCCGAACGGCCGCAGACAAGCAATACTCTCCCCCCGAACTGTTTGGCAAGTGACGCGATCTGTTTGCTCGTTTCAGGGCCGAAGATTATTCGCCGTGCTGTGGCAAACTCAAAGCTCATCTTAATCCCATCCGGTCTCATCGGGAAAAATGTTGCGATACTTTATGCTGCTGCGCTCTTCCGCCATCATGGAAGCTGCAGTCTCGCGCCATTTAATATAATGAGCCGTCTCTTTATGACGTGCGGGGGCATCTGCAGTTCGGTATACTTCCACTAGCACGAAGCGTGCCGGATCATCCTGCTGCTGCAGTACGTCGAAGCGTGCAATTCCCGCTTCCTGTATACTATTGACGGCGTTTTCCAAAGTCGCGGTTTTAAAATCATCTATATAATTTTGTTTGACATGTACGAAAACGTGTACAATGAACATATTTCATTACCTCCTTTTATCAATCTTTTCTTGCATTGTGCCATAAAAATGTGTCTAATGCTATTATTTTTTTAAGAGTGCAATCGAAATGACAATTGCCACAACCTGTGTGATCTTTGCTAAAGAAAATTCAGATTCTTTTATAGCGGATGAGGATAATAAAACCGATTAAAAACAGACCCGCAATAATAGTGGGTAAAACAGGAGGCTCAGTCATGTTTACGGGTGTAATATCTGCGGCGTGCAGCAGTGTTCCTTGCCCGCTATTCTGCTCTAATTCTTTAAGTAATCTTTCCTGGTCCACATTTTCCAAGACCAGATAACTTAAAAAGGGCATTAACAACCCCTGTCTTTGAGCATAGCGGCTCAACTGCTCATGCAGGACGGAATCCGTATCATGCATTATCTCTCCATTGCTCCACAGCAGAAACAGAAGTGCGTTGGTTTCCCAGGTGTCGAGGTGAGAGTTTTGCTGCATTATTTCCGCTATTGTATTCTCAGAGCATACTGAAACAAGCGGAAACAGATTATCGCTTTGCGCGAGAAGCTTATTCTCTTGAGCTATTGGTGTGGCGGAATATGCATCCGCTTTTAGCTCGTATTTCTTTTCATTATGTATAGCGAAAACAGGAAAAACATAAAGATCTCCTGAGCTATCCAATCTATAAGCTTGTTGTAATCCGGGATAATTGATTTTGTATGCCAGCAGTGAAGCATGAATCATCCACTGCCCGTTTGTATCGCTTAAAATAATGAACCGAGGAGTCTGCGTTGTGTATTTATATTCCTGCAGCAAACCTGCCAGAACACGGGAGTAAACAAAGGAACCCTCCCGCTGTATAGTTGGAGTACGGGTTAATTCAGTCAAGAAATTATAGGTTTTCCAATTATAATTGGCAACCGTATAACGGAGCCGGCCCTGCCAATTATTTTTTTTAAGCAGGCTTTGGATCGTGTTCGTCGCTTGCCCCAGGGTGATATCCGTATTCCCCGAGTAATCAATAATAAAATGAAGCACACTCTCTGTCTGGCGTCTGTACATATGATTTCTGATTGTGAGGGGGATACCAGGCCGCGGGCTTTTCCCAATAACCGAAGCAGGTGCAGCTAAACTGTGATCAATTCTTATAAGTTTTGAGCCGAGAGCAAATACAAACGGCTCGCGATAGCTGAATGTTATTGCTACGCGCCGTTTTTCACCCGCTTGCACCGGGAATACCCTTAATGAGCAGCTGCCGTCACTTTCATATCTCAAAAGAGCCGGGTCTTTCAAGCTCCGGCTGATCCGGTTATATACGGTTAGTGCCGGCTCCTTCAAGGCCAGAAAACCCTTTTTTTCCACTCCGTCTATCCACAGTGAAAAATCAGTAATGAAAACACCTGCAGGTATTTCAAAGCGCCTGTAAAACTCATCCATGGACTGATGCGGATTTTCTATTTCTATGAGCACCTTGCTTTGCATAGAGGAACCGTGTGCGGAATAGCTGATTTCACATATATCTTGTATGAGGACTTCCTGCGGCCAGATCCTCTGTGTATCGGAAACATAAGAAGAATTTGCCGTCGCCAGGTAAAACATGGAGAGCTTTTGTACTTCCCCGCTGTTCAATTCCTTATTTTCTAAAATAACCGCTCTGCGTAAGGGTGTTATGAACGGGGTGTAAGAACGCCTTCTCTTGTTATTAAATTCATCGAGCACGCTTTGTAAGCGGCTTCGATCCAGACGGATGACCCCGCCGGAGTTATGCATACTGTAATACGCCTGCTGCAATACCGCCTTGTCTAAAAAAGCATTGAGAACTACAAAGAAGGGGAGAATTAACAGCATGAGCATTACACGGAATACAAAGCTAAATTGTAATACGGGTGTCTTGAGCTTAGAAGTGAAAACCTGCTTGGTGTGGAATAAAGCGAGCACATGAAAAAACAATACCACGTAGGGAAAAAAATAAAGCAAAGTTGCGGGGTAAAAAAGGGCAAAAAAGGGGACTATTGAAAAAACAGGCAGTAACACAAGGGCAGCGTACAGATTAATGGGAAGGCAAATACACATGAGCACAAAGACTGTTTTTTGAATCAGTTTGTTTCTCGATGCCGCAGCCATAATCAGGCCGGCAAAAGCAATGAAAAAGCAGATCCACAGGTAACTATATTCAATTATCAGCCGGAATAATCCCGGTGCTAAGAAGCTCATTATATTGAAAAATGAATAGCCGTCTTCAGAAATGGCAAGCAGCAGGATAATGAGCGCTAAGCCCAAAGCAGGGAGCACTTTAATTATGATACGAACCGGCGCATAAGACTTAAGATATCTTTTATAGCACATCAAGCAGCCGGTATAAAAAAAATAAAAAACGGCTATGGAATAAAATATCAAGCACAACGCTGTAAAATGAGTAGATATATTATTCGTAGCGATACTCAAAGCTGATTGGATCGCATCCCGCAGCAAAAAACACAGACCAAAAATAAAAACACTTAAACCCATTGGGATGTAAGGATATTTGACAAATACTTTGGGAATCAGCCGCAGAGAGAGATTGCAGAATATGAATCCCAGCGAGGCAAGCTGGATAATAGCTACAAAGAGTATGTTCTCATACGGATTATCGCCTGCTCCGAACAAACCCGGCCTGGAGACGGCAAAAACCATAAAATAACAGACAATAACCGAATACAAAAAGAAAAGCGTATCGGCCAGAGTACGGATGGGCACTTTTATTTTTTTTTCAATTACAAGCCAGATAGTCACTCTTTTTTTAAATATGAGGAGAGAGTAGAAAATACTTATAAGTATATCGGCTGTAATCAATATCAGCAAAGGTATATGGTCTTTTAAAAAGAAACCATCCTGCCAGAATGAGTTTTGTAATAATAAAAAAAGCAGGATGATTAAGCGGGGTAACAAGATAATGAGGATTTTTGCTGTTCTTTTATTAAAAAATGATTTCTCGACCAAGTTCATACTGTGTTTTCCTTTCCTTGCTTAAGGCTTTAATTAATAAAAAATAACCGCATGCTGCGATGAGCATCGAGAAAAGCGTGTGGCTGAAGAGATAATTCTCACAGCTTATTAATATGAAATGAAATTGTATAAAAAAAACTATTCTTAAAATGTTTATCCAAAAAGAAAAAAGATAAATAAAGCATGTTCTTTTGTAAAATCCCTCGAAAGAAAATGAGCATCCGGGTTTTTGAAAAAAATAATGGATATGACCGAATAAAAAGTAGAGTATAAATAAACGCCAGCCGGAACAGGCAGCTGTAATTTGAAATAGACCGTCGTCAGAAATAAATTCCGCAGCCGATATTTTGAAGAAAGCGGTTCCGGTAATATTTCCGGTTATCCATGTTATAATCCTTAATAAGTAATTTTCCGCGCCTGCAAACTGAAATAAATAGTGAAAGAGCTTTAAAAGTATACTTAAGAGAATGATGCATAAAGTGGTTTTCAGTTTTTCAGATCTGTTGTCGCGCATACCGTGTATAAATGTACCTGCGGATTATGACAAAAGCATGGCGATACTAGAGTTTAATGCGGCAAAAAAATGACTTTTTTGTACATCCGCGCCCCTGTACTCTGTGCCTCCGTATGCCACCGCGCTACACACTCTGCCCTGCGCCCTTATCTGCCGTCATACTGTCGGCTGCACTTTTTGACGTATCCGCGCCGGCAGCGGCACTTTACAGGGAGTTTTTTTAGGGATATATTTTTAACATTATGATTTTTGCCATACATCGCCTTAGCAAAATATGCCTGATCCTTTTACTCTTTACGAACCTGATTTTTTTTACCTGCCGTGATGAACACACAGGCTGTGTTTCATTGATATTTGACGAGCACACGGTACCTCCCCGTGGAATGCTTGAAGACTTAAAGGAAGAGATAGAGAAAATCGAGTACATTCAAAAAGTTGAAATACTGGGTCTGCCTGAGCATGTTTTGGATATTGTACCTGATAAACAGAAGCTGGAAGCCATAGGATTGAGTGAAGAAGAATTTTTCCGGCAAATACAAAATCAAATACAGGATGTGAAGCATATCCAGGATATGGAAAGCATGGATATAAAATTAAAAAATGGCAATTTCATCAGTTTGACACAGATAGCTTCAATACATCAAAGCCAGAAAGAGCACAACCTGTTTCACAGAGGAAAGCGGGTTTACGTAATAAACATAGAATATGATAAAGATATGCACGGGCAGCTTACAAGTGAGCTGGAAGAATTCAGAGAAAGGAGTTGGATGGAATTTATTATTGATATTAATTGCGAAGATTTTGATAAACAGCAGACAGAGGACAGGACGCCTTAGTGATATCTGTAGAATTCCGGGTAAAAAAGCGGCCTATCTATCTGTCAGGAACACTGCGCGGGCTGGTTCGGCGAATGCGGGAGTTTTTAAAACACACCGAAAGGCGGGTGCGTCCACGGTTAATAATTATAATCCTGCTCTTTTTTTTCACACTGTGTATTTTAAGCTGTACTGCCTATAAACTGGCAGCGGGCGACTTTTCCGAAATTCAACGCAAAGTGGATCTCCTCGAGGAGAAAGCAATCGAGAAGCAGGAGTTTACAGATGAGGAAAAGGAATTTCTGAAAGATCTTTATAACAGTTTGGTGTTCGGTGGCAGACTGCTGGGATATAAGGAAGCTGCGAATATGCTTGAGCATTATTTGAATGCTTCGGGAGCCCCCCTCAGAATTAATGAAGGAATATATCTGGAAAACAAGAAAGTGGAACAGGCTATGCAAAAAATCAAAATATGTATCAAGGCTGATATATTAAAAAAAGCCGTAAAACACAACTATACTTCAGATACGATCGTTGTTGAACATAAGAAAAATCCGCGGCTTTTTTATTTCAGTAATGTGTTTGCTTTGCAGGCAAAACCGATTAAGATAGAAAAGAACTATTATATAATTAAATGGAAGGTGGAATTAAAAGCCCATTTTCCCTCTTATAGTGAACAGCAGCAGAGGTATAGTGATTATAAATATTTTAGAACGCCTTTTACTACCAACAGCCAGGGTGAAACGTTTAATATCGATGACGGACTATCGCACTATTTAACAACATTGGGCTTAGCCAAAGAATTTATCTATTATGCAGAGTGGACAACGGGTACGGAAAGTGAATAATTCCGGGTATCTTAATATTGTATTTTTTAAATCCTCCGTGTTTATGCTTGATAGTGTTTAGTAAACTATACAATAAGTGTTTAGCAAACTAAACACTTATTGATTAAAGCAAAAAAGATTTGTTTGCCGCCTTTGCCAGCAATAGTTTAACTCTATATAATACAAATAATTAAAAAATTTCCTCTTTTTATAACAGTTGGTATGAATATTGCAAATAATTAATAAGATAAAACTATGAAGAAAATCACAAAAAAAAGCATTAAGAAAGTGTGTGTGATTCCTATGGTTACATAGGAATAAATATTTTAGTGAGGCTACTATTAGTAACTTATATTATTAAAAGGAGGAAAAATATGAAGTTTTTAAAAGGCGCTTTGGTATTTTTAGTTGTAATTGGACTCTGCTTCACCATTTTTGCCGGTGAAGTAGAAGTGCTGCATTGGTGGACCTCTGGTGGAGAAGCCGCCGCTATGACTGTGTTAAAGCAAATGTTGGAAAAAGAAGGGCATACATGGAAAGACTTCGCAGTCGCCGGCGGCGGCGGCGATGCTGCCATGACAGTTCTCAAATCAAGGGCGATTGCTGGGAATCCTCCTAGCGCAGCCCAAGTGAAAGGCCCCCAGATTCAACTATGGGGTGCTGAAGGAGTTCTGACAAATCTTGATGATGTTGCCAAGGCTGAGAAGTGGGATAAGATTATCCCAAAAGTTGTTGCCGACATTATGAAGTATAAAGGCCATTATGTCGCTGTTCCGGTAAACGTGCACAGGATCAACTGGATGTGGTGCAACCCGGCAGTTTTCAAAAAAGCAGGGGCTAAGATACCCACAACCTGGGCTGAGTTTGAAGTAGCAGCAAAGAAAATACAGGCAGCAGGTCTTATTCCGGTAGCCTGGGGTGGCCAACCCTGGCAGGAAGCCACCGTATTCGAAACGATAGTTGCTGGCATTGGCGGCTCTGATTTTTACAGAAAAGCTTTGGTAAAAGCTGATCCTGCGGCCCTGAACAGTTATACGATGATAAAGTGCCTCGAAACATTGAAGATGATTAAACAGTACACGGATAAAGGCGCCCCCGGGCGTGATTGGAACCTGGCAACGGCCATGGTAATCAAAGGCCAAGCTGCAATGCAATTCATGGGTGACTGGGCCAAAGGCGAGTTTACCGCTGCCGGCAAAAAACCCGGTGTTGATTATATTGCTGCCCTTGCTCCGCAAACAAGCAAACAATTCATTTTCAATATCGACAGTTTTATCATGTTTAAGATCAAGGATGCAAAGAATGTGGAGGCTCAAAAAGCAATGGCCCGCTTGATTCTGCAGCCCAGATTCCAGGAAGTCTTTAACGTAAATAAAGGCTCTATTCCTGTGCGTTTGGGAATGCCTGAGGCTCCTTTTGATGCACCGGCACGCCAGGCCATGAAAGATTTTGTGACCAGCGCTAAGACAGGTGGCTTAGTCCCCAGCATGGCTCACGAAATGGCGGTTATGCCTGCCATCAGGGGTGCAATTATGGATGTTGTCACCAATTTTTATAATTCTAACATGTCAGCCAAAGATGCCGCTTCCCAGTTGGCAAGTGCTGTAAAAGCAGCTAAGTAAAAAGAATCGGGAAAAAGAATTTTATAGGTGGATACCGGCTTTTAAGTTGGTATCCACCTTTTTACTATATCAGCAGAGATTTTGTATATGAAAAATCGAGTGCAAATACCTACAGAATATATAGCTCCAAAAACAGGGTTCTTAAATAGAGTGGAAAATATTCTTCCCAAATTGGTACTGGTTCCTACAATTGCAGTTGCCCTTATTTTTATTTATGGTTTTATTTTATGGACTACATGGATCTCTTTTACCAATTCCAGACTCCTGCCGGATTATTCCCTGGCCGCTAATTATAAAATTTCGGAGCAGGTAGTAGAGAAATTGAAAAATGACGGGATACCGGAAACCATTTTGGAGAAGCTTGCGCCGCTTTTAACACAGGAGTCGGTAAGGAAGAATGATTTTTTAACTGAGGTTACAGATCAACTGGGCGAAGAAGAAACGATAAAGTATGAAAATATCATTCTTAAACATGCCCACAATCCCGATCTACTTGTGCAGTTCATTACTCTGTTCACCAAAGAACCTCGTTGGTGGGTGGCCATTATCAATCTATTCATTTTCAGCAGTCTATTCATTGTAATTTGCATAATTACAGGATTGATATTAGCCATTTTTCTTGATCAGCGTATTCGTGCCGAAGGTTTTTTAAGGACTATTTATCTCTATCCCATGGCGCTCTCCTTCATTGTAACAGGAGCTGCCTGGAGGTGGATTTTAAATCCTGATCTGGGCTTGGAACGCCTTATTCAGCAAATTGGTTTTAAAGATTTTACTTTTCGCTGGCTGGTGGATCCTAATATGGCAATTTATACAATCGTGATTGCTGCTGTCTGGCAGTCCAGCGGTTTTATGCTGGCGCTTTTCCTGGCCGGGCTGCGCGGCATCGACGACGCCATTATCAAGGCTGCCAAGGTTGACGGAGCAAGTCTGCCACGCATCTACTGGCGGATAATTATTCCCAGTTTAAGGCCGGTGTTCTTGAGCGCGGTGATTATTTTATCGCATCTGGCTATTAAAAGCTTCGACCTGGTTATGATTTTAACCCGTGGCGGGCCAGGTACAGCCACCGATATGCCCGCAACCTTTATGTATGCCTTTGCCTTCAACCGTGCTCGCTTAGGATTCGGGGCTGCCAGTGCCGTAATAATGTTCCTGGCGGTGATGGCAATTATTATACCCTATTTATTTACAGAATTAAGAAGGACCCGCAATGCCTAGCAAAATGCCATTAATAGTCGGAGCACGATCACCAGGAGCAATCGCCGGGAGAATTCTCATTTACACTTTACTATCGCTTGCCGCGCTTTATTTTCTTATTCCCTTTTTTGTCATGGCCATCACATCCGTTAAAACCATGGATGATATCCGCACAGGACATTTGATTGCCTGGCCCCGTGAATTTACTTTAGAGGCCTGGGACAAGGCATGGTCGAGCGCCTGTACCGGCATCAACTGTGTGGGGATGAAAGGTTATTTTTTGAATTCTGTACAAATGGTTATTCCAGCAGTACTGATCTCAACAATGATAGGAGCGGTAAACGGCTATGTGTTTTCAAAATGGCGGTTTAAAGGAAGCGAAATGCTTTTTGCCTTTTTACTGCTTGGCTGCTTTATCCCCTTTCAGATAATCCTCCTGCCTATGTCACAGACATTGGGCTTCCTGGGAATTGCTCAGAGCAGCTATGGCTTGATTTTTGTTCATATTGTGTACGGTCTTCCTTTTACAACACTCTTTTTCCGGAATTATTACGTAACAATTCCGGATGAGCTGGTTAAGGCAGCCAAAATCGACGGAGCAGGCTTTTGGAGAATTTTCTGGAAGATCATTTTGCCGGTTTCCGCCCCTATCTTTGTGGTGGTTATTATCTGGCAAACAACTCAAATCTGGAATGACTTCCTGTTCGGTGTGGTTTTTTCGGGAAGCGACAGCCAGCCTATTACGGTGGCGCTTAACAATTTAGTGAATACAAGCACAGGTGTAAAGGAGTACAATGTAGATATGGCCGCGGCGATTATTGCAGGCTTACCGACCCTCCTCGTATATATTGTTGCCGGCAAATACTTTTTGCGCGGGCTTACCGCAGGAGCGGTTAAAGGATAATGAAAAAAATTTAAGCTTTTTTAATTTAAGGAATTATATTTATGGCATCTTTAATTATCAGTAATATCAGAAAATGGTTTGGTACCAACGAGGTCTTAAAAGGGGTATCTCTCTCTGTAGAGTCGGGGGAATTTTTAGTACTTGTCGGACCATCAGGCTGCGGAAAATCCACTTTATTGAATTTGATCGCGGGATTGGAGACAATTACCAGCGGTGAAATTAAGATTGAGGATCAGGTGGTCAATGATGTAAGACCTAAAGATCGGGACATTGCTATGGTGTTTCAATCTTACGCGCTCTACCCCAGTATGAATGTCAAGAAAAATCTTGCGTTCGGACTTGAAACCAGAGGTGTACCAAAAGAAGAAGTCGAAAATACGGTCCAACGGGTCGCTTCTATGCTGCAGATCAGTGAGCTTCTGAACCGCAAACCGTCTCAGCTTTCAGGAGGGCAGCGACAGCGAGTGGCCATGGGACGAGCCCTTGCCAGAGATCCTGTTATCTTTCTGTTTGATGAACCGCTTTCAAATCTGGATGCAAAACTGCGGGTGGAAATGCGTACGGAAATAAAGGAGCTGCATCAGCGGATAAAGACAACAATTGTGTATGTGACCCACGATCAGATTGAAGCCATGACCCTGGCGGATCGCATTGCCGTTATGAAAGACGGGATTATCCACCAATTCGACACTCCGCAGCAGCTTTACGACAATCCCGCCAATATGTTCGTTGCCGGGTTTATCGGATCACCCGCAATGAACTTTATAACGTGCCGGATGGTTAAAAAAAGCAAACAGGTGGGCGTGGTATTGGAAAATAGAAACGGGGAATCCTTTTTCCTGCCTGTAGGAAAATCGGAGAAGGGATTGGAAAAATGGCTCGATCACGATGTTATTTTCGGTATTCGTCCGGAACGGATTGCCAGCGGATTTTATGAACAGGAGGGTAATCCTCAGATGCATGAGATTGAATGTATTGTAGAGGTGCTTGAACCCACAGGTCCGGATACACTGGTCTTTGTAAATATAAATGGAGGTAAAGTTACCTGCCGGGTAAGTCCGCATGCCACTAAACCTCCGGGGGAATCCATGAAGCTGATGATTGATATGTCCAAAGCGCTGTTGTTTGACCCTGAAACACAGAAGCGTATAAGAACATAACTATACATTTTCACATAGATTTTTGCCTGATAAGGGGATATATTTTATATGGGGGCTTCCCGCTTGTTTAGGCGGGGATAAAAGCCTCCTTTATTATGTTATGGCCCGGATTTCGCTTTTTAGAGGGATCCGGGCCTGTTTTTTTAAAATTTTTTTCTTGATCATTTCATTTTTACAGTCAATAATCAGCATATGTATAACAAAATTGTTACTGTCTGGGATGAATTGGTGCGCATCAGCAGCCTGCTGCTGCAAAATATGTACAACGACAATTTCATAACACTGTTTGTGGATCACAGCTTTGATATAAGTCTATCCGATTTAGCATGTCTGTATCTTTATGACCCAACACCTGAGCGCAATAATGATCTTGTATTAAATTATGCCAGAGGAAATTATAAAGCGGCTAAAAATATGCCTTCAGCAAGCGATCTTGTAATTTTTTTAGGAGAGAGCAAGGAAGCTGTAATACTCTCGGAAGCTGCCGCTCCTTGTTTTTCCGAGCTCCTGCTCTCGTGGGAGATGCAAAGCGGTCTTGCCTTAAATATTGGACAGGAATCACAGCAGTTTGGGATTTTTATTCTTAATTCCTTACATGCCGGCCATTACACACAAGAACGATTTGAGTTTGTGAATAAGCTCAGTACACTGGCAGGCGGGATGTTCTCTTATTGGCTAAAACGTAAAGAATTTAAAAACAAAGGAATATATGATGAATGAGATTTTAGAGTATATCCGCTCTCTGCCGCCGCTCCTGCTTTTTATAGTCGGGGGGTCTGTTTTTTTTCTCATTGTATTTGGCTTCTGGCGGATTATAGCGTTTAAAAGGATTAAGAAAATTCTAAAAACTTTTAATAAAAATCCGGAACGGATAAAAGCTCTTCTTCAGGAGAAATACTCGGCAGGCGCATTATTACGCAGATCCCGTATGTTTGAGCAGCAGGCCGGGATTCTGGGTTTTGAGATGATTCGTTTTATAGGTATGGACACTCTTTGGATTCAGCAGCTTCTAAAAACAAAAACAAAAAAGCATTTGCTGCGTGTATTGGAATTTGCCCCTGATAAGGGTCTTTTCAGCTGTTTTTTTGTATGTCTAAAAAAGAGATACTTCTTTGTCTTCTTTAAAAAATGGCTGGAAAACAGTACCGGCGGCACGTTTCAACTTAACAAAGTGGCGCTATCTTGCAACGGAGAAAGATTTGACGGTAAAGCGGGATTGGCATTGTTTAAAGATAGGGTGGATGAACTGCGGGAGTTAACCGGTGATGTTGAGTGGAATGTACGCTATTTTACGATTAACATGCTGCTTTATGACAAAAGTACGCAGTCGTTGCGGGCTGTATGGGATTCCCTGGCTGATCCACACCCTTTGATTCGTGAGATTGTTATTACTTATTTCAAACCTCAAGAAAAAGAAAAATTTTATAACATATTGTTTAAAACCGTTTGTGACGACCCGGTCTACCAGGTGCGCGTACAGGCATGGGAAAGAATACACAAAGAGTATCAAGATTTTTATAGCCTTGAACCGGGGAATTTAGCTTCCGAACAAGCTTTTCACATTCTGGAATTACTGAGACCTGGTAATAAGCAGGAGCAAAACTTTGCACTTACTTTCCTTAATCATTCCAACCTTGAGCTGAGATTTGCTGCGGCACAGTATCTGGAAAAGTGCGCTATTTTAGAAAAGCTTTTTTTAGAAGTTGATTTCAGTGATATGCAGGTTTTTGAACGCAACTTTAGCCTTTTAACCAAAGCAAGCGAAGTAAATATTACATCCTTTTTGGCTTGTATTGCCAATACCCATAATATAGCCAGTTTGACGATTGCTTCTTCCATTCTTGTCTCGACAGGAGATGTGGATTTCATCAGTGCATTAGTACGAAAAGTATTTTCCAGCTATGACGGAAGTAAGGAAATGGAGAAGCTTTACCGGGCCACAGTCCGCTGTGTTGCCGAACGCGGAACCGAAGAAGCCCTCTTTTTTTACAAGTACGAATTGGAAAAACGCCGTATGCAAAAAGAAGTGATGTCGATTTTATTGCAGATGGTCCCGGCTCGGGCCGGATTTATTCTATGTGATATTCTTTTTGTTTATTTTTTGCAAGCCTCTTTTGAGCCCAAAGGAGAGCTGCGTATGGCTCTTAAGAGAATGCCCGCACCCAAGGTGCTTGCCAGATGTCTTGAAATTATAAGAGCAAAACAGGGCAGGTATCATCATCTTGTTTGTATAGAGGCTTTGAAACTTTTAGGTGAGCTTAATTTACATTATTGTCTGGAGATAGTTTTGGAGCATCTCCCGCAGCTTCCTTTGACGGAGGCCAGAGCCTACGCAACAGTTTTTGCTCAGTACCCCAAGGAATTGGTAATTGCCAAAGTGGAAAAGCTTTTTTCCAACAATGATAACCGATTGCGTGCGGCGCTCATTACCATTCTTCCTCATCTCGGACATGAGGAACTACAGCAGTTGGTAAGAGATTCTATAAAGGATATGGATCCTGATGTTCGTATTGCCAGTGTCTGGGCCCTCGTTGAATTTAATGATGTCAAAGCGCTCAATGCGGCCTTTGAAATATTACGGGATCCGGTAAAGCGGGTGCGTGAACAAGCCGCCGAAGCATTTGGCAGAGCCGGGTCGAATGCGAATTTAGACAGACTTAAAAATATTGTGCTTGATGCTGATGAGGCAGAAGGGGTAAAACTGGCCGCAATTAATGGCCTGGCTCGTTCGCAGGCTTTAAAAGCAATCGATGTTCTGCTCTCTTTGCTTGATAAGAGTATTAATTATACCAAGCAGATTATTCTTGCACTCTCTTTTAAAAAAGAAACAGAAGAGATTATGCATTTGATCGAAGGATTCAAAAATGGCAGTCCAAAGCAGAGGGAAGGGATAATAGCTGTTATCGCGCAGAGCGGACAGGCGGTAGAAGAGCCAATGCTGGATCTGCTTAAGCAGAGTACCCACTCATTAAAGCCTTATATCGCGCAGCTGCTGGAAAACACAGGTTTAATTGAGAGTACGATACGGAAACTAGGACATAGAAATCCAAAAACTCGACAGGAAGCAGCGTATGTTCTGGCCTTAATAGGCACCCACAAAGCATACCGCGGACTTGTGTTTGCGGCCCGCGATCCGCATCAAGAAGTTCGTGTGGCAGTTGTTAAAGCTTTGGAGCACTTAAAATCGGAAGAGGGTAAGAAAATCTTAGAGGAGTTAAAGCAAGATCCTGATAAGAAAGTGCGTCGATATACTATGTGGGCATTGGAAAAGTTAAAAATTAGGCATGACACAGTACCTTGACCTAGAGGGAGTAATAAATTATATTCCAAAGAAAATTGTGAAATAGGAGAGATTCTTGCAAAAATAACATTTTTGCAAGAATCTCCTTAAATGGAAATTGCTAAATTATTATGGAATAAAGAATAAGAATTTTACTAACTTAATATATTTTGACTTTTGCAATTTCCTAAGGAGATTATCATGAATGCAATAATCCGCTCGGTGGGTGCTTATGTACCGGAGCGTCGTGTTTCGAATGAGGATGTAGCGAAAATGGTGGATACTTCGGATGAATGGATTTTTTCGCATACAGGAATAAAAAACAGACATATAGCGGCTTCAAATGAGGCAACATCCGATTTAGCCTATAAAGCTGCAGCACGGGCTCTTAAACGGGCAAACCTGGCGACCGAAGATATTGATTTTATACTTGTAGCAACAAGTACTTCCGATTATGTGGGGTTTCCATCCACCGCATGTATTATTCAGGATAAATTAAAAGCTCATAATGCCGGCTGTCTTGATATATCAGCTGCCTGCACGGGCTTTATATATGGATTAGAGATTGCAAAAAATTTTATTTTAACGGGATCTGCTAAAAATATTCTGGTTGTCGGTGCAGAAGTAATGAGCCGTATCGTAGATTGGACCGACAGAAACACCTGTGTGCTGTTTGGTGACGGTGCCGGTGCCGTTGTAGTATCCACAGGTAATGCCAAGAGCAAGGGAATAATCAATTCCGTTCTGCAGGCTGAAGGGTCTGGTGCCGAATTGTTAAAGAGACCGGTCGGAGGCACGCGTACACCTTATAAGGAAGGAAAGTTTTCCGAAAGTGATTTACTGACGAAAATGGCCGGGCAGGAAGTTTATCATTTTGCTATCAGAGTCATTATAGCAACAATAAAGAGATTATTAAAAATGAATGAGCTCACCATAGATGATCTGGCTTATATCGTACCCCATCAAGCTAATGTAAGAATTATTCAGGCTGCCTGCAAACGAGCCAAGCTGCCTTTGGATAAATTTTACCTTAATATTGATGAATATGCCAATACATCCGCTGCATCAATTCCAATTGCACTCAACGAAATGTATGAGAAAAAACTCCTTAAATCAGGAGATCTTATTCTTACCGTAGGCTTTGGAGGCGGATTGACTTACGGTGGAAATCTTATTCAATGGGCCTAAAAGAGATATAGACAGAGAAATAAAAGACTTGAAAATTAAGAAGAAGTCACTATAGTTTGGAAGGAGGAGGAAATAATGAGTGTTAACAATACTTCCATGACTGATGGTTACATTGAATTGAAATTTGGACCGCGTTGGAAATATATTGCCTGCGTGCGCGGGTTTATTCAGAATTTTCTGGCTATTAGTATTGTTGATCAGAGCAAAGCTGATAAAATTGCTATGGCGGCAAGTGAATTATTGGAAAATGCCGTTAAATATGCATCAAGAGACGATACTCATATTTTAATCAAAGTTTCTCCCGCAACGGAAGAAATCAAAATCCTTGTGGTAAATACGGCAAACCAGGAGTCGATCGATACATTATTAGCAATATATAAAAAAATCTCAGAAGGAGATTCTCTGAAGGTTTATGTAACTCAGATGAAGGAAGCGGCATTGCGCAGTGACGGAAAGAGCCATTTAGGGTTAGCGCGCATTCGCTATGAGACTGGTGGTGATTTGAAAGTTGATATTAAGAATAATGAGGTGCAGGTTTCAATTGCTATCGGATAGCTTACATATTTTTTTGTTAATCATGCTTCAAGGAGTAGGAGATGAATAGATTAAATATCGAAAAAATACACGAAGACAGAATGGAAGTAGAAATTTTTGATGATGATTCAAATATTTGTGTGAAGTTTAAAGGTGATATCGATATGGAGGATCCGGGAGTATTGTTGGATCCTTTTTTTAATAAGTTACATGAAGGTGTGGTAGCTCAGAAAATCAAAGAGGTAAGAGCGGATTTTAATGAGCTCAACTTTCTCAACTCAAGTGGAATAAAAGCCGTAGCCAAATGGATTATGAAACTGACTGAATTGGAGGATGATAGGAAGTATATAATCCGCATTCTTTATAATAGAGATATCACCTGGCAGGTGACAAGTTTGCCGACCCTTAATTTTTTAGTTCCGGGGGTGGTTAAGGTTGAATAATTGAAATGGATATTATCACTCATATTAACCTGGGAAGCTTTTTTCCGATAATTATCTTTTCGCTTGTGCTGTGGAGTGATATAAGAAAGAAACCGCAGTTTGGGAATAGACCCCGATACCTCCTGCTTTCGCTGCTGGTACTCTCTGTGATTGCCGGATTCCTCATTCAATATAAAATATTTAATTCCTTTTGGCAGCCCGAGCTCTCTTTCTCTCTGTTTTCAGTTATATTCTCTCTCTATGTGTTAGTTTTTTTTATTTTGGAATATTCAATCCACTGCCAGAGAATTATAAAGAGTCATGTCTGGGATGATTTCAAGAAAAATTTTAAAAGTACCTTAATATCCTGGTCGATTCTTCTGGGTATTATCCTCTGTTCGTTTTTTTTATTTTACTTATATAAGATTAATCTATTTGACGGTTCAATCGCTTCTGCTATTTCCAGATCACAAACTTTTGCCGTCTTGCGGGAGCAGGGATTAGCCGGCAGAGAAGATTTTAAAACACTCGAGTTTATATTATGCCTTGCTTATTCTGTTACGAGCTTTTTGTTATTAATGAAATATCGCAGAAAAGTTTTTGAACTGCAGGCAGGTGTGGTGCGTACCAACAATTTCACATTTAACATGTCGATTTTGGTTCTTGCGCTTCAGGTGAGTTATTTTATTTTTTTTGACGGATTTATTAAACAATTGCATTCGGAGATATTTATTCTGCTCACAGTTGCCTACATAATACGCGTGTATATGGAATATTTTTATCGGCGTACCTTAAATTTGGAACGAACAATAAATAAGCAGGAGCAGTCTATTTTATTAATGAATGAGCTGGTCAGCCGTGAAGCAAGCAGTCCGCTGGAAGAAGATGTTAATATTTTAAAAAGTACAATTACGGAAGAACTTGAGCGGGTAAAGCGTTCTTTGCCGGTACATGAATACGCTTTTTCCGGATCAATGCTCTATTCTTTAGAAGGAGATATTCTTAAAGTAATGTCTCCCCAGCTTATAAACGGATTTTGTATACCTCTGGTAAAAATATCCACTATTAAGCTGCTAAAAAATAAAAATCAAATTTCAGACAGCATTCTCAAAACAGTCTATGATATTAAAAAAATTACTTCTCTGCGTCTACAGGATCTTACGGATTGGGGCGAACAGATAATAAAACAAATCTTGGAATCTAAAGAGAGGATTGTTATCAGTCAAATTCCTGATGAACTGAAAGGACTGCAGCGTCTGATCGCAGTAAACCCGATTTTTGATAAAGATCAGCTTATAGGCCTGTTTATTGTTTTTAAAGATTCGTTTGATAAACTATTCCCGGAAGAGGAAAATGCACTTAACTGGCTTATCGGGACCTTAAAAACAGTACTTGCTATTATTTCCGGTAAACGAATTCAGAGAGAAAGAAACAGATTGAGCAATGAAATGAATATTGCCAAGAATATTCAGACATCGATTCTCCCCAAAGAGGTTGATATTCCCGGTTACGAAGTGGCCACGAATATGGTAACCGCCACCGAAGTAGGCGGAGATGTCTATGATTATTTCTGTACTGCCATCGGCAACTACATTGGCATAGGTGATGTGAGCGGCCACGGCCTGCCGGCAGGAATAATGTCTTTAATCCAGCTTGTTGCTTTTGAGGCTATAGTAATGACCGCCGATTCCTTAACCACGCAGATTAAACCCTACGAGCTCTATGATATTGTCAATAAACTGCTTTGTAAGATTAATCGGGATCGTATAGGCAGCGACAAGTTTATGACTCAAAACTACTTTGTTGAGAAAAACGGCACATTTACTCATGCCGGTGCCCATGAGATAGCATTGTTTTATAGAAAGAAGCAGGACGATGTTATAGAACTCAGAGACCTGTCACACAAAGCCGCCTTTATGGGGATTACGGAATTAGCCACTGCCAAAACCTCCACCGGAAATTTCAAGATGAGAAAAAATGATATTTTGATACTTTATACGGACGGTGCAATCCAGGCCAAAGATAATTACGGCAATCAGTTTGGAATCGTAAAACTAAGAAAACTACTAAAATCAAATTCTACGCTTGCTTTAAACAAGCTCATAGCTAAAATTATGAAGGAAATTTATGATCATGCTCTAAACGGCGATCTGAAAAAATACAGCGGGAATTTTGCAGATGATGTCTCGCTGTTTGTTCTAAGAAAAAAATAAATGTGTGAGCTTCATGCAAAAATAACATTTTTGCAATTTCCTCGTGTAAAACTACTTTTCGAGATAAATATGCTCAAACAGCATGCTGCGCACCAGTTCTGCACATTGAGCTTGAAGAGAATCCTGCTTGCTTGTTAATATTCCGCTGCGTATAAGTTTACTCGTAGCCGAATCAATCAGTTGAAAGGAAAAATCCCGGTTTACATCCCAATTAATATAGAGCTTATATTGAAAACCTCTATTTTCCTCTCCCTTTGACAGGTCGGAACCTGCTTTTTTAAACATATTTATAATATACTCAGTGGCCTGTTTTTTGATTGAACTATCATCGATTTCTATAAAAAGTTCAACAGGCAGTCCGAATCCATATTGAATAAGGCCGCCGGGATTAATCCCGTAAAGGCGGTTTATTGCCATACGCCGCTCTTTTCTTTTCCCCTGCTGATCTAAGAGCGGGATAAGCTCTTGTAGCGCATGGCAGATTTGAACCTTTTGCCAATAGTTGTCAAAAAGCGTAAGGGCTTGCTCAAGCAGATCGGAAGAATCTAAGATTGCCCCCTGCAGTAAGGTATAGGAAGGTATGGCTTTGGGGATAAGGGTTGTTTCTATGTTTTTAGCCAGCATGCAGTATTTTAAAGCCACATCCTTATAGTCTGCATTGGCTTCCATTAATTCCAAGTATCCGTTTAATAGGTTGTCCGCTTCAAGATAAGCCCTGCCTGTATCAATAGCAGCCAGTTTATACTTCTCTTTATAATACCAGGCCTGGATTCGGTAAATAATGGATTGAATTATTCCTCCTATCTCTTCTATAATACCTGCCCGTGGTGCGTGCCATTCCAGAAGGGCCAAACCCGTGTAAATGTCCGCAGTAAGTTTATATAACCTTTCATAATACTCATTGGTATTGGTGCTGTAATAAAGCATCCAGGACAGATCTTTATCGGCCAGGATTGAAGCTGTACGTTCCCGGGCCATAATAAGATTACCGAAATCTTTATCTAAATCCGCTAGATTGATTTTTGAATATGGTGCATCATCATAGAGCGCAGCATTTTCGTATTCGCGCTTGGCTGCCCGATAATCCATCTGCATATGCAGTAAACTTCCTTTCATCCGCCTGCCCGAAGCCCGTTCCTGTAAATCCACGGCGTTTTGCGCGGCGGCAAAGGCTCCTGCATAATTGTAGAAGGTTTTTTCTATGATAGAGAGGTTATAATAGTAAATAGCGGCCGAACCCGGTGAATTATCAGCTAACGAGAGCTCAATTGCTTTCCGGTAATAGTGTTTTGCTTTTTCGTATTCATACAGGTCTGCATATACGGAAGCCAAAGTACCCGCCAGGCGGCCTTGTAATCCGAAGCGCTCTATGGCCTTTAACAACAACTCCTCTGCCTTTTTCAGTTGATATATCTTTTGATATACCCAACCCATCCAATCGATTGTATCCACAGCGGAAGGATCCTGTGCCAATACCTTCTCATAATAGGCCAGTGCCTGTTCTTCTTGATTAAGCAGGCCGTAGCAGAAGGCAATCTGGTTTAAAATATAGGTATCGCTGGGGACTTTGTTTTCTGCTTCCAGATATTCCGCAAGTGAATTGGAATACAGTTCTTTTCTGTAATATAGATCCGCAAGCATGATGTTAAACAGGGCGTTGTCCGAATAGATGTTTTTTGCTTCTTCTAATAATGTTAAAGCGTGTGTATAGTTTTCCGCGTGCAGGGCGTCCTGGGTCTGTCGGTAATACCAGTCCTCAGACTTAAGCTCATCGGATAAGACGGGCAGTAATATAAGGAAGAATAAAAGCGTGCCGGCAGCAGAAATGATTATGGTATATTTATGCTTGCTGTGTTTCATAATTTTTTTCTCCACAAGTAGCTGGGATTGAGAATGGCCAGAAAGCGAAGCAAGATAAAGGTTTGCTTTTTAAAGGACTTAATAAATACTTGATAGCAGACTTTAGCCTTGAAAAAATCCTCGGTGCTAAACTGGGAACTAAAAACGGATTTTAGATAATATTCACTAAATTTTAAGAACTTTAACTTCTTTTCCCTTTGTAGGCGCAGAGCGTATTCAAGCAGGGATTCCTCTTTTAAGCGCACCCAAGCACGGCCATAGATCAGATTTAGACTCCAGGCATAAAGAAATTTTATTTTCTGCGCTTCTTTTCTTATAAGAAAAAACAAAATATATGGAAAGTATTTCAACAGGAGTACTGAAATAAGATACACAACAGGTACAATGAAATACCAGAAGGAGAAAATAATTTTTAGACCCTCAAGCAAAGTCTTCCTTATTCGTTCTGTAAAAGTTTCGTCCTCCAATGCCTGAGCACTGCTTTGGCTTAAGTTTTTTTGATTTTTTAGTATCTCCTCGATAAGTTTCTTTAGATCAGCTTCGTCACCCGTCCGGCCTAAAAAAATATCAAAATCTTCTCCGGGTGCAAGTGTGGTGGCCGTAGGATCAAACTCAATCCAGCCGAACTGATTGAAATAAACCTCTACCCAGGCATGAGCCTGATATGCCCGCACCTCATAAAAGTTAAGCAGCTCTTCCGAGTGGTAAAATTGGGGTACTTCGCTCTGCGGCCCCACATAGAAACCCACAACCACACGCGCGGGAATATCAATACTGCGGCAGAGCAGTGCCATGGCAAAAGCAAAGTATGAGCAGTAGCCTTTTTTTGCCTGAAATAAGAAATGGTGCAGTTGATTCCCCCCTTGAGAAATGCCCGGTTTAAGTGAGTAGTAAAAATTACGCTTCAAATACTCATAGATTGCAATTACTTTTTTATAGTAACCGTCCGTATTATCTGTAAGCGTGTTCGCCAAATCCCGAATCTTTTTATCTTGCGCGTAATCGGTATAATAGGCTCGTTGCTTTTGGCTCATTTCAGGGTACCGGATATGTTGTAAGCTGCTGTAGTAAAATCGGTGTATCAGGGAGTCCCAGAGTGTAAGTCTGCCCGGATTTAAGGCAATATCTTTTTTATCCCATACTTTTGAGATGACGCGATATACGCGTGAAAATGAAGAGGCCTGCCAGTTTTTAAACGGAATTGATTTAACCGGATAATTAAGTGCAATAAGTGCGGAGGTATCGAAATTTACAAGATAATACTCTTGCAGTTGTTTCCTGCGTGCCTGGTAACCAGGATCGGGGAAATCAAATACATAGTCCGGTAAAAAACCGTACTGTTCTTCTTGCGGAGGCTCGCTTTCACGGAAAAACCCTTTTTGAGGATCATAGGCAGAGAGGATATAGCGGCGCAGCAGATACTTTTGCTTGGGGCCGTCGGTACGCATGAGCAGAACCAGATCTTCGGAAAGTTCTATTTCACTTTGCAGCTGCACATACTGGGAGAGGTCGAACTGAAATAATGTCGGCTTCATAAGACCGCTTAAGCTTTTTGTGGATTGCTCGTGATAACCTTGTACCAATAGATAGAAAACAAGAAACAACGGGATGATGAGCCAAAGGCAGGAGACTAAAGTAGAGAGCAATTTTTTTCCACTGCTTTTAAACTGTTCTTTAACCAAACCGGCTGTAAGCAGAACAAATATTTCGCAGAGCACAAATGCCATAAGGGCCAAGGCAAAGTAAGAAGGATGCGGATACAGGCTTATATGGTAGAATGCTTCACTCCAAAAGACGATAATGAGCAATATGGTATTAAGCAGAACCTCAACAGCTATAAACTGTGCATAGCGGCGAGCCAGGAAGTTGAACAACCAGACAACAGCATAACACAATAAAAACGGGAAAAAATCTTTGTCAAAAAATAAAAACAACAGGTCTGTTTCATGGCCGGGGAGTACAGCCCGTACTCCCTGAAAGATAAAAAAAATCAGCATGCGCGCAAAAAAAGGCAGAATGAGTGCAATGAGTAAGGCGGTCCAAAAACGCAGTTTGAGTTTTTCTAGAAATGCAGCCGTAAGTGCCGTAAGCATAAAAGCCAGGGACAGGTAAAAAGGATTTAATATATCACTTACATGTAAAAAGGCGTTGATCATGAGAAAGTAAAGTGCGGCGTTACGCAGGACAAAAAGCCAGATACTACTATGCGGTTTAAACCTGGTAGACATGGTTTATTCTCCAAGGGCGTTTACGGAATTTGTCTGCTTCGCTGCGGAATATTTTTAAGAACCAGTCAGGATCTAAATTGCCTGCCGCATGCGAATGCTTTTTCCGGTCGCTTAAAAACAAGATATCTTTTACAGTGAGATGCGAGAGCGGTGTTTTGTCTTCCTGCCAGGAGGGGAAAAAAAGGCTTAACTTTAATCCTGATTTTTTTAACTGCTTAATAAGCGGCTCCAATCCCAAAGAACCCGGAGAGGATAAAACAAGTGCATGCAGATTCTTATAAGGAGGCAGAGGCAGCGTGTGGTATTCGTTCTGCCACCAAATTCGTGCTAAATGGCTCAGCAGTAGGTCGCGTTTTTCAGCGCTTATGGTTTTGGCTTTTTTATAGCCCGGTACCAGCAGCCAGGTTTCCACTTCCTGGTTAAGCAGAGAAAGCAGTAATGATCCGGCCTGTCTCACCAGGATATCTATATAATCATACCGTACTGCGGCCGGGACAAGAAGCGAATGGGTCGGATCAATTATAAAAAGCAGTTTGGCCTCCGGCAGTGTTGTTTCCTCGCCGATACGTAAAAAAAGCTCCCTAAAGCGAGCAAAGGTCTTCCAGTTAATCCTGCGTACATCATCACCCGGATAATATTTTCTTATTTCCAACAACTCCTCATTTCTTTTTTTTCTGGGAGCATATTCAATGTCAGCTCCTTCAACCTCGAGTTTGAGCGGTTTTTGGGAAGAAGAGCTTAATATGGGATATACTTTAAGCTGCTCTTTAATGGGCAGGTTAATAACGGATTTTGTTAAACCCAAGAAATCCTTAATCAAAATTTGAGCGGTCTGTGTATGATATTCCCCGCGTATCCGGGCAGTAAAGGGAAGAACCCGGGTACTTTCTCCGGTGGACAGAGCGGTTTCTATTTTACATAAAGCATGATCCTGCCATACCAGCTTTAGCAAAAAGCGGGTGATAAATCCGGGAAGTATGAATGACGGCAGTTTTAGTTTGAGGTAGGCTTGTGCTTCCTGCTCCGGGTAGATGCCGCGATCAGGCAGTTTTATGTTTATACAATCAGGCTGCCTGGCCAGATAGCGTTTTATTATTATCCGCAGCAGATTGTTTCCGCACAATGCATAGCCTGTAATCAGGAAAAAACCGCTCGCCCAGAGCAGGGCAGCAAGATCTATTCTGAGAATGCCTGCCGCTAAGATAAAAACAGAAAAGAGGAAAAAGACAAGGCCCTGAATAGAAAAACAAAAAATATTGCACGCTAATGACTTTAAACGCTTCACCTTAATTCTTTCTAATTTTGTTTCTGGTAATTTATTTTTTTAAGTTCGGCTAAGGCAAGCTCTCTTAGGAATTCATCCTGATTTATATGCATATCTTTAAATTTCAGCCTGTGTCCGATTACCAAAGGTGCGAGGTCGATGATATCCTGGTCGATTATATAAGTCCTGTTTTTAAGGAGGGCCCGCACACGGCATGCTTTTAAAAGCATGAGACTGCAGCGCGGTGAGGCACCCAGTTCAACACCGCGGTGTTTACGGGTGAGCGCGATAATTCGCACTATAGTCCTCACTAATCTTTCATCACATTCGATTTTCTCGCAAAAATCACGGGCACTTAAAAGATCATCACTGCTGCATACCGGATTTACACAGGGCATTATTTTATGAGCCGGGTCATCCTGTACTATTCCTATTTCAATATCTTCGTCGGGATAACCGATGGCAATTTTCATAAAAAAGCGATCAATCTGGGCAATAGGTAAAGAGTAGGTTCCTTCCAGCTCTAAGGGATTCTGGGTGGCGATAACAAAGAAAAGCTTATCCATGGTGTATGTCTTATTGCCTACGGTTACCTGGTTTTCCGCCATTACCTCAAGCAGAGCGGATTGCACCTTGGGTGTTGTTCTGTTTATTTCATCTACCAGCAGAATATTGGCAAATACGGGACCTTTAGAAAAAATAAAATTTTTGTGATCAGGATCATATATGTCAACTCCGGTTATATCATACGGCAGCAGATCCGGTGTACATTGAATACGCTTAAACACGACCGGCTTTTTATGCTTTTTTTGGCTTATGAGTCTGGCCAGCGTTTTGGCCAAGGTTGTCTTGCCCAGTCCGGGCACATCCTCAATCAGCAGATGACCGCCGGCTACAAGCGTTGTGACAACATGCTCCAGCACATGGTGCTTGCCTCTAATTACGCGTTCCATAGCCGTAATGAGTTTCTGCATCAGTGATCTATGCATGCTTAAGTGCGCGGATTTTAAAGAGTGTGATTTAAGCGCTTTACTTTTCTGACTGCTACTGTGATTTTGCATATGCTAAAAACATACTATGTTGTGCTGATTTTTTCAATCAGTGGGAGCTTGAAAAATTATATAACCCAACGTATATTGTACAATAATTATATGAAAAAAATAGATATAAATACAGAGCATGTGAATAAAAGCATCCAGCTTACAAAAGATATTATCGATACATGCGGGCCGAGGCTGGCGGGAAGCGAGGCTTGTAAGGAATCCGCTAAAATTATTCATGATGAGCTGGGAAAACACTGCGACACGGTCCACTTCCACCGTTTTAACTTTCATCCCCGCGCTTTCTTCGGACATGTGGAAATAGTACCCATCCTCTATATTCTCTCTACCTTTTTATTGTTTTTCAATGTTTTTTATGCGGCCTGGATCGGTTTTTTGTTTATGCTGTTTGTGTTCACAATTCAGTTTGTATACTACAAGCGCTTTCTTGATCCCCTTTATACCAAAGCTGAAGGTATTAACGTAATCGGTACGATTGAGCCTGCAGGAGAGGTAAAGCAGCAAGTGATCATAAGCGGACATCATGATAGTGCCCGTATTTTCAGGTTGCTTTCTTTTAATCTCCAGCTCTATGTTCTCACTATCAGTTGTGCCGTGATTACAGCTGTACTGGCAGCGGCTGCTTTAACATTTATCGTAGCAGCCCAAATTATTAACGGACGGATTCCTGATTTTGCTGAAGTTTTACGTTATATAATTCCATTTGGTGCTCTTTTCTATCTCCCGCTTTTTTTCTTTTTAAGTTCGGAGGTAACCCAGGGAGCAGGCGATAATCTCATTTCTTCATGCATGCTGGTTACCTTAGCCGGGCTTTTTTCTCATCTAAAAAAATCAAGGAAACACCGGCTTGATCATACGCGGCTGCGCTTTATAAGTTTTGATGCGGAAGAATCGGGAGTGCGGGGTTCCAAAGCCTATACCCGCGCCTATAAAAAGGAGCTGCAGAAATTACCCACGTATAATCTGAATTTAGATTCGATATTCGATGTGAATCAGATCAAATTTCTTACCTGGGATATTAACGGTACGGTAAAGCTTTCTAAAAGTATGGCTAAGGAATGCGTAGAGACTGCGCATGACGCGGGATATAATGCGTGTTTATTTCGCTTAATCCTGGGTATGGGCGGTACCGATGCGGCTGAAATGGCTCGTATCGGGGTACACGCTACCTCGCTTGTGGCCATGCGTACGGATTTCTTTCAGAAAAAGGTTATCTATCATACGCATGAAGATACCCCTAAAAACTTAGACCGTAAGGCCGTGAAGGCGGTATTAAAGATCGTGTCTTCCTATATACTTAAAAAAGAGCTGGAAGTCGATGAAAAAAAACATCCGCCCATAACAATTAAAAATATAATAAGAACCTTATTTTGGTGGTTTACCAGAAAAATATAAGGCACTCTTGACATTTTTGTGGCATAAAAGTAGGTTGTGCTATTATAAGAACCTCATAAGGAGAAAACACTTATGATTGGATGTCATTTAGGGAGAATTTTTCAGGTAACTGTGGCCGGAGGTTCATATCAGGAAGGTCTTTCCGCCACACTGCAGGGCGTACCTGCCGGCATGCATATAGCGGAACAGGAAATCTACGGAGATCTTTTATTGCGCAAACCGGGGACCGATGAACTTTCCTCACCGCGCAAAGAACCCGATCTGCCGCTTATCTATGCCGGCGTGAACGCAGCCGATACGGTAGAGAATGCGGGTAATAAAAACCATACGAACGGTACCCCGTTGGTAATTCTCATCCCGAACCTGGACAGGCATTTTATCCATATTAAACAGTACCAGGATACCAACAGGACACCGCGGCCCGGGCATGCTTCATACGCATCTTTTATGAAATACGGTCCGGCAGACGATGCGATCGGTGCCGGAATTTTCAGCGGCAGATACACTAATACCATCGTAGCGGCAGGGTTTGTCGCAAAAAAGATTTTAAAGCTGTGTGGCATAGAGGTGTTTTCATATGTTAAGGAAGCAGCTGGGGTAAAAGCCGGTGAAGTAGCTACCGCAACCGCCTTAAAACGCTGTAACGCTTTTAAAAAAATGCGCTGCGATTACGATCCGTTTTATATCGAAGTATATAATAAAAAGCGAATTCATGAAGATATGCGTTTTTTGGAAAAAATGCGTATCTTTGCCGAGATTGAACAGGAAATCGATCGGATCAGAGATATGGCTCCCGAGTTTAAACCGGAGCTGGTTTCGGAAAAATATGATATTAATCCTGTACTCAACTGTCCTGATCTTGATGCGGCCGGGGCCATGGTGGAAGCAGTGCTTAAGGTATCGGCCGGCGGAGATTCCAGCGGCGGTATAGTCGAAGTAAAGGTGCTGGGTGTTCCCGCAGGATTGGGGGAGCCTGTCTTTGCTAAGCTTGATGCAGAGCTGGGCCGTATGCTAGGTATCGGAGCCGTAAAAGCGGTAGAAGTGGGTGCGGGTGTGGCTGTTAAAGATATGACCGGTTATGAAGTAAACGATCAGATGCGCTCGGAAAAAGGCAAGATAATTTTTGACAGTAATAATGCGGGCGGAATAACCGGCGGACTTGCCACCGGACAGGAGATAATTGTACGATTGGCTGTAAAACCCACTCCGACTATTGCCAGGGGTCAGCATACAATTGACAAATACACATTGGAAAATAAAAAGCTTGAGGCTATTACGAGGCGTGATTCTACGATTGTAGCGAGAATATGGCCTGTGGCGGAAAATTATACTTCGCTGGTTATCTTAGACCATCTCATGGCCCATTATGGTTATCAGAAGCTGTTGGATATTGTATCCAAACAGGGTAAGAAGGTATAATATGAAAAGTTATCGTAAAGAATTGTGGTTCCAGACTAAAAGTCGGCGGGAGCTTATTAATATAACGTCCGAGGTAAATAAATGCTTACAGGAAAGTGGTATTAAACAAGGACTTCTTCTCTGTAATGCCATGCATATTACAGCCAGTGTGTTTATTAATGATGACGAAGGTGGTCTGCATAACGATTTTGAAAAATGGTTGGAAAAACTGGCTCCGGAAAAACCATACTCCCAGTATCAGCACAATGGATTTGAGGATAATGCGGATGCTCACCTCAAGCGCAGTGTTATGGGCAGAGAAGTAGTGGTAGCTGTTTCGGACGGATCTCTGGATTTCGGTCCCTGGGAACAGATTTTTTATGGAGAATTTGACGGCAAGCGTCGCAAGCGTGTGCTCGTTAAAATAATCGGTGAATAGCACAATACCTGCTGCAATTTAGCAGGTAAGATGCAGAGCTGCCACGACTTTTTTCGTTTTAGCGAGCTCATTGTATTTTTGAACGGCCTGAGTGGTTCGGGCAATAAAGAGACGAATACCCTTTTTAAGCATATATGTATGCACCTCAGGTCTTACTTTCATAATACCTATTTTTCCCTGGCCTATAATGAGCAACTCCGGTCGATAATCTATGACCTCTTGAAGATCATCCAATCCGAGATTATGTCCTTCTTTTCGCCACCAGAAGGAGTTTATCTTTTCCGGGTAGATAATCACATCGGAACGATACGTTCTACCATCAACTTTGATTTGACCAAAACTATATGCATCAATCATACATATGTATAGTATATACAAAAATATACAGAAAGGAAATAAATTCATTGCTTTAAAATATCCGTTTGAATTGATTTTTACGTTCTGCAATACATTTTTTAAAAAAGGCAAGCAGTTTATTATTCATATTGTCCCATGGCATGGGTTTGCGGGCATGCAAATCGGAAAACGGTTGCGCCGGATTTACCGGTTGATCGTGAGTCATTCCCGTTTCCGTACCGTAATAAATAATAGCGGGCTGCGCTATGCTCATCTGCAGGGTCACGGCCATTTTAAGTTTTTCCTCATCCTGGTTGCATTCAAATAAAAAACGGTTAAGGTCATGGTTGTCAAGGAATGTTGGTAAAAAAAAGTGGGGAGGATAGTTTTTATAGTGCCTGGCTAAGAGAATATTCAGTTTTTGTTCATCGTACCGGCTGTCGCTATTTTGGGCAATATGCGTGACGAGCAATTCTCTGAACCTAAAATCAAGTACCCCATCCAATACATCGATGTATTCACGCTGTATCTGCTCCTGGTGAAGTCTTGTAATCCAGCGCAGATATTTGTGTTTGATATGTATGGTCTTGAGCAGCTTGAAGGGAATCTGCTCCAGCCAGGCTTCACCGATCAATAGTGAGGCGGAAAATTCTCTTTCTATTTGTGCTGAAAACCTGTGTAAAAAAGAATGGGGCAGCCCTACTACATGATCGATGCGAAAACCGTCCAATCCCATTGCCAGCCAGTGTCCGGCAGCTTTAATAATATATTCTTGAACTTCAGGATTCAGCAGGTTCAGTTTGGGCAAGCTGCTTATATCCATAAAGCACACGTACTTATCCGTCCAGTGCTTAAAAATAAACCAGTTCCTGTAATGATTATGTGGATTGGAAAGGGCTGCCTGAAAAAAGGGGTGCTCGCTTGAGCAGTGGTTGGGCACAAAATCCGCAATTACCTTTATATTGTTTTGGTGAGCAAGCTGAATCAGACCCTTAAAATCCTGCTCTGAGCCAAAGCGCGGCTCTACGGCAAAGAAATCAGTGATATGGTAGCCATGGTAGGCGGTGGTTTTATAAAAGGGTGACAGCCACAGCACGGAAATGCCCAGATCCTTAAGGTAGTCGAATTTATCGATAATACCGCGGATGTTTCCGCCGAGAAAGACGGGTTTGTGCCAGTCACCGCCCCCATACCCCGCGAATCTGTCGATGAGAATATGGTAGATAACTGAATGTTTGAATTGAACCGACATAATTTTTATTATTAGAGCTTTTTGCAAAAAGCTCCTAAAATGGAAATTGCTAACTTATTATGGTATAGAGAATAAGTATTTTACTAACTTAATATATTTTGAGTTTTGCAATTTCCTCATTAGATTGTATACATTATCAAAAACTGTGTAAATCTATTTAAAACGTAATATGAAACCGGCAGTTGGGACCGCCTGAGACCACGGAGTGGACCACCTCCACAGTAATGGGTTTGCCCAAAGCCGGTTCCAGGAATTTTTTCAAGTAACCACCGCTGCAGTTGCAGTACAGGGTGCCGGCAAACGGCTTTGCCGCTCGCCTTCTCATATTCTTATAACTTATAAGTAATTTAAATAGTGTTCCATCTTCTAAAAAAACCTTTTATTCTCGAAGCGTCCCGCGGAGTGTTAAAACACTGCCGCTCGCCTGATCATGAACATTAATTGTTATGTTATTTTTAATAATTTTCCAGACCTGCTGAAAAATCTCCGCTGTGCGCAGGGTGTTAAAACAGACGGAAAAACTGTTATCTTTGTTGAATTCGCCTCTGCAGAGGACATCAAGCATCTCGGCACAATATGGATTATAGTAATAGTTGTGAGGCTGCCGGCTTACCCTGTATTGATTATCCAGGCCGACTGTATACTCGAAAGTAATATCATCACCATTTAGAATATTATGATTGATTATTTTTAATTTTAGTTCATCCTGATTTAATTCCACAAATTGCACGGACCTGATACCCAAAGGATTTTTTTTGAGCACAAATGTTTTGCCTACATAGTTCTTGATGAATTCGGGAATAACGGGCTGCTTTTTTTCAGCGCGGCCTAATTGCTGTACCATCTCCTGTAATTTATCATGGGACACATTATTTACGGCGAGCGGGCCGTCAGCTTTTATTGAGGGGATAACGGCACTCTCAATAATGTTGGTATAAAGCATGGATGCCGCAGATCTGTAATCAAGGGTAGCGGTGGTAACGATAATCATATTTTTATGCGGAACCACAAAAATAAGCTGACCGCCGTATCCTTGAGCGGAATACATATCATCTTGCTGCAGCCACCACTGATAACCGTAACCGGTGGTGATATTGGTGGTGTTGGGCTGCCACTTGGCCTCTGAGTGAGTTGCCTGTTCGATCCACTGTGACGAAACGATTTGCTCTTCATCCCATCTGCCCTTGTGCAGGAATAAGTATCCCAGTTTGGCCATATCCCTGGGCCTTAGAAAAAGGCCCCAACCGCCGATTCGCATTACTTCAGGATTATTTACCCAGTAAAAAACGCTTATGCCGAGGGGATTAAACAGGTATTCCCCGGCAAACTGCTCGGCGTCCTGCTTTGTGGCTAAGGCAACAATAGCTGCCAGCAGATGAGAGTCGCCTGAGCTATAATTGAAAATGGTACCGGGGGTATGGATAACGTCTTTATGCAGGATATGGAAAAAATGAGTGATAATGATATGACTATAATTATTAATATTGACCATGAATATTTTTTCATTTTCCGTCTCCTTTTACAACTCGTATTAATCTTAAAATATTTTAATTAAGCTCACAAAGAAATGAGTTTAACTCATTCAAAAAGCCGTCTTACCGGGCTGTCTGCTTTAATCAAATGCTTTATTTCTTTAAATGATAAAAAGATGTCGGTAGCTCCGAAGGCATAAGGCCGTATTTCATAAATATTGAAATAAAAACCAATACCGTCCAGGGCAACATAGAAGTTATCGTTAGGCAGGATTTCGTCCACAAAGAACTCGTGATCCTGTAGAGCGGCTTCGGGCGGGATCTCCTCCTGTGCCCTCAATTTCTTATCCATAATTTTGCCCAGCTGCTCTTCGTAATCGGTCATGAAAATATCCTCCGGTTTAAGCTTTTTACCCGTACTCATATCGATGGTAACAAATCCGTCTCCTGAGAGGCCGTGGGCGCCGCCCATATAATCATAGAAATAAAAGCGGCAGGTAAACATATTTTTATCGTTAAGAATCAGGGATGTTCCGTAGGAATGCTGCCACATGAACATCCATAGCGAATCGGGATTATATATATCGCGGTTCTCTTCCTGATATACGGTAAGGTAACTGTCGCGCATACTTTCCAGTTTTTTTTGCGGATTACCAAAGCTTTCGGGTAAGATATACTGCTGCAGCTGTGTTAAAATGTTTTGATTTCTGTACTTAATCGGGTAAATATAAAAAAGGAATATTTCGATTTTCGGGGAGTCCGCATCATCGAAGAGGGGACAGGAGTCAATAAGCTCATAAGTAGTGAATTGCGTACAATCCCGGCTGTAGCTCTCCTTAAGCTCGAAGGGAAACTGCTTTTTCTTATCTGCGCTCCGCCAGGTGCCGCTCATCTGGTTTATATTTGTAAATTTACCTGAAAACTGACCGGTTACTTCACCATTATGGGTAGATTCCACTATGGTAAAGTTACCTGCTGCATCGCCGGAGCCGTTTAAAAAGAGAGGGATACTCCGGCTCGTATAATAATAAAAACCAGACAGATCAAAAATAACAAAATCTTAGCCAATGGTGCTTCAGCATACTTTATCATATACTTATCCTTTCCCTTTTGCCCTATTATATTATGTAATTCATTTCAAACATTAATTCAACACTTGACTTGGACAGGGCTTCCGTTTCCCGAAATATCTAACTCACCAAACCACGCTTTTACTGCCGTTTTCTGTGAAAGGGGACAGTCGGAATGGACATTTATATAATTAGGAAGGTGCGGAATATCCCGTAAGTGGAATGGATAACCGAAAGAGGTAAAAATGATTCTTCCGTTAAAATCGGTCGTAATTCCATTCATAAACATTCTGTTTTGCGGACCGATACATTTACATGAACCTGTGGCCCATTCCACAGGAAAGTTAAAATTAGCAAAGATAAAATCGTATTCATTTTCCTTCACGTCGAATAATGGAAACTGAGGATTAAGCAGATGGTCAACGGAGAAACCCCGTTTCTTTAATTCATGGTCAATCACGGTAAGCACATCATTGCCGCGGCTTAGAGTAATTGTCAATATTTTAGCTCCTTTTGCCAAAGAGACCGGGAAGGCATTATCCAGATTACGGATAATTACCACTGATTTTTCCGCTATCCGCCCGGCGGCGGTTACAAATTCCTGTTTTATGGTTTTATCGGGAATCTCATCGCAAGAATCTTTCTCATCCAACACACCGCAGGTTTTTTTCAAACACAAAACTTTTTCCACCGCTTGATCCAGCCGGCCTTTCTCTATTTTTCCTTTAACCACCCCCTCCATCAGGCAATGAAAATCCTTTTCTTCAGTGAAAAGCAGCATATCGCATCCCGCATTAAGCGACGCGATCAAGCGTTCTTGTTTTTTTAAACTGCCGGTTACACCGGCCATACCCATGGCATCGGAAATTACCAGACCGTTAAACCCAAGTTCCTTTTTTAATAAGTCCGTTATAATCCTTTTTGACAGAGTAGCGGGATAATACTGATTTCTTTGATTCATCCTGCTGTCCTGAAAAGGAAGTGCAAGATGTCCTATCATAATAGATAAAACACCCTCTTTAATAACGTGTTTGTAGACAGTTCCGAAATGTTTCTGCCATTCGGTTTTGGAAAGTGAATTCACAGCTGTAGCTATATGCTGATCAAGAAAATCAGTACCATCCCCCGGAAAATGTTTGGCACAAGCAGCCATACCGTTCTCCTGCATGCCTTGTATGAAAGAAGCGGCTAAGGCAGCGATTCTGTCTGCTTTATCGCCCAAAGCCCGGTTTTGGGTGATGGGATTATCGGGATTTAAAATTATATCCACGACCGGAGAAAAAGACCAGCAGATGCCCAGACGCTTTCCTTCCAGAGCAGCCGCTTTTCCCATGGTGTAAGCCAGATCGGGATCATCGGCAGCGCCCAGTGCCAGTAAATCCGGAAACTGAGTGTTTCCCTCAAAGCGGCCCGCTCCGTTTTCCAGATCGGCCGCGATTAACACGCCGGTTTTAGATGCAGCCTTGCGTATATCGCGCACGTACTCCTTTAAAACAGAGTTTTCTCCTCTGATTATAAATACCCCTCCGATACCGTGCGCCTCTATAAGCCTAAGAAGCCTTTTAAATCGTTTATCAAACTGATCATGCGGACCCTTGGCAAAACTCGGAAGCTGCGGCAGCAAAACTTGAGCTACTTTTTCTTCTATGGTCATGTCCGCAATAATTGCCTTAATATCACTCATATCTGCTCCTTACCATTATTCAAGTAAATAAGATAATACATACAGGCGAAAATCATAGGCTTTTTGTAATTGAGAGTCAACCGCGTGCATGATTTTGAAATATATTGATAGTGCTGCGAAGATTGTTATTTTTTTTGTTACCCTGCGATAAAAACTTGGTTTTTATGGCAAAGGTGTTTTACAATAAAAAGAGAATTATCATGATCAGGAGTAAATATGCTTAGTGTTAAACATATTCTATGTGTGTTAGTGCTCACTGCAGCGGCAGCGCACGGCGTTTTTGCCGATTTTGACGCGCAGTTGTACAAGGCCGATCTGCTGGATATAGAGGGCAAATATGCTGAAGAGAAAGAATTTCTTTCATCTTTACTATCTCAAACTGCAAACGACGCACAGTCTGCGGAAGTGTACTGGAGGCTTTCCCGAACATACCTGCAGTTTGGAGAAATTAAAAAGCTTGAAGGAGCTTCGCAGCAGGTGCCGCTGCCATTGTTTGAACAGGGAATACGCTATGCCGATATGGCAATAAAACTCAATCCGAACAGCGCGCAGGGCTATTTTTGGAAGGCATCCAACAGCGGCTTGTGGGGTCAGGCTAAAGGTATACTGGAAAGCCTGCAGAAGGCCGAGGAGATGAAAGAGATTCTCTTTGTGGCCATTGTCTATGATCCCAGTTATTCAGCCTCATATTATGTGCTGGCACAACTTTATGATCAGGTTCCGGGCTGGCCCGTCAGTTTCGGCAATATCGATTTTGCGGTATCTCTGGCCAGAAAAGCGGTTGATCTGCATAAATATCATCTGGCCAACGGCAAATATCCGTATACCTATTTTGATATCTACATCGAGCTGGCCAAATATCTGTGGATAAGGAATTGGGATGTGCATAAACGCGCTCGCGAACAGGAGCGCAAACGCAGGAATTATTACGAAAAATCCGCATCGCTGGAAAAATACTGTTATTATGAGGGTATCGTTCAGATCAGGCCGGTAGCGGACCGGCAGGAAGCCGATGAGCTCCTGCGTTGGATTATTGCCGAACTGGAAAAAATCAATCCCAGATATCCTTTTCAGGAAAACGCCCTGGTTAAGGCAAAAAAGCTGCTGCGGGAGTGGCGTTTAATTAGTTTTTGAAAAATGCGATGAAAACTTTAAAAAAATGTTGTATACTTTTTAACGAATAGTAGATTTAAACAGTATAAGGAGCAGGTATGAAAAAAA
>Ga0315549_1000552_pt1 | contig 43569 bp, 40 predicted proteins | sample SalMarSW160200MG_FD_203101 | JGI IMG/M metagenome (GOLD analysis project Ga0315549, IMG submission 203101) | Salt marsh sediment microbial communities from the Plum Island Ecosystem LTER, Massachusetts, United States - Salt Marsh Sediment SW1601-200 ...
TCTGTGGCACACGGTGCTGGATGCCCCGTCCACTTACCTGGAATCGTCCTGCGCCGCTGCCTTTGCCCTAGCGATAGGGAAGGGCGTCCGCTGCGGCGTCCTGTTGTCGGAGTTGCGACCCGTTGCCGCTCGGGCCTGGCAGGCTGTGCAGGGCTACGTTTCGCCGGGCGGCGACTTCACTGGCGTCAGCGGCGGAACGCTCCCCGGCGACGCCGCGCATTACAACAGCATCCCGGTCGGCGTTGAGCGCTTCGGCACCGGCATTTTCCTGCTGGCCAGCGCCGAGCTGCGATAGAGCTCCCTACGCGCCGGCCTCCTTCAGCTCACGACTAAGCTCGCAAACGGCACTCTCCCATCTCTCCGGCCGCCAAAGCCCTCGTAACGCCGATAAGGCGTCAAGCGTCTCTTCTTTGCACGCGGTGTAACCCGCGGCAAGGCTTACTATGCCTGCCAGCAGCCCGAGGTGGAAGGCTTGAAGGAACGCACAGCAGCCGCGACAGACGCCACAATAGCCTATCATGGCCCCTTCCGCCGTGACCCGCTGCGTGCGATGCGCGCCCTCAAGCGACGGGTCCGCCTGGTCGCATATGGCGCCATATGCGCTGAGTGGCCCCTTTACTACTTCGTGCTGGGGTATCCTCCTAGCCAGGTCCTCTCGTCCTGGATCTTTGGCATGATTGTCGCTACCGCGGCTATCGAGTTCGCCTTTTACTACGGATATAAGCTGCGAAAGCAAGGCATCTACCCAGCCATGCTAGCCGTGGAGCTGGGCGCCACTCATGATTTCGGCCAGGCCTGCGAAAACACAGTGCGATTGATGGCCGAGCTGCTAGGAGTAGAGAAGGTGATCCTGGCCTGGAGCGCTCACCATGATGACCAACTGACCACCATCGCCACACACGGCGTTCCCCCTGAAGAGGCGCCCCTGGCAACGCCCCTGCCATGGTGCCAGCAGGCTGTTAAGCAGGCCATGGAGAGCCGCAAAGTTGTGGTCACCTCGGCCAGCGAGGGCCGTGCTTGGCTATCTAGCTCCGACGGCCATAGCCGCGTAGTCTATGTCCCTCTGCTCTCTCTGGACAGGTTCGCTGGGCTACTAATCCTCGTTGGCGGACGGAAAGCCTCGGACCTTGGGGACAAGAGACTCCTCACCACTATTGGCCTAGTCATAGGTCTGACCCTGGACAACCTTCATCACAGCACGGAGTTGCGTCAAGTGGCGACACGGGATGAGCTGACGCAGCTCTTCAACCGCCGCGATTTCTTCGAGCGGCTGGAGAAAGAGCTGAAGGCTGCTCGGCGCTCTGGCAGACCCCTCGGCCTGCTCATTCTGGACGTGGACAGCCTCAAACTGATCAACGACACCTACGGCCACAACGTAGGAGACATGGTGCTGGCTAATTTGGGAAAGCTGCTGGCTAATCGCGTTCGAGCGGACGACGTCCCTGCCCGAATCGGCGGCGACGAGTTTGCCATCCTGATGCCAAACACTGACAAGCGCCGCGCTTCCGCCGTCGCCACACGTCTGGAGAAGGCACTGCAAAGAAAGCCCATGTACCAAGCTGAGGGCTTGGAGTTGAGGCTCATGGTCTCCTGCGGCGTCGCAGGCTACCCTTGGAGCGGAGAGGACGTTGCCGAGATCGTGCAGTGGGCGGACGCCAACATGTACAGGGTGAAGGCGGTGCGCAAAGGGCGGACGCAAGCCGCCACCATTCCCACGCAGAAAAGGCATTCCAGGCCGGCAAAGGTCTTACACTGAGTCCGCCAGAAGGCAAGCCGCGCCAGGCTTCGCGATCAGCCCTCATGCTGGGAGGCATTCTGTTGACCCCGGGTACCCGCAAGTGCTATCTTGGCAGCCGCCCAGCCTGCTCCCAGGTCAGTTGACAACCGGCACCCTGGCGCAGCCCACCCGTACGGCCCCTGGCGGTTGACCTCTACCGGTCTATCAGGCGAACGCGGGTAGTTGCATCCGCAGGGAGTCAGCATTTGCACGAAACAGCCAGCAGACCGGTCACCTTCACCAGCGAAGGCCTAACCTTGGAAGGCATCCTCCACCAGCCTGTCTCCGCTCCCTTCCCCGCTGCCGTCGTCTGCCACCCCCATCCGCTGTACGGCGGCGACATGAATAACAATGTGGTCGTCGCCGTTTGCCAGGCCCTGGCCGAGGCGGGCATCGCCAGCCTTCGCTTCAACTACCGAGGCGTCGGCCGCAGCGAGGGGAAGTATGGTGACGGCCTGGGCGAGCGCACCGACGCTGCCGCTGCCCTGGCTTACCTGAGCCAGCTCGCTCAGGCCCAGCAGGGCAAGGTGGGCGTTATCGGGTACTCCTTCGGGGCGACGGTGGCCCTGATGGCAACGGACGAACGGGTGGCAGCAGTGGCCGCCGTCTCCACCTCCGCCTTTGACCAGCGCGTTCCCGACCTGGCTATCCGCTGTCCCACCCTCCTCATATCGGGCGACCAGGACGAGATCGCGCCGGCCGCCAGCCTGTCCACGCTGGCCCGCATGATAGGACCGCACTGCCAGGTGACCGTCGTTCGCGGGGCCGACCACTTCTGGTGGGGATACGAGAAGGAGCTCGCGGAACTGGTGGCCCAGTTCTTCAGTCAGTGCCTCATCGGATAGCGGGCAGAGCAATGGCCTCCATCAACCTGCGAGTGACCCCCAGCGCCAGCCGCGACGCCCTCATGGGCTGGCAGGGGGACGTGCTGCGCCTTCGCGTCGCTGCACCAGCCCAGCGGGGAAAGGCCAATGACGCGGTCTTGCGCCTGCTGGCCGCCGCCCTGGGCATAGAGCGATGGCGACTGCGCATCGTCCGCGGGGAGACCTCGCGCCAGAAGGTGGTCTCCGTCGACGGATTGGAGCAAGCAGAGATCCGCGCCCGCCTGAGCTGAGCCCCTTCCTGACGAGGCGTGTCCTCGAGCACGCCAACCCTCTAGGCAGATTCTCCGAAAATTACCTCCCCGAGGGCTTGACAAATTTATACCGATATGTAAACTGGGATTACTTCGAGCAGTGGCATACCGGAGGCGGATGGGTGGGAGAGGTGCGGGGCTTTGGCCGCGATAGCCTTTGCGAATGACAGTCCGACGCCGGCCTACCAGTCGAGATGCAGGCGTGAGCGGGAACGTAAAGAAAGGCCCCGGTGGCAGCAACCACCAGGGCCGAAACTAAGGAATGCGGGCGCAAACCCTAGCGCTTTGGATTCTAGCGGAAAAGAGCCCGAATGACAGCGGATCAACAGTCGAGAGTTCTTAGAAGAAAGGAGTGCGCACCATGCCAGTCGTAGCCAGGAGAAGCCTCGTGAGGTTCGTCGCGGCTGCCGTCTTGCTACTGCTGATCGCAGCGGTACACGCTCCCTCAGCCGCTGGAGCGCCAGCCACCACATCAGTCCCCCCATCCGGCACTCTGACCGAGTACTATTGGGCGTACGAAGGGGACATCGAGCCGATTGAGATCCAGCTAGATGGTGAGCTTCTAAATACGGGGGTTATCAGCTTCAGTCTCGATTTGACAAACCCTTCCGATCAAGTCACCATATTCGATTTTGACAGCATGACACAGGAGTACCATGTGGACCTCATCGTGAACGCACCATTACTAGAAAACCTGGGTGAACCGCCCCAGAAGCTCCACGTTGACCTCATGGGCCCTCTAACCAATCTCGATCCTCCTGAGCTGCAGCCCTTCTCCCTAGAAACCATACTCATCGAATCCCACCTGAACGGTGGAGGCACATTCGGCGCTGGCCAGTTGTTCGAGGGATGGAGATACTCGAATATCCAAATCAATAAGAAGGAAAACACAATCATCATTAATGGAGACGGGAACGTCACCGAGGTCAAACCATCGCAGGAGAACAATGTGGAGGGAGACGTCGAAGGTGACCTAATAGATCCCACTGAGACCCAGATCATCCCCTTAACTGGCACAGGTGAAGCGCTTCTCAATCCGACTCCATACGGCGTCGGTGGCATCCTCGAACTCTTCGTTGACAGTGCTGATCCTCCCGCCCGCGCCAGTGAGGGCGGCGGTGCGGCATCGTTCCCGTACGCTGCAACTGCGGGGATCGCCGCGGCGGCAGCGGTCGCCCTCGCGGCGGGCGCACTGTACGCCAGGAGGCGCCTGTCCTGAGCTTGTCGAAGGGCTGGCTCAGGTAGGGGCTCATATGCTATCCTGGCTCTAGTATGAGCCGCCGTAGGCAGAAAAAGCGCCCCGAGAAGGATGAGCTGCGTCGAGGGAAGGGCGGCGGCCGCCTGCGCACGGCGGCGGTCGTCGTTGTCGGCGTAGTCCTTTTGTCCGCGTGCGTGGCCGCCGGACTCGTCCTCAGCGGCCTGACCGGCGGCGGCCCTTCCGGGCCCAAGGCGGCCATCGTCGACCAGCTCAGCCTCACCCAGCCCGGCCCGGACTTCGTGGAATCAGCCACCGGCCTGTTGGAGCAGGCCGGCTATGCCGTGGATTACTTCCCTGGCGAGCAGGTCACGGTGGACTTCTATCGCAACCTGCCCACTCACGACTACGACCTCATCATCCTCAGGGTTCACTCCGCGATAACCACCGAACGTGATGCAGAGACGGGCCAGAAAACGGAGAAGGAGTACGTCGGCCTCTTCACCGGCGAGCCCTACAACCCAAACAAGTATCCCCAGGAGCAGATCGAGCGTCTGGGCAAGGCCGAGTACTACGAAGGCGCGCCGCCGTTGTTCGGGATAGCGCCCGATTTCATCACATACAGCATGCGCGGCAGGTTCGACGAGACGCTGATCGTGATGATGGGCTGCGACGGCTTACGGTCTCAAGAGACCGCCCAGGCTTTCCTGGACAAGGGGGCGAGCGCCTTCGTGAGCTGGAGCCGCTCCGTCTCCGCCAGCCACACGGACGCCGCCACCCAGCGCCTGCTGGAGAAGCTCCTGATCGAGGGGCTGCCTGTGGCAGACGCCGTTGCCCAGACCGCTGCCGAAGTGGGGCCAGACCCCGTGTACGAGGCCAAACTGCGGGTGCTGCCGGACGAAGGGTAACCGTGCCGGCAGTAGTTCCATGCTCTGGGCGAGATGGAGTTGCTGGTGAGGTCCTGGTGCCGGCTCCTACGTTGAGCGCAGGGCCAGGCTTGCCACCAGACGCAGCTCGTCGGCGAGCAGACGAGTGATGAGGAAGTGGCGCCGTACCCTTTCCCGGCCGGCCAGTCCGAGGGTCCTCCCCTCCTGCGGATGGCGAAGCAGGTGCAGGGTCCGCTCGGCACACTGCTCAGTGTTGTCCACGAGGAAGCCTCCCACCCCATCGCCCATCTGAACGGGGATGCCGCCGGAGCGATTCGCCACCACCGGCGTGCCCTTCCACATCGTCTCGGAGACCACCAGACCGAAACCCTCTCGGGTCGACTTCTGAATGACTACATCAGAGCAAAGCTGGAAGGCATTTACCTCCACGTCGCCCACACCGACGAGATTCGTGAGCAGATGGATGTCGTCGTCGCCTCTAACCTCACCCACAAGCGCCTTATACATGTCCCATACCTCGGGATCATCGTGGGCTATCGTACTCAGCAAGGCCAGCTGGAGCCCAGGCACCTCCTTCCGCACCAGTCGGTAGACGTCAATAACGCCCATAGGGTCTTTCCAAGGGTCGAACCGCGACACCTGGGTCACCAGAGGTCGATTGGGGTCGATGCCCCGCCAAGCACGGATCTCGTCACAAATGCCTCCAGCGAGGGCCATGTTCTTAGGGCTCAGGGGATCGATGGCTGGAACAATCGTGGCCAACCGCTGATGTTCCAGCCCCGGCGGTACAAAGCGGTCCATGGTGAATACTAGCGCATCGTACTCAAGAAGGAATGGCAACATGAACTCTAGGATGGCTTCGTTAGGTTGAGAGGTATCGATGTGGCAACGCCAGACCCACCTCGCCCCAGCCCGCCCCCGAAAGTAGCGGATGGCCGCCGGCTGAGGATCATGGACGATGATGAAGTCGTATTCCTCCTCCAGAAGCTGCGCGTTGTAGGTGCTGGACATGAGGTACCTTTCCCGGGCAGCCTGCCTTAGCTCGTAGGGTGCACCCTGGAGAGCATTGTGAAGGGCCTTGGTGACGGTAAAGAACTTCGGGCCGGCTGAGATAATCTTCCAGTCGCACTGGATGCCCAGGCCACGGTAGAGGGGCACGATCGACCTCAGCAGCTCGGAGACGCCGCCACCGTAGGTTGTGGCGTTGATATGTGCGATGCGCGCGTCTCTGAGAGGGGCCGCTAGCTCTCTTATCTCCTCCAGAGCCTCCTCGCCAACAATGGGCTCGTACTGCTTCAGTGGCCTTGGTCCTACGTCTACGTGCTCCAGCAACGGTCCCTTCCCCTCCTTATGTTCCCGGATTACAGGGCTTGCTCCGCCCCATTATACACACTCCCTTATATATGGACACTCCTTGACCGCCTCTTGACACCTGATGGCACATTGCTAGGATCGATAGCACGACCAGCCGCTATGAAAGGAGTCGACTCCGAGATGAAGGTTTGCAACTACCGTGACGTCTCCCCGGATAGGGAGATCCCGGGGGTAGCCCTCCACTTGGTCATCTCCGCCCAGGATGGCGCCCCCCACTTCGCCATGCGCGTCTTTGAGGTGCAGCCAGGCGCCTCGACTCCCTTTCACTCCCACTGGTGGGAGCACGAGGTGTTCATACTTGCCGGACGGGGCAAGCTGCGTGGGAATGAGCGCGAATGGGAACTCGCCCCCGAGGACGCGGTCTACGTGCCCGGCGATGAGGAGCACTGCTTCATCAACACCGGTTCGGACGTGCTTCGCTTCATCTGTTGCATCCCCCATCACTAACACTCCTCGTCGTCTGAAGAGGCACGTTGCCACTGGTAGGAGACTGGACATCTAGCTCAACTGGAATAGAGAAGGCTGGCTCTCCGCCTCACCCTCACGGAAGTTGGATACGCCCACTCCTAGCAGGCGGAAGCGGCGGCCGGCGTGTAGTTCTCTGGCCATAAGGCGGGATGCCTCTGCCAAGATAACCTCCGCTGCATTGGTAGGGCGGGCTATCGTGGTCTGGCGGGTGAATGTAGTGAAATCGGCCAGCCGAAGCTTAAGCTTTATCGTCCTTCCTCTCAGGCCACTGCCTCGCAGGCGCCGAGCCGTATTCTCGGCCAGCTTGCGCAGGCTAGCCTCCAGCGCCTTCGGGTCGTCCACATCCCTGGGGAAGGTTGTCTCCGTGCTGACCGACTTTGTTTCGCGCTCGACCTTCACCAGGCTATTGTCAATGCCTCTGGCCAGGCTCAGGAAATAGAGACCGCGGGCACCGAAGCGGCTCCTCGCTCACTCCTCGGACTTCCCCGCCAGGTCCCCTATTGTGGTGATGGAATCGCCGGCGAGGCGCTCGGCGGTCTTGGGCCCTACACCCCAGAGGCTCTGGACAGGAAGGGGAGCTAGGAACTGCTGCTCGCCCCCTGGCGACACCACAGTGAGGCCATCGGGCTTGTTGAGCCCGGAGGCGATCTTGGCCACCGACTTGGATGAAGCCACGCCCACCGAGACCGTAAGCCCGACCCCCCGGCGCACCCGCTCCTTCACCGTGCTGGCCGCCTCTTCAGGAGAGCAGCCCTTGCTGACGCGTTCGCTCACGTCCAGGAAGGCCTCGTCCAGCGAGATCCGCTCCACCAGGGGTGTGAGCTGGCGGAAGATGTCCATCACCCGCTTCGATATGTCGGCATAGCGCTGGAAGCGGGGAGACAGCCTCACCGCCTGCGGGCACAGGCTCAGGGCGGTGCGCATGGGCATGGCAGAATGGATGCCGTAGGCGCGAGCCTCATAGGAGGCAGCCGCGACCACCCCCCGCGACTCGGGAGGGCCGCCCACTACCACCGGCCGGCCACGCAGGTCGGGGTTGTCGAGTTGCTCCACCGAGGCAAAGAAGGCATCGAGATCGGCATGGATGATGCAACGGCTCATGCTACCACGACTATCATGTTACACAACCAGCCCTGCCTGCAAGAATGCCCTAGCAGCCAGCCTCAATGTGGGAGAAGCTGCCTGAAGGAACCTAGGCAGCTAGGTGGACGATCAAGGCAATCAGCCAGCCCAGGCCGAAGCAGATGGGGAAGGTGAGGATCCAGGCACCGACGATGTTGTAGCCGATGCCCCAGCGCACCGCCGACAGCCTCCTGCTGGCACCCACGCCCATGATAGCCGAGCCGATGGTGTGGGTGGTGCTGAGCGGAATCCCGAAGCCGCCGAGCTGGGAAGTGACACCCAGGGTGGTCGCCGCCGTCGCCTCAGCGGCGAATCCATGCACGGGCTCCAGGTGGGTCAGGCTCATGCCCAGTGTGCGGATGATCCGCCAGCCACCCAGGGCCGTGCTTACAGCCATAGTTGTCGCTGCCAGAAGGATGATCCACCACGCCACCTCGAACCCCTCGGTGCCCTTGCCCTCGTAGATGGCAATGGCGGCGGCCAGCACGCCGATGGACTTCTGGCCATCCGCGGTGCCATGGGCCCAGGCCATAAAGGCCGCTGAGACTATCTGCAAGGGGCTGAAGATGCGTCTAACGGCCGAAGGGCTCAGCTTTCGAATGGCCCGCAACAGCAGGTTCATCACTACCAAGCCACCCCCAAAACCCACCATCACTGCTAGGCCCACCCCCGCCAAGACCTTCAGCCAGCCGGCCAAAAGGAGGACATCGGTGCCTGCCACCGCCACGGCGGCACCGGCCAGGCCGGCCACAAGTCCATGGCTCTCGCTGGTGGGCAGGCCAAAGTACCAGGCGAAGGTGCTCCACATGATGACCGCCAGTGCCCCCGCTGCCAACACCTCCAGGGGCACCACGTCCAGGTCGATGATCTCCTTGCCTACAGTGGTAGCTACCGCTGTACCTGTGAAGGCCCCCACCAGATTGAAGAAGGCGGCCATAGCCACGGCCGCCGCGGGGGCCAACACCCGCGTGGAGACCACGGTAGCGATAGCGTTGGGGGCGTCTGTCCAGCCGTTTACGGCCTCGAAACCCAGAATTATGATGAAGGTGATGACCAGAAAAGCGAAGGTGTCGGTCATGCTCGCCTCTGGAGCGAACGGCATAAGAAGAGAGGAAGCGGCGAGCTTCCTCTCGTATCGGCTCCATAGACGTGGAGGGGCCTAGGCATACTTCAGGACGATCCCCTCAAGAACATTGGCAACATGCTCGCAGCTATCCGTAGCTCGCTCCAACTGGTCGTAGATTTCCCGCCACTTGATGATCTCCACCGGGCTGGGCTCTTCGTCGAAGAGCCTGGCCATGGCATCTAGGAAGAGCGTGTCGGCCTCATTCTCCAAGCGCTGGATCTCCACGCAGTGCTCCAGCACGCTCTTGAGCTGCGATCGCTGCCGCAGCTTGGGGACAGCCTTCTCCACCTGCACGGTCTGCAGGCGGACGAGGTCAGTCACAGCGCGAGCGGCTGCCGTGGGTCGCTTCATGCCGTAGATGCGGACGGCGGTAGTAGCCCCCTCCATATAGTCCATCACATCGTCCATGTGTTGGGCCAGGGCGGTTATGTCCTCGCGCTCGAGCGGCGTCACGAAGGTCTTATGAAGCTGCTCGACGATCTCGTGGATTACCCCGTCGCCGACGTGCTCCAGTTCCTTCATGCGCGCTGCCTTCATGTCCACGTTCTCGAAGTGCTCCATCAGGTCCGCCATCACTTCAGCGGCGGTCACCAGATTGTGGGCGCTCTGCTCGAAGAGGTCGTAGAAGCGATAGTTCTTGGGGATGAGCGGAAAGCGCATTAGGAACCTCCCCAAAACGCCAACGATGGCGCCACCACTGCGCCATCGCCAAACGCCCGTCTTGCTCCGTCCCTACCTGATTGCAGCGCAAAGAAAGGCATTGAAGTCTTAGCAAACACTTCCTGTAGCAAACGTAGCACCATCCTGCCCTCAGGTCAACTGCCACCCTACCCCGCCAGCCCCTCAGCCATCGATGCTTCTGCCGATCACCCAACCTCCACTTGCCTCACCAACCAATACTTGCCCACGGGCTCGATCATTATGTCACCAACGCGTGCCGGCCAGTGCTGGCTAGCAGCCAGCCAAACACCATTTGCCAGCGGAGATAGGCGGAGTGCAGGGCGGCTGTGCTATCCTTCTAACCGTGATGGCCGTTTGCCTCGACGACATCAGCCCCCTGAAGCCAATCCTCGGCCAGCGCCCCTTCGGTCTGGCGACGGATATCGACGGCACCCTCAGCCCTATAGTCGATACGCCCGACGCCGCGGCAGTTACCCCCCTCTGCCGTCGCTATCTTCAGGAGATAAGGCAGCGGGTAGAGGTGGTTGCAGCGATAAGCGGGCGCGCCCCCGCGGTTGCCCGCCGTCTGCTGGGCCTGGAGGAACTGGTCTACATTGGCAACCACGGCCTGTCCTGGTGGCGGCAGGGCAGGGAGGAGACGCTGGCCGAGGCAGTGCCCTACGAAACGATGCTCAGGGAAGCGAAGATGGAGCTTGCCGCCCGTCTCGACCTGCCCGGTCTCATCCTGGAAGACAAGGGGCCGATCCTCGCGCTGCACTATCGCCTGTGTGCCGATCCCCAGGCGGCTCGTCGGGCCATTCTGGACGCGCTGGCCTCCTGGAGAGCGCAAGGTCTGCGCATACAGCAAGGCCGACTGGTCTTCGAACTGGGTCCGCCCCTGGACATCCACAAAGGCACCGCCCTGACCCGCCTCATGGAGACCTACCGCCTGGGCGGCGTCCTCTACCTGGGAGATGACCTGTCCGACGTGGAGGCCTTCAAGGTGCTGCGCCACTGGCGAGAGGAGGGCAAGGTGAGCGGCGCTTCTATTGCCGTTGCCAACCCGGAGAGCGGACCAAAGGTGATGGAGGAAGCCGACTACTGGGTTGATGGCGTCCCTGGGGTAGAGTGGCTGCTGGGCGCGATAGCTACTGTCGTCGGCGGGAAACGGCCATGAGGTCGCGGAACTGGCGCTGCATCCAGAAGGTGATGTCTTCCTCTTGGATAGCCCTGCGGAGGGCGGCGGCCCGCCGCCTCTTCTCCTCGGCCTGCATCGTGATGGCAGCGTAGAGCGCACGCACCGTGCCCTCTAGGTCGGTGGGGCAAATCGACAAGGCGTACTCGCCCAATTGCTCGTGAGCTCCCGCCATCTCAGAGAGGACAAGGACCCCATCTCTGGTGTTTACCAGCGGCCCCTCCTTAGCGACCAGGTTCATGCCGTCGATTAGGGAGTTCACCAGAAGAACGTCATAGAAGCGCATAGCGGCGATAGCCTGGGCGTAGTTGTCCTCGTAGAAGACGCGGATGGGCTGCCACTGATCATCCCCGTGCTTGTCATTGATGGCCTTGGCCAGCTCCAGTAGATCCCTGGCGTAGGTCCGATAGATGGATACTTCACTGCGGGAGGGCACCAGGAAGGCCAGAAAGACCACCCGCCGATGCAGGCCAGGATATCGCTCCAGCAGATTCTCGTACGCTCTGAAGCCACGGATGATATTCTTGCTGGGCTCGGCGCGGTCTACTCGCACGATGGTTATCTCTCGCCGGAGCTGGTTCAGGCTCTCCTCATACTGCTGAACCTCCGGGGAGACGGCGAAGCGGGATAGGTCGGCAGCGTCTATGGAGATGGGGTAGTAGGTAACGCGAGTGAGCCAGTCGTCCTGGGTGACCGTGCAGGCTCGATGATCGACGCTGGCCCCTTTCAGGAATTCCTCGCAGCAAAGGAGAAAATCGCGCACATCGCGCATGGTCTGAAAGCTGACGATGTCAGCGGCGCAGATCTTCTGGTGAATCTCGCGCCGCATGAACTCCGGCAGGATGCTCCAGTACCTGGGCCCCGGCCATGGGATATGGGTGAAGTGGAGGATGGGCGCGTCGGGCAGAAGCTGGCGGATGTCGGCGGGCGCCAGATAGAGATGATAGTCGTGGAGGAAGATGAAGGGCGTGCGGCTATCCCCGCTTGCCTCCTCGGCCACCGCACGGGCGAAGGCCTGATTGACCCGTACGTATCCCTGTTCCCAGGCCTCGTATACGGGGCGGCCGATGCTGGGCGTGCGGGGAGTATTCCACATATAGTGCTGAATGAACCAGAGAAGGGGGTTGCAGAAGACCGAGTAGAAGCGGTGGTAGACAGAGCGAGGCACGACCACAAAGCGCAGGTATATCTCCTGCTCGGGGAGGGGCGCCCTTATGCGACCGGCAGCCTCCTCGGCCAGGCGGCGGTCGCCCTCACTCATAGCGGTGGCTACCCAAGTCAGGGGGATGAAGCGACTGACGGGGCTGAGGGCAACGACCAGTCCGCCGCTACCCCGCTGGGCGCGGAAGCTGCCATCGGAGGCCAGGGTGTAGTCTACGGGTCCACGATTGCTGGCAACGATCAGGCGACGTTCGGCCAGCATTCGCTGGCACACTTCTTGAAATCGCTCTTGCTTTTTGTCGAAGTACGATTGGCGGCTCTCCATCGTTTTTTCTCTTGTCAGCATGCCCCAAAGAGTGAAGCCTGTCAACCTGAACTGAGGTCCCTGCCTGCCCACGGGCGCTGCCCAGCGGGCGTGATATAATCGGCTCTAGGTGTCAGGATTAGGGGAGACGAATGACTGGAGATAACAAGGAACCGCCTGGCGGCCGCCCCTCGGAGGAGGAGGCTGACGTCATCACCCGCGACACCTCGGTGGGCGAGGCCCTGGGTCGAGTGGGTATCTCGGCATGCATTGTGGGGGAGGAGGACGATCTCCTCCAGGTGACCGAGGCCATGGCTGCCAATCTAGGCACCCACACGGCGGCGGTGGTCGACAAGGAGGGGCGCCTGGTGGGGATAATCCCCATGCACTTGCTCCTGGCCGAACTGTACCTGCACGTGGCTCCCGAGGAGTTCCTGGTGGGCATGCGGGCCTTCGAGAATATCGAGGAGTTCGGCAAGATCAGCCGGGCGCAGAAGGCCAAGGAGCTGATGCAGCCCCCTGTCTATCTCACCACAGAAGACAGCGCCAGGGATGCCTTTATCCGGATGCATGAGAACAAGCTGGACAGCCTGCCCGTCGTCGACAAGGAAATGCAGGTAGTGGCCTGCCTGACTCGCTTGCAACTCGTACGGCTCTGGCTTCACAAGCATCAGGAATGGGCTAAGGGCGGCAAAGATCGGCGGCAGTCCGGGCAAGGGGGCACGGAGAGAGGCGGTTGAACGACCTGGCCATCGCCTCCCTAATCTTCTCCATCACCTATTTTCTCATCATCTCCGAACGAATTCACAAGACGACCGCCGCTCTGGCCGGCGGTCTGCTGATGATCGCCTTTCGCGTCCTCGACCAGGAGGAGGCCTTCGCGGCTATCGATTTCAACGTCATCTTCCTCCTGGTGGGGATGATGATCATAGCCAACATCTTGGGCAAGACAGGCGCCTTCCAGTGGCTGGCCATTCGGTCGGCCAAGCTAGCCAAAGGGAACCCTGTTCGAATTCTTCTGTTCATGGCAGTCATTACGGCAGTGGCATCCGCTTTCCTGGACAACGTCACCACCGTTGTCCTCATGGCTCCCCTGGCGATCTTTGTGGCCAGCATCCTCCAGGTGAACCCCGTGCCCTTCCTGCTGACCCTCATCATGGCCTCCAACATCGGCGGCACAGGCACCCTCATCGGCGACCCGCCGAACATCATCATCGGCAGCGGCGCTGACCTGGACTTCCTGGACTTCGTGGTTCACCTCGGGCCAGTCGTTCTCTTGATTCTAGCCGTTTTCTTGCTCATGGTGTTCCTCCTTTTTCGCCATCAACTGGAAACACGCCCCGAGCTTCAGCACCGCATCATGGAACTGGACGAGAGCGAGGTGCTCACCGATCGTAGCCTTCTATACAAGTCGCTCGTCGTCCTCGCCCTAGTTGCCGTTGGCTTTCTCCTCCACGGTCCCCTGGGCTACGAGCCGGCCACCGTAGCTCTGGCTGGAGCCACCGGTCTCATGCTGATCGGCCGTCAGCACCCCCGCGAGGCGCTGCTGGAGGTGGAGTGGTCTACTATTTTCTTCTTTGTGGGCTTGTTCATGGTGGTGGGAGGTGCGGAGGAGGTGGGCCTGCTGGAGGATATCGGCGAGAGGATGGCCGATGCCAGCGGCGGGCATCTGTGGGCGGCGACGATGCTCACTCTCTGGCCGACGGGCATTCTATCAAGCATAGTGAACCAGATACCATACGCAGCGGCGATGATCCCGGTGGTGCGCGAGATGACCGAGGGGTTGAACCTAAGCGACTCGGCCAGCAACCCTCTGTGGTGGGCCCTGGCCCTGGGCGCCGGCCTAGGGGCCAACTTCACCCCCGTGGCGGCTGCCGCCAATGTGTACGTCATCGGCGTGGCCGACCGGGCTGGCTATAGGGTTACCTTCTTTCAGTTCCTACGCTACGGCCTGTTGGTGACCATGGTCTCACTGGTTATAGCCACCGTCTATGTCTGGCTTCGCTACCTCCTCTAGATGCTCTCCTGCTGGCTAGACTTGTCGGCGAGAGGCAACCAGGCTATCATTGAGGCAGGCCCCCGTAGCTCAGTTGGATAGAGCGCCGGCCTCCGGAGCCGGGTGCGTGGGTTCGAGTCCCGCCGGGGGTACCACTGACAAAGGGGTGATCGGTTCTGGGCAGAGAAAAGCGACGGCAAGGGCGACTACGAGGGCGCCTCAGGCGAGAGTCGCTGGCTACTCAGACGCGGGCCAAGCCCCCCTTCCCCGTCTCCGTTCTGTTCAACATCCGCGCCTTCTACATCATTGCTCTCATAGGCATGACGGGCAGCATAGCCGCCGGCGCCATCATGTCGGGAACCATGCGAAGCGGCGGCACTACGGAACCTGCCATCACGCCCACGACCACGGCGACCGCGACGCAGCAAGCTGAAGAAGCCACTCCCACGGCCGAGCCGCCGCAGGCGAAGACCTATTCCAGCCCACCCGACATGACCATCGACACCAGTAGGCAATACTTCGCTGTGATCGAGACCGAGAAGGGGGACATCCGCCTGGAGCTGTTCGCTGATGAGGCGCCGGAAACGGTGAATAACTTCGTGTTCCTGGCGCGCGATGGCTTCTACGATGGCCTCACCTTCCACTTCGTCGATCCTGAACTAGCGGCTCAGACAGGGGACCCTACGTGCACGGCGAGCGAGGCCGTCACCTGTATGTACGAGGAAGGACCCGGCTACACCTTGCCTAGGGAGACGAACGACAAGGAGCACGTCGTTGGATCGGTGGCCATGGCCGAGGACAGAGAGACCTACGTTACCAACGGCAGCCAGTTCTTCATCGCCCTTCAGGATCTGCCTGAGTTAGAGGGCCACAATACGGTGTTCGGACAGGTTGTTGAGGGCCTGGATGTCGTCCAATCCCTCACGCCGAGAGGATGGCGCGACCCGCACGCACCGCCCGGGGACGAGATCCTTTCCGTGACCATCGAAGAGCATGAGGAGACGCCCACACCGACAGAATAAGCCAGCCCAGGGCTGGCTTATTTGCTTCCCGATAAAGACGATCGCTCTCGCTTAGCTCTTCCTCTCCTCCTCGCTCTTTCCCTCGACCTTCGCTGCCTCCTCCTTGTGCTCCTCCTCCTGGTCCTCTCTCAACTCGCGGCGGAACTCGCGGATCGAGCGCCCCAGCACACCACCCACGTCGGCCAGTTTGCCCACCCCGAAGACCAGAGCGAGGACCGCCAAAATGATAAGCAGCTCGGGCCAGCCAAAGCTCTGAAACACCAAGGACGGCATAGCTTCCTCCCTGCGTTCCCTCCTGGCTCAGCATAGCATCGATCGATACAGGCCCGCAAGCAAGCCAGCACCCCATCTCGCCGGGTTCCCTGCTGGAGACGCGTTGCGAGGCGGCAGAGCATATGCCATCATGCCACCAACAATATGTGAGAGGAGAAGAGAACATGCTCCTTAGGGATCAGAAGGCTGTTGTCCTAGCCGAGGACATGTACGAGGACCTGGAGCTATGGTACCCCGTCCTGCGCCTGCGCGAGGAAGGGGCAGAGGTGGTCATTGTGGGGACAGGCAGCAGCGCCAGCTATACCGGCCTCAAGGGATATCCGCTGACCGTGGAGGCCACCATCGACCAGGTGAGCGCCGAAGAGGTGGACGCCGTCATCGTGCCCGGCGGCTACGCCCCCGACAAGCTTCGCCGCTATCCGTCCGTCCTGCGCCTGGTACGAGAGGCCCACCAGCAAGGGAAAGTGGTGGCCGCCATCTGTCACGCCCCCTGGGTGCTCGTCTCGGCGGGCATTCTCAAGGGGAAGCGGGTTACCTGCTACTACGCCATCACAGACGACGTGCGTAACGCCGGCGCCGATCGCGTCGATGCCGAGGTGGTCCGCGACGGCAACATCATCACCTCACGCCAGCCCAGCGACCTGGGCGCCTTCTGCCGCGAGATCATCAAGGCGATGGCCGAGAGGAAATAGCCCGGCCTACGCGGACCGTTAAGTCAGCCTCTTCGGCATTCGTACAGCGGTGGCAGCGCGGTAACAACTAGACCACCTCATGCGTCTGGAAAGCCAGGACATTCGCATGAAGTGGCAAGAATGCCGGGCAGCGCTGCTAGCGACCGTTGTACGGTTCGCCAGTAGCCAGTTAGGGCAAGCCTTGAGGGAGTGCGCGCGGGTCGTTCACCTGGCGCCCGCTTTGCTCCCTGCGGGCCTGGGCCTACTACCCGCCCATCAGGCGGAAGTAGCTGAAGAGCTCAGGGTACTTCTTCAGGGTGGCGCCACCGTCGATGAACAGGGTCTGGCCGGTCATCAGCGACGACTCATCAGACGCGAGGTAGAGAGCGAGCCGCGCGACGTCTTCGGGCTCACCGACTCGGCCGATGGGCGCCTCGCTGATGAACGCCTCTTCGAGGCCGGGAATACTCGCGAGCGGCATCTCGCTCATAGGCGTGCGGATGACGCCAGGGCCGATACCATTCACGCGGATGCGGTGCCTGCCCAGTTCGAGCGCCGCCACCTCCGTTAGCATGGCCACCCCCGCTTTCGCCGAGCAGTACGCCGCGAAGCCTTCCGCAGCCTGAACGGCGTTGATGCTCGCCACGTTGATGATGCTCCCGCCCCGCCCCTGGGCGATGAGACGGTTCGCCTCGTGCTTGATGCAGAGGAAGACGCCGGTAAGGCACACGCCAAGGAGCCGATCCCACTCTTCGAGCGGGTACAGGTGGATGGGGCTGAAACCCATAATGCCGGCGTTGTTGAAGGCGATGTCCAGCCGGCCGAAGCGAGAAAAGGCTTGATCCACCATCCGCTCGACCGCCTCTTCATCGCGGACGTCGAGTTCCAGGCCATCGGCGTGTTTGTTCCCAAGCTGGTCGACCATGGCTGCCACGCCGTCGCCGTTGAGGTCGCCGATGATGACGCGGGCCCCCTCTTCCACAAACAACTCGGCGGTGCGCTTGCCGATCCCCGAGGCGCCGCCGGTGATGATCGCCACCTTCCCATCGAGCTTGCCCATGGCCGTTGTCCACCTCCTTCACTTTGACAAACGGTCTGCACGGTTACCCCGCCACCAACCTACGCCTAGCCCTCACTCGCAGGCGCACAGCCCAACTTCTGGCAATTATGGTCGGCCAAACATGCAGGTGCAACTCAGGGGATGGCACCACCCTCCTTGAGAGCGACGATCCTGTCCCAATCGTAGCCCAGCTCCAGCAGGATCTCCTCCGTGTGCTGACCCAGCTCCGGTACGTATCCCTGCGGCTGCCAAGGCGTGCCGTAGAAGTCCGCCGGCGTAGCCACCCCCTGAATCGGCCCTTCCGGCCCGGGCACATCAACGAAGGCCCCGGCTTCCTGAGCCACCGGGTCGTTCACCACCTCATTGATCGAGTTGACCGGCGCCCACCAGACATTCTCCCTGTCGAAGACTTGGCCCCACTCATCGAGGCTCTTGATAGCGAAGACCCGATCCAGTTCCTCAACCAGCCTCGGAGCGTTCTGGAGGCGTAGAGAGATGTCGGCGAAACGGGGATCCCTCTGCAGGTCCTCCCGCTCGATGGCCCGACAGAGATCGGGCCAGTGCCGGTCGCCCTGGAGCAGGAGGAGCCAGAACCAGCGACCGTCGCCCGCTTGGTAACAGGAGATGAGAGGGTTGACCGCATGGTGCCGGTCGTAGGCCTCGATGGGCAGCTTGACACGCAGGGCTATGCTGATGTCCCACCCCATCATGTAGACGCCGGTACGGAGAAGGGAGACCGAGACCCTCTGCCCCTCGCCGGTGCGTGAGCGGGCCAAAAGGGCGGCACAAATTGCCCCCGCCGCACTGCACCCGGCCACGTGGTCGCCCATGCCGCCGCGTTGGTGCGGCAGCGCCGCCCCCTTGGGCGTCAGAGCGGCGGCGACGCCGGCCCGTGCCCAGAATGCACCGACGTCATAGGCCGCGCGGTCTCGATTCGGGCCATCGGGGCCGTAGCCGGTCATCTGGCAGTAGACCAGCCCTCGATTCGTTTCGCGCAGCCTTTCGTACGTCAGGCCAGTCGTCTCCAGCACCCTGGGCCGCACGTTGGTCACCAAGACATCGGCCTTGTCAATGAGTGTCCGGGCAATGGTACGCCCCTCCTCGCTCTCTAGATTCAAGGCCATGCTTCGCTTGCCCCGGTTGTCCAGCTCGAAGGGAGAGTTGCTGGGGATAGCCCAGCCCGTCATCGAGGCGACCCAACCCCGCAAGGGATCGCCGGTCGGCGGCTCGATCTTGATTACCTCCGCGCCCCAGTCGCAAAGGATGAGGGTGGTGGAAGGGGCAGCGACCCAGAGACCGATCTCAACAACGCGTATTCCTTCAAGCGGACCAGACATGAATGCATCCCTCCTGTACCGGCGGTTATCCCTCGGTTGCCCCTATGACCAGAAGCCCCTGGGCCATCCAACCCAGGGACTCCAGGCGTTGGCGTTCTAGCTCGCCTCGCCCTTCCACATACACCACGAGCCATCCGCTAGCTTGGTCGGGCGGTAGAGCTTACCACCCTTCCCTTCACATGGCTTGCGGTGCCCCCCTGTTAGAACAGACAGACACCGCTACCGGACGCAGCGCCAGCAGCCTTCTGACGCGGCTGAGCGCGCTTCTGGCCGTTGGCCCTGCCCGCGTTTTGTTGCCCTTCAGAGCTAGTGGGGCTGCCGCAGAGACTAGCCCTTGGCCAAGATCTTCTGCATCTCCTCCGCAGTGTAGGCGCGCAGGGTCTCGCTGGCAACGTTGCCCGCCTCGGCGATCCCGAACAGGCCGGCCGCCATGGCCTCGTCGCTGGGCGCATCCACCACGGCCACCAGGTCGTAGCGCCCCTGGGTCCAGTAGTGACCCAGGACCTTGAAGCCGCGCGCCTCGTTCTGCTTGCGTATTTCCGAGGCTCGCTTCACGGAGTCCTTGACGTTCTTGCGCCCCTGCGCGGTGAACCGATAGAGGACGATGTAGTTAGGCATGCCAGACCTCCTTCTGACGAAAATTGGGCTAGACTTCCTGATTTTAGCACTGAGAGCGAGCCAGTCAAGACCGGCTTCCTATATGAAGTCACCCGGATAGGCACGAAAGTGGCGTAATCCGCACCACACGCTCGCCGCGGCCACCCCTGACCGATGCGGAACCACACGACGGCGCTGGCCAGCGGGAGGAGGGCCAAGCTCCCGATGACGAGGGGCCAGGCCCTTGGAAGGGCTTCGCCGCCCTCTGGCGCGAGCCTCAAGGCAGCGAACCCTCGCCTACAGCGATCACCCGTAGCGGAACCGGCAGAGCGCCGGGGAGGAAAACCTTCCTGGCTATGGGAAGTCGGGCGCTTAGGTTTTTCCGTGCGCGTCGGTCGCCGTTGCGAAGAGGCACTTGAGGGTGCCGTGCCCGTGAGTGCGGTTTGGTCGGGGTGGGCGGATTTGAACCGCCGCCCTCGTGGTCCCAAACCACGCGCTCTAGCCTGGCTGAGCTACACCCCGACCAGGCTCAGCCTACATCCACAGGCAACAGGGGGTCAAGATCGAGGCCATCTCGCTCGTTCAGAGGCCCGCTGTCGCGGCGAGGACGACGGTCGGCGAGGTTAGCTGATAAAGTCGGCGAAGGATTCGTAGAATCCGGTCACGGTGAGGCCGATGGCGGTCAGAGCAAGCACCGCCGCCAGGGCAACGAAGGCCAGCACCAGCGTGAACTCGCCCAGCGCCTGCCCGTCTCCGTCCTTGGCCTGCGCCACAACACAGGCCACGCAGTGCCGCAAGTTTCCATAACTCATGAGGGTCGCCCTTTATTGAGACGCTACGAGAGAGCGCTCCGTTACACCCTGGCAGCGCCGACAAGCTGGCAGATGTCCTCCACCCCTTCCTCCTCCAGGAACCGCTCGATGCCCTCCAGCACGTCGACGGTGGCCTGCGGGTTGACGAAAGTGGCGGTGCCCACCTGAACAGCGGTCGCCCCAGCCATGATGTACTCTATGGCGTCGAGCCCGGTCATGATCCCTCCACAGCCGATAACAGGCACGTCCACCGCTGCCGCCGTCTGATACACCAGCCGCACGCCGATCGGCTTGAGGACCGGGCCGGAAAGGCCGCCGAAGCCCCAGCCCAGAGCCGGCCGTCTGCTCTTCACATCGATGGCCATAGCAGGGAAGGTGTTGATCAGAGTGAGCGCGTCGGCGCCGGCGTCCGCTGCCGCTCGCCCTACGCTAGCGATGTCGCTGACGTTGGGCGTTAGCTTAACGATGACCGGCAGGGTGGTCTCTCGCCTCACGGCGGCGGTCACCGCGGCGGCCATCTGGGGGCTGCTGCCGAACTCCAGGCCGGTGGCCACATTGGGGCAGCTGATGTTCAGCTCCAGACCGCTGACCCCGGCAACGCCATCCAATCGTCGGGCCAGGCGAGCGTACTCATCGATGCTCTCGCCAGCGATGTTGACGACGACCGGCACGCGCCAGGTGGCCCAGATGGGAGCGATGTCGCGGATGAGGGCTTCTACCCCCATGTTCTGGAGACCGATGGAGTTGAGCATGCCAGCGGGGGTTTCTACCATGCGCGGCTGAGGATTGCCGCGCCGCCGGCGTAGGGTCGTTCCCTTGCAAACGATGGCCCCCAGGCGCTGGATGTCCAGTTCCTTGGCCATCTCCAGCCCATAGCCGAAGGTGCCGGAGGCAGCCATCACCGGGTTCGCCAGAAAGAGCCCCCGCTTGCACCTCGGCGCCAGCTCGACGGAGAGGTTCACACTTTCCTCCTGCTGGCGTCATTATACCAGCGCCTTGTTCAGGGGCTAGCAAAAAAAGAAGGGGCGCACCCGGCAGGGGTGCACCCCTTTAAGGGGGTACGGTACTGCGCTCTTTCTACACCAGACGCGTGCTACCAGCCGCTCCTGTCCCCGCCGTCGAGAGACCGCCATCCTCCCCATCGCCCGCAGGAGCATGCAAATCGCGTGACTTACCCCAACGACCGTGGGACAACTCGGACAGAGGGTCATCCTCCCACAAGAAGTCCGACGCCGAGTTGCTGAATTCCTTCCGAGCACCACACAGCTTGCAGACACCCACGCTGGTAGGGCCCTCCGGGCTTCCTATCAACCAGTGATGGCGACAGCGTCCATCCTTGGTCGCCTTCTCGGGCTGAGTCGCTACGGTCTTCCTCATCCCAGTTCTCCAGATCTCCGATTGCTATGGTTAGACGCCTAGCGTTGTCCATGCGTTACAAATCTCGTCTTTAGATCATAGCGCGCAGGGGGCCGATTGTCAAGCTTTTCGCTGTAATTACTGTATGCAGTTGCTTAACTGTTACTCCTCTGTTAATATCGCTATAGTGGTCACCTTGCGCTATACTATTGACGGCAACTCTCGCCCGCAGGTTCCACAGCGGTCGTTAACCCCTAACCCCTGAGACGATGGCGGTACACAGCACTAAGAGCCAGAGCTTGACCCTGCTCAAGCGCAGCGGCGGTAGCACGCTGGAGCAGCCGAAGAGGGGATGTCTGCATAGGAGGTAGTGGTGAAACAAGGAGAAGGCAAACAGGGCCCCGACGAGAAGGCCATCCTGGCCGCGCTGAGCACCGTCGAGGACCCCGAACTGCATCGGGACATTGTCAGCCTGGGCATGATCCGCGACCTGCAGGTCAGCGGCGGCAAGGTCGCCTTCAGGTTCGTGCTCACTACCCCCGCCTCTCCGATGCGCAACGAGTTGCAGCGCAAGGCCGAGGAGGCTGTTCGCACCGTTCCCGGCGTTGAGAGTGTGGAGGTGAAGATGGACGCCGAGGTGCGCGCCCACTCGCGCCCGGGTCCCCCGCGGCCGGTGGAAGGCGTGCGAAACATCATCGCCGTTGCTAGCAACAAGGGCGGCGTCGGCAAGTCCACGGTGGCCGTGAACCTGGCCATCGCCCTGGCCAAGCACGGGGCACGGGTCGGCTTGCTGGACGCTGACCTCACCGGGCCTAACATCCCCACCATGGTCGGGCTGAAGCAGGGCTACCAGGCTGACACAGGCCTCGCGCCGGTGGCGTGCTATGGCGTGAAGGTGGTCTCTATCGGCTTTCTCTTGCGACCGGGCCTGCCGGTGATCTGGCGCGGCCCGCTGATCGGCAACGGCATCCGCCAACTCCTCCACGAGCTCCCCTGGGCTGCCGACGGCCAGCTAGACTACCTGGTCATCGACCTGCCACCGGGCACCAGCGACGCCCCCCTGAGCATGGCCCAGGAGGCGCCCATCGCCGGCGTGGTTATCGTCACCACCCCTCAGAGCGTATCCCTGGAGGACGCTACCAAGGCGGTGACGATGTTCGAGAAGTTGAACGTGCCCGTGTTCGGTATCATCGAGAACATGAGCTACTTCCTCTGCCCCCACTGCGGCCAGCGCACAGAGATCTTCGGCCACGGTGGCGCTCGTGAGGCGGCCGAGAAGCTGGGGCTGGACTTCCTGGGCGAGGTCCCGCTGGACGCCGAGGTGCGCGCCAGCAGCGACGATGGTGTGCCCATCGTGGAGCGGGAGCCCGACTCGGCGGTCGCTCAGGTGTTCATGGTCATCGCCGAGCGCGTCGCCGCTCGCACCAGCGTGCAGGGTTTCTCCGAGAAGACGGCCAGCACGTAGAAGCGATTCGCTGAAAGAGGGAGGCCCTCCGCTGGTGGAGGGCCTTCTTGCATTCCCTTCGGCGCAGGCTAACCGGGGTCGCCTGTACGAGCCGCCGTCAGCCGCTGGCGGGCCATCTCCACGTAGCGGCCCTCGCTCTCGATGAGGAGCCAGCGGCGGCCGTGCCTGTCGGCAGCTACGGCCAACGTCCCGCTGCCAGCGAAGGGGTCGAGCACGAGTTCGCCGGGGTTGGTGGCGATGAGCACCAGTCGCTCCACGAGCGTCAGCGGCTTCTGGGAGGGATGCTTGCCGAAGGCCCGCTCGGAAGCGGGGGTATAGGGTATCTCCCACAGGTTACGCATCTGCTTTCCGCCCGCCAGCTCCTTCGCCTGCCAGTAGTTGAACGTCCACTTCTTGGCCTTGGCGGGCGTGTTGTTCACCGCCCAGATGATCTGCTCGGTGCTCTCGGTGAGGGTGCGGGCGGTGATGTTGGGCTGAGCGTTGGGCTTGAACCAGACGATCGAGTTGAGGACCCGCCGCTTCAGCACGTTCTGGAGGATGAAGCCTAGCTGATATATGTTATGAAAAGTGCCGAAGACCAGGATGTTGCCATTGGGCTTGACCACCCGACAGACCTCACGGAGCCAGTCCACATTGAAACGGAAGAAGTCGTCCTTGCTGAAGTGGTCCCAGGCCTCATCCATGGTCACGTGGGAGCTGAAGGCCCAGCCCAGGCCGCGCTTGCCGCGACGGCCGCCGCCGGAAGCGATGCCGAAGGGCGGGTCGGCGATGCAGTGGTCAATGCAGGCATCCGGCCACTGCCGCATGACCTCCAGGCAGTCACCCTCGACGATTGTGTTGGGGGAGGGAAGGGTCATCATTTCTCCCGTATAGCTCCGCGGGTTGAAACCCGCAGCTTCAATGCCTCCGTAAGGGCCGCTCCGCCTGGGTGCGAACGTATCGCCGCACGTTCGCGACCTCCGCCGAGGATAGGCGATGGAAGCCGTAGCCTTTTTGCCAGAACGAGTTGTGGCCCATGTCGAATTTGAGCTCCGGATGCTTAAGGAAGACGGAGCGAGCGCTAGCGCCCTTGAGCTGGTGCATCACGGACGGGAGCGTCTGGGTTTCCGCCAATGCCACCAGCAGATGGACGTGGTCTACCACCATCTCGACTTCCAGGAGCCGGACCCCCGCCCGCTGTGCGGTCTCGATCAACAGCCCCCTAGCATCATCGCCGACTTCGCCTTCGAGGGCTTCTTTGCGTCCCTTGGTACTGAACCAGACGTGGTACAAGCTTTCCACCACCTGACTCCCTCGAAGCTGAGGGTTTTAACCCTCAGAAATGATTGGAATTTCCCGCATCACCTCCAGGCAGTCGCCCTCATACAAGTGGTTGGGAATAGGCTCTTTCATACCCTCAGTCGCATCTTACATCAAGGAAAGACCTCCCGCAGCTCGAAGCGCGGGCCGTCCTTGCACACCAGCTTCACGCCGCGGCGGGTGAACACGCCGCAGCAGTAGCAGACGCCCATGCCGCAGGCCATATGCTCCTCCAGCAGCACCTGCACCGACTTGCGGCTGGCCTGTTCGCGCATGATGGCCGCCATCGCCTCGTACATGGCGTTGGGCCCACAGGCGAAGACCTGATCCGCCCACGGGAGGTACTGCGCGAGAAGCTCGGTCACCAGGCCGCGATGCCCCGCCGAGCCGTCCTCGGTGGCGCTTACCACCTCCACCTCCGCCGGCAAGGAGGCCGATGGGAAGAGCTTGTCGACGGTCATTGCCCCCTGGAGCAGGGTCACCGCCCTCCCGTTGGCGATGGCCTCGTCGGCCAGGGCCACCAGGGCGGCGATGCCGATGCCGCCGCCGACCAGCAGGAGATTCTGGGACTGCGAGTTGACCGCGTAGCCACGGCCGAGAGGGCCGAAGAGGCTCACCAGGTCGCCTGGCTGGCGGCGCCACAGCCAATCGGTGCCCCGCCCGCGCAGGTCGAACAGGATGGCGAACTGCCGCTCGTCGCCGGCCTGCCGAAAGCGGTGGAAGCTCATCGGCCGCGGCAGGAGCGGGTCCCATCCCTCGCCGCAGCGGATCATCAGGAACTGGCCGGGCTGAGCGGCTCGTCCCACCGCCGGCGCCGAGAACCAGATAAGGCGGCTGCCCTGATAGACCTCCTCGGAGGACAGAACGACGGCGCGTTCCAGGTTCACGGCCCAAGATACTCGCGCAGGGGCTGGACGGCGAAGCTCCGGTCACCTTGCAGAAGAGAGTCCACGGCGGCGCGGGCGGTGTCCAGGGAAGTGAAGCAAGGGATGCGCTTCTCGGCGGCGGCGCGGCGGATCTGAAAGCCGTCGCGCATGACTGAGGCCTCGCCTCCGCCGGGCGTGTTGATAACCCCTTGCACCAGGCCATCGCGGATCACGTCTTCGACGTTAGGATGGCCCTCCTCCAACCGCTTGGCCACCATCTCCACCGACAGGTCCACCGCCTGGATCATGCTCGCCGTGCCCTCGGTGGCGTACAGCCTGTAACCGCGGGTGGCCAACTGGCGGATGATAGCCAGCGCCTCGGGCTTATTGCGGTCGGCCACGCTCACCAAGATGCTCCCCTCGCGGGGCAGCATCAGGTCAGAGGCGGATAGGGCCTTGGCCAGGGCAGCCGGGAAGTTGTAGTCAACGCCCATGACCTCGCCGGTGGACTTCATCTCCGGCCCCAGGTAGGTGTCGACGCCGATGAGCTTCGCCATGGAGAAGACAGGCGCCTTTATCGCCACCAGCTTCTGAGCCGGCCACAGTCCGGCCCAGTAGCCTAGTTCGAACAGGCTCTTGCCCAGCATGACGTTGATCGCCAGGCGCACCATCGGAACGCCTGTGACCTTGGAGATGAATGGGATGGTGCGGCTGGCGCGGGGGTTTACCTCCAACACGTAGACCGTGGACCCACTGGCCGAGTCGTCCGGCATGATGACGTACTGCACGTTCATCAGACCGCGAACCCCCAGGGCGCGCCCGATGCGTTGGGTGTAATCGACGATGCTCTGTATTTCGGCCTCCGACAGGCTAATGGGCGGGTAGACCGCCATGGAATCGCCCGAATGAACGCCTGCCCGCTCGATGTGCTCCATGATGCCGGGGATGAGCGTGTCTTGGCCATCGCAGACGGCGTCCACCTCGACCTCACGTCCCTCCATGTATTTGTCGATAAGGATAGGCTTTCCCCCACCCACCTCCACTGCCTCTCGCATGTAGCGGCTCAGTTCGCCGGCCCCCTGAACGATCTCCATCGCCCGCCCGCCGAGCACGTAGCTGGGCCGCACTAGCACGGGATAGCCGATGGCCTTAGCAGTAACCAAAGCGTCCTCGACGCTGGTGATAGCTGCCCCCGGCGGCTGCGGAATCCCCAGCCGAGAGACCAGGTCCTCGAAGCGACCGCGGTCCTCGGCGATGTCGATGGCCTCCGCGCTGGAGCCCAGGATGGGCATGGCCGCTCGCGCCAGGGGGTCGGCCAGGTTGATGGCTGTCTGGCCGCCGAACTGGACGATGGACAGAGGCAACTCTCCGTCATTCAGCCCCTCGTTCTCCAGGATGTCTCGCACCGCCTCGGCGTCCAGGGGCTCAAAGTACAGGCGATCGCTGGTGTCGAAGTCGGTGGAGACGGTCTCAGGGTTGGAGTTGGCCATGATGGCCTTGACGCCGGCTGCCTGCAGGACCCAGGCGGCGTGCACACTGCAATAGTCGAACTCGATCCCCTGGCCGATGCGGATGGGCCCGCTGCCGATGACCAGTGCCTTCTGGCCGGGCAGAGGCTCGGCCTCGTTCTCCTCCTCGTAGGTGCTGTAGAAGTAGGGCGTCTGGGCCTCGAACTCGGCGGCGCAGGTGTCGACCATCTTGTACACGGGACGAATCCCCGCTTGCTGCCGCTGCTCGCGCACCTGGTCCGGCAGGCGGTCGGCCAGGATGCCAATGTTTTCATCGGGGAAGCCCAGGCGCTTCGCCTGGCGCAGGAGGTCGGGCGTCAAGGGCTCGGCCAGAAGACGACGCTCCATGGCCACGATGTTGTTCAGCTTCAGGAGGAACCAGTGGTCGATGCCGGTCGCCCGCGCGACCTCTTCCGGCGGGATGTCGCGCCGCAAAGCGGCCATCACCCCCCACAGGCGCTGGTCGGTGGCCTCCCTCACCCACTGCAGAGGGTCCTCGTCCCGCCAGCGGGGGTCCTCCCACAGAAGGGAGCGAGCGCCGACCTCCAGCGAGCGCACCGCCTTCTGCAAGGCACCCTCGAAGGAGCGGTCGATGGCCATGACCTCGCCGGTAGCCTTCATCTGGGTGCCCACCTTGCGCTCGCCCAGCGGGAACTTGTCGAAGGGCCAGCGGGGTATCTTCACCACCAGGTAGTCCAGCGCCGGCTCGAAGGCGGCGGTGGTCTTGCCGGTCACCCGATTGGGGATCTCGTCCAGGCGCTTGCCCACGGCGATCTTGGCGGCCACGCGGGCGATGGGGTAGCCGGTGGCCTTGGAGGCCAGGGCAGAGCTGCGCGACACGCGAGGGTTGACCTCGATGACGTAGTAGGGAGCAACCGCGGCCTCCTGCCATTGCCAGTCGACGATGTCCGGCCGCGGGGCGAGGGCGAACTGAATGTTGCAGCCGCCCTCGACGCCCAGGGCGCGGATGATCTTCAGGCTGGCCGTGCGCAGCATCTGGTACTCTTTGTCGATCAGGGTCTGGCTGGGGGCAACCACGATGCTGTCGCCGGTGTGGACGCCCATCGGGTCGATGTTCTCCATGTTGCAGACGGTGATGCAGTTGTCGGCGGCATCCCTCATCACCTCGTACTCGATCTCCTTCCAGCCCAGAAGGCAGCGCTCCAGGAGCACCTGGTGGATGGGGCTGGCCCGCAGGCCGCCGGATACGATGTGCTCCAGGTCGGCCATGCTGTGCGCCACGCCGCCGCCGGTGCCGCCCAGCGTGTACGCCGGGCGCACCACCAGGGGCAGGCCCAGCTCGCGGGCCACCCGCCGCGCCTCGTCCAGGCTGGTGACGGTCTCGCTGTCAGGGATGGGCTCGCCGATCTCTCTGAGCATGTCCTTGAAGAGCTGGCGGTCCTCCGCCTTGCGGATCGACTCCACAGGCGTGCCCAGGAGGCTCACACCGTTGTGCCCGAGCACGCCGGCGTCGGCGGCGGCCACCGCCAGGTTCAGGCCGGTCTGGCCGCCCAGGGTCGGCAGGAGGCCGTCGGGGTGCTCCCGCTCGATGATGCGCGCCAGCACCTCCACCGTGAGGGGCTCGATGTAGACGATGTCGGCGATGCCCTCGTCGGTCATGATCGTCGCCGGGTTGGAGTTGACCAGGACAGTGGTGACGCCCTCCTCGCGCAGGGAGCGGCAGGCCTGGCTGCCGGAGTAGTCGAACTCCGCCGCCTGGCCGATGATGATCGGCCCCGAGCCGATGATCAGAACCTTATTGGGCTTGGTCATCTACTCCCCCACCTGGCTCACGGATGTCCAGCACCAGGAGCATAAGAGCAGCCACTCCCGCCAGCAGCACGAGCGGGCTGTAGGGCTCCGAGAGGTCGAACTGCAAGCTTGCCACGATTATGCACAGCACCCCCAGAACGCCCAGGACGACGCGTCGGGCCAGCCTGGGCCAGCCGCTGGCCGGGCGGGCGACGATCAGCGCCGACGCCGCGGACAGCGCCCCGGCGACGACCGCCAGCAGGCCGAAGGCGAACACCCACACGGCGCCGTCGCTCTCGCTGGCCACGCCGAAGCCCATGGCGGCCAGCCCGCCCAGCACCAGCGGCACCGCCAGCGCCGCGAGAAGCCGCGCGATCAGCGTGCGCACAGTGCGCTCACCCCATGGCACCACCACGGCGCCTGTGCGCCGTCGGCGATCGCGACGTTGTAGATGACGATGCCCAATTCCAACAGGAACAGCACGATCCAAGCAGCTATTATGACGCAAGCGAGCCGGGTCACGACCTGCAAGTCCTCCCTCTCCGGGCGATCACCCCGGAGCTGCCGATGCAAAACCGCGACAGACCATCTATCAGTGTCCGACAGAGCGTCCCAGTCGCGCATGAACTGCTCTTCATCCTCGGATCCCGGCCGCCACCGCGGCCTGCCGAAGTCAGGAGGTACATGATCAAGCATGTCCACGTAGATGTTCTTGCGCATTCCCAGCAGCCACTCGATGGCTCTCATGCGCCCGTAAATCACCCGTTGCACCCACGCCCGTCGCCTGCTGATCTCTTTCATTGCCCAGGCCAGGGCACTGCCCACGATCGCCACCACCGCTGTCAGGGTGAGGGTCAACCCGTCATGCTCTTGCCATGGGCGGCCGCTGTCCAGCTGTGCCGCCACCACGGTCACTGCCACCCCTATGGCGCCGAGAAAGATGTAGATGACCTGCCAGGAGCGCTCGCCGGCCGCTCTCGCATCTTCGGCGCACTGCTCGTATTCCATTCGGTGCACCTCACGTCCGTCCATAGGCGCCCCCCTCACAGCGGCAGCTCGTACCTCAGGTCGCGGCCCACGCGCGGCACCAGCGCTCCGATGCTGCTGAAGAACGATAGCGCCGCCTCGTTGCCCGCCGGTATCCTCCCCCGCACCTTGCGATACCCCTTGCCGCGCGCGAACTCCAGGGCCATCAGGGCCAGCTGCGTCCCTACGCCCTGCCCGCGGAACGACGACAGCACCCACACGCCCAGGGCCGCCGTTTTCTTCTCGTCCGGCACAGGCTCCAGAGCGGCGAAGCCCGCCGTCTGCCGGTCGATGCGGCACACGAACCACGCGCCGCGCCGTCGATAGCTGCGCATCCGCCCCACGACCTCCGCCGCCGTCAGGTGCGGCGGCAGGCCGCTCGCCCGGCCCCCGTTCAGGACGATCCGGGCAGCGACGGACGCGATCTGCTGGGCGTCCCGCGCCGTGGCCCTGCGAAAAGTCGTCTTCGTCATCCTCTACTTGCCTTTGGCCGCTTCCACCATCTCCAGAAAGCGGTCGAAGATGTAAACGTTGTCCAGCGGCCCCGGCGAGGCCTCCGAGTGGTACTGAATGGTGATGATGGGCAGCGACCGGTGCCACAGCCCCTCGACGGTGCCGTCGTTCAGGTGGACCTGGCTCACCTCCGCCCCGTCCCGCAGGCCGTCGGGATCGAGGGCGTAGCCGTGATTCTGAGCCGTGATGTGCACGCGGCCGGTCAGGAGGTCCTTCACCGGATGGTTGGCGCCGCGATGGCCGAACTTAAGCTTGAAGGTCCCCGCCCCGAAGGCCTGGCCGACGAGGTGGTGCCCCAGGCAGATGCCGAAGATCGGCACCTTCCCGATGAGCGCTGTCACCGTTCGCAGCAGGTAGTCCAGCAGGTCGGGGTTGCCCGGGCCTGGCGACAAGACGATGCCGTCCGGCCCCAGGGCCAGGATGTCCTCGGCGGAGGCAGTACAGGGCACCGCCGTCGTCCGACAGCCGCGTGCCCGCAGCAACCGCAGGATGTTGTACTTAAGCCCGATGTCCACCACCACGATGTGGCGGCGCTCCACCTCTGGCTTCTCCCAATCGTAGGGCTCCTCGGTGCTCACCTGGCGGACGAAGTCGACGCTGCCGTAGCTGGGCAGGCCGCGCAGGCGGGCCAGGGCCTCCTCCGGCGTCTCGTCGGCGGTGATCGTGCCCATCATCACCCCTGCCGAACGCAGGCGGCGGGTGAGGGCGCGCGTGTCCACGCCGGCGATGCCGGCGATGCCCTGGGAGGCCAGGTACTCCTGGAGGGTGCCCTTGCTCTGCCAGTGGCTCGGCAGGTCGCAGTCCTCACGCACCACCAGGCCGCGCACCTGGATGCGCTTCGACTCGATGTCGAAGGCGTTGATCCCGTAGTTGCCGATGAGGGGATAGGTGAGCACCAGGATCTGGCCGGCGCAGGAGGGGTCGGTGAGCATCTCCTGATAGCCGGCCATCGCTGTGTCGAAGATCACCTCGCCGTAGGTGCGGGCCGGCGCCCCGAATGCCTGCCCCCCGAACACGGAGCCGTCCTCGAGAACCAGGAGGGCTTTATCGGCCATGGCTGGTCGTGACTCCCTCTTCGATGAAAACTGGTCGCCCCCCGTACACCGTCGCCACCACCTTGCCCCTCAGGGTCCGCCCGGCGAGGGGCGTGTTCTTCCCCTTGGACACGAACCGCTCCGGCTTCACCACCCACTCGGTCTGCGGATCGAAGACCAGCACGTCGCCCGGCGCGCCCTCGGCCAGGCTCCCCAGGCCGGGGACGAATCGCTCCAGGCCCAGCGTTTGCACCGGGCCGGCCGTCAGCTTGTCGATGAGCACGGGCAGCTGTAGGGGCGGTTCGCGAACCGCCCCTACAGCCTGCACCAGCGATAGGCACAAAGCCAGCGCCGTCTCGAAGCCGCTGATGCCGAAGGCGGCGAAATCGAACTCGCACAGCTTGTCCTCGATGGCGTGCGGCGCATGGTCGGTGGCGATGGCGTCGATCGTGCCGTCGGCCAGCCCCTCGATGCAGGCGTCCACGTCGGCCCTCGGGCGCAGCGGCGGGTTGACCTTGGCGTTGGTGTCGTAGGCCAGGCCGCCGGGGCTCTCGGCCCCTTCGACTTCGCTCAGGGCAGGCGCGGCCAGCATCACCGCCTCGTCGGTCAGGGCCAGGTGATGCGGCGTCACTTCGGCGGTCACCTGGACGCCCCGCGCCTTGGCCCTGCGGATGAGCTCAACGCTCTCCGTCGTGCTCACGTGGGCAACGTGCAGGTGAGCGCCGGTGAGTTCGGCCAGGGCGATATTGCGGGCGATCGCCGTCTCCTCAGCGGCGGCCGGGATCCCCCGCAGGCCCAGGCGATTGGACACCCAGCCCTCGTGCATCACGCCCTCCTGCGACAGCGACAGCTCCTCGCAGTGCTCGATGACCGGCAGCGCGAAGGCCGAGGTGTACTCCAGAGCATGGCGCATGAGCGCAGCGTCGGCCACAGGCGAGCCGTCGTCGCTGAAGCCCACGGCACCCGCCTCCGCCAGGTCGCCCATCTCCGCCAGCTCCTTCCCCTGACGCCCACGCGTGATGCAGCCGATGGGCAGAACGCGCACCATCCCTTGGGCGGCGGCAGTCCGGAGAATGTACTCCACGCCGGCGCGGCTGTCTATCGGCGGCTCGGTGTTGGCCATGCAGCAGACCGTGGTGAAGCCGCCGCGAGCGGCCGCCCGCGTGCCTGTCTCGATCGTCTCCTTGTGCTCGAAGCCGGGCTCCCGCAAGTGGCAGTGAATGTCGACTAGGCCGGGGCAAACGATGAGGCCACGAGCGTCGACGACGCGCTCGGCCTTCGCCGCCACGTCCGGCCCGACAGCGGCGATACGCCCCTCGCGGATGAGCACATCGCCCACCAAGTCAACCCCACGGCCGGGGTCGAGGATGCGACCACCGCGAATGCCTAGGGAGTTGTTCATAGCAATATCCTCCACCCCAGGCTCAAGGTCATGAACCAAATAAACCACTCCTGCGGATTGAAATCCGCAGCTTCCTGAAAGCTGAGGGTTTCAACCCTCAGAGATGAATCTAAATAGTTGATGACCTTCACGCTGGGGTCGCAAAGTAGGCTCATCATCGCCCCTTCGCCAACAGATACAGCAGGGCCATCCTCACGGCCACGCCGTTGGCCACCTGCTCCTCGATGACCGAGCGAGCGCCATGGGCCACCTCTGGCGATATCTCGAGGCCTTCGTTGATAGGGCCCGGGTGCATCACCAACACGTTGGGCTTTGCCCGCCCCAGACGCTCCTCGTTCACCTGATACAGCCGTATGTACTCCCGCAGGCTGGGCAGGAGCCCCGCCTGCTGGCGCTCCAGTTGCAGGCGCAAGGCCATCACCACATCCGCCCCCTCGATGGCCCGGTCGAGGTCCGTATCCACTTCCACCGGCGGCAGGGCCCGATCCTCGTTGCCCCGGTAGCCAGGGCGGAGGCCCCAGGGCAGGAGGGTGGGCGGTCCACAGAGCACCACCTGAGCGCCCATGGTGGTCAAGCCCCAGATGTTGGAGCGGGCGACGCGGCTGTGGAGAATGTCGCCGACGATGACCACCCTCTTGCCCCTCAGGTCGCCGAGATGATGGTGGATAGTGTAGGCGTCCAGGAGGGCCTGGGTGGGGTGCGCATGCCAGCCGTCGCCGGCGTTGACGACGCTCATGTCGACGTGGCCGGCCACCAGATAGGGCGCCCCCGACTGGCGATGGCGCATCACCAGGATGTTCGCCCCGATGGCCTGGAGGGTGCGCGCGCTATCGACGAGGGTCTCTCCCTTCTGCACACTGCTGGCGGCGGCCGCCACGCTCACCACATCGGCCCCCAGAGCCTTGGCTGCCAGCTCGAAGGAGGAGCGAGTGCGAGTGCTGGTCTCGTAGAACAGCGTGGCGACGATGGTCCCCCGCAAAGTGGGAACCCGTCTTATCTCGCGGCCCAGCACCTCTTTCATGGCGTCCGCCGTCTCTATGACCTGCTCCATCTCCTGTCGGCTGAAGTCGTCCAGGTCGAGAACGTGACGACGCTCCCAAGTGGGGAGCTCCACGTTCTCCGGCGGGCGCACTTCTGCTGCTATCTTTCCTCGCGTTGATTGATCCACCATGGCTAAGGCTCCCTCGGTAGCACTACCACCGCATCGCGCCCGTCGGTCTCCTCCAGGAACACCTGGACATCCTCCTGGCGCGCGGTGGGAATATTCTTGCCTACGTAATCGGCGCGGATGGGCAGCTCCCGATGACCGCGGTCCACCAGCACCGCCAGCTGGATATGCTGGGGGCGTCCGAAGTCGATCAGCGCATCGAGGGCAGCGCGAATGCTGCGGCCGGTGAACAGGACGTCGTCCACCAGCACGACCCGCTTGCCGGCTATGTCCGTGGGTATCTCAGTGGGCTTCAGTTGAGGCTTGAGGTCCAGGTAGGAGATATCGTCGCGGTAGAGGCCGATGTCCAGCGCCCCTACGGGCACCCCCCGCCCCTCGAACTCGGCGATGCGTTGGGCCAGGCGAACGGCCAGGGGCACACCGCGGGTACGCATGCCCACCAGCACCAGGTCCTTGAGAGTGGGGTTGTTTTCGACGATCTCGTGGGCTATGCGGCTCAAGGACCGTCGAATGTCCTCAGGCGATAGGATCACATGCTCGGCCATGATCGCAGACAATAACAAAAGCCCTCTTGCCACCAAGAGGGCTTGGCCATCCAGCTCAGGCTATCAGTATGAGTATTGTATGTTGTCACTGCTTCTCCTTGTCGGCCTCGCGGGACCGACTTAAAGGCTCAACAGCGAACCTTCACTTGTCGACGCTATGATACCACGAGGTCACAGCGCTGGCAAGCGCCTGCACTCGCCCATTAAGCGGGACGACCGCATTTTCACCCCCGCCGCCGATGCGCACGAGCTGTTCGTGACGTTGGGCGCCTCCAAGGGTCGGCCCTACGCGGTTCACCACCACTAGGGGAACACGGGCTGCGTGTTGCAATCGATGAAAAGTTGGCTATAATGAGTGTGCGGCGGCGGGAGTTCAGAGAAGTGGCCGGCTTTCGCCCCAGGCCGAAGTGGCGGAATTGGCAGACGCGACAGTCTCAAAAACTGTTGGGAGGCAACTCCCGTGCCGGTTCGAGTCCGGCCTTCGGCACCAGCAGGCAGGAAAGAGGCTTGGGGCGGGAAGGGAAGCCTCCCGCCTCGTTTTCTAGCTTGCTCTGTGCCGAGTGGTGTAAAGGTAGCACAAGGGACTTTGGATCCCTTAGTCCAGGTTCGAATCCTGGCTCGGCAGCCAGGGCTCTATATCAGGAAGCGCTCCCCGGTAGCTCAATGGTAGAGCGGGCGGCTGTTAACCGCTAGGTTGTAGGTTCGAGTCCTGCCCGGGGAGCCAGCCGCTCTAAACAGATTCACGACCCGCTGGATCGCCCCTCCAGGAAAGGAGGAGGCGATGCAAACAGCGGGCGGTTTTTCGGCGCTACTTCGGGGCTTCCGCCTCGCGCTGACCGTCGAGGGGCTGCGGCCTCACACCATCCACAGTTACCTCCGAGATGTGGAGCGCTTCGCCGAATACGTTGGCACCCGTCATCCGTGCTCCATTTTCCCCAGCGACATGAAGCTGGCGAGCTCCCGGATGGAGCGACAGCCCGCCTACGGGGAGGCCGAGGTGAAGCGGCTTCTGCTGGCCTGCCACGGCAGGACACCGCCGGTCACCCGCGACCGATCCGGCTCGCAGCCGCGAGGGCTAGCAAGGGAGGAAGCTACTCCCACCCCATCGCTAGCGCAAACCACATGATGGCGTTGACCAGCCGCAGGGCGGCTGCTTGCGCCCTATGGGTCAGGTGCAGGACTTGTTCACGAACGGCTTGAACAGCAGGATGTCCAGGACATTCACGGCCGTGTCGCCGTTGAAGTCGTAGCGGGCGTCGTAGGGGTTGGGCGACAGCTTCACCTTAAAGAACAGAATGTCGAGGACGTTAACCGTCCTATTCACGTCGAGGTCTACCGGCCAGACATCGTCCCCGTCGCAGGCTGGGCCAGGGCACGAGCCCGGAGTACCGGTCCAGTCAGGGCAGGCGTCTAGGTGGTCGGTGCCCACTACGCCTTCGACTATATCGGTGAACCCGTCACAGTCTGTGTCTCCCGGAGGCACGTACCACGGCGTGGCCGTCAGCGGGCAGTTGTCGCAGGCGTCGCCCCACTGGTCGCCGTCGGCGTTGGCTTGGGTCGCGTTCGGCGTGAACGGGCAGTTGTCCAGCAGATCGGGCGCACCGTCGAAGTCGCTGTCGTCGTCGCGGCAGATGAGGCCGTCGACGTTGTCCGTGGCGAGCAGGCCCAGGCTTGCCGCCGTTCGCAGCACCAGGGGCGGCCCGCCCGGGTTGAGGGGATCGGGGATGAGGAGCTCGGCGGCGCTATAGGTCCCGCCGCCGACCGACGGCGAGCCGGGCGTCAGGGAGAAGATGTAGTAGTCGCCCATGCCGGGGATCCACGAGTTGGGTATGTCCGGCAGGCTGTTGCCGTTGCCGTCGAACCAGCACAGGGCGTCGATGTCGTCGTTGGTGCCGATGGGCCCGCCGGCGAAGGGGAGGCCGAGGTGGACGGCGTTGACGGCGATGCAGGGGACGCCGGCGCCGCCAGTGTACAGGGCGCAGTTCACGGGCAGGGCGGGCGGAATAGCCGGCGCGGCCGGAGGCACCAGTATCGACCCCTCCTCGGCCTGCATGCCCAGGTGGGCGTCCGGTGGTATCAGGCCTCCCGCCAGGGTGCCGCCACCACCGCTCGGGTTGTTCGTCAACGAGAAGCCGGGACAGGTCGCGGCCAGGTTTCCGTTACCCAATGTGCAGGGGCCGGGTGCGGGTCCCGCCGAGATGTCCGTGAGGGCGTTCATCTCGTCCAGGGGCGGTAGGACGGGCCACGCGCTGGGGGCGATGAGCCCCAGGGCCGCATCGTCGGTCGTCTGGAGGTTGCAGCCGCTGGGAGCTGACGTGCCGGTGTTGAATATGTCCCCCTCGGCCTCCAGAGCAGCCGCCTCGCTGTTCACGTTGGGGGGAGGCCCGCAGGCCAGGCCCACGGTGTTGCCGAGGTTGCCCGGGGCCGCGTCCACGGAGAAGTCGTAGTCGATCGGGCCGGTGTTGACGGGCTCCATGAAGGAGAGGGCATCGAGGTCATCGAAGAACGGCCCCGGGCCGCTGATGCCCAGGTCAAGGGGCCCGAACGTCATCGCGTCGGGGACGGGGCCGGCGGGCGCCGGGGCTACCCTCGCTGCGCAGGCGCCGAACGGGCTGTAGCCGGGAGGCATGAGCAGGCCGCTCGAGGAGCACTCCAGGCCGGCGCCGCTGACGTTCGGCGTGATGTCGTGCGAGCCCGTGCCCAGGTCGCTCGTGGAGTAGAGGACCGGCGCCGGGGGCGGGGGCGTGGGCGTCGGTGTGGGCGTCGGTGTGGGCGTCGGTGTGGCTATGGGCGTGGGTGTTGGTGTAGGCGTGGGTGTGGGTGTGGGCGTAGGCGTGGGCGTGGGCGTAGGCGTGGAGACGATCGTCTTCTCGGCCTCCACGCACAGGTAGTCGGCAGATTCGACCGGTACCTCCCACTCCTTGGTGAACTGAGTCTCCAGGTTGACAACGTGGGGCGGGTCATTGCCCGACAATATGTCGTAGCACTTGAGGTGCGGCACATCTAGGTCGCCCACGCCGTCCTTGAGGGCGGGCGCGCACAGATAGTGGGCGTTGCCAAGGTTCACGTCCGTCTCGAGGCCGAACTGTGTCGCCAGGTCCACACTGAGGCCCGGCGATGGGGCGTCGCCGTCTATGTAGTAGCACACGTAGTGGGGCGCGTCTGGTACCGGCCCCGGCGGTGGGGGCACCGGAGTGGGCTCGATGACCTCCTTGAGAGCGGGGATGCACAGTCGTTCCGCTGAGCCAACCTCGATCCCTGTCTCAGTGCCGAACTGGGTCGTCAGGTCCACGACGTAGTCCGGGTCGTGTCCCCAAATCGAGTAGCACTTGAGATGGGCCAAATCGGGGTCTCCGTAGCCGGGCCCGCCGTCGACATACTTGATGGCGGGTGGGCACAGTTCCTTGGCGTCGCCGACATCCACCGTTTGCGTGCCGAACTGCGTCTCCAGGTTGACAGTCTTGTTCGGGGGATACGCGGAGAATATGTCATAGCACTTGTAGTTGGCCTCCGGGATTGGCGTCGGCGTGGGCGTCGGGGTGGGCGTCGGCGTGGGTGTGGGCGTCGGTGTGGGCGTAGGCGTCGGTGTGGTAGGCGTAGGCGTGGGTGTTGGTGTGGGCTGGGAAACGATCTCCTTGAGGACGGGCACGCACAGTTGCTTGGGGAAGGTTACGTCCACATAGTTCTCGAAGCCGAACTGGGTCTCCAGGTTGACCACCCAGTCCGGAACCAGGTCGTCTCCCAGTATGTCGTAGCACTTGAGGTGCGGAACAGTGAGGTCTCCCTCAGGGACCCCATCAGGCTCGATGGTCTTGAGGGCGGGCGCGCACAGAAGCGAGGGCTCGAGAATCTCGACGGTATACTCCGTGCCGAACTGGGTCTCGAGGTCGACAGTGATCGGTGGGTCTGGAGCGTCGCCCACTATCTCGTAGCACTTGTAGTGGGGCACCTGCGGCACCGGTGGCGGTGGTGGGGGCGTCGGCGTCGGGTAGATGACCTCCTTAAGGGTGGGCACGCACAGTTGTTGGGCCGGGCCAACGTCGATGCCCTCCTCAAGGCCGAACTGGGTGGTGAGGTCCACAGTCACATCGGGGTCATCTAGCGAATCAATGTCGTAGCACTTGAGGTGCGGCTCGTCCAGGTCTCCCACGCCGGCCGGATCCTCGTAGTACTTGATGGCGGGCGGGCACAGGGACGAGGCCTTGATAAGGGATACGCCTGTCTCGGTGCCGAACTGGGTCTCCAGGGTCACAGTGTCGGTCGGCGGTGGGTCTGGTGAAACAATGTCGTAGCACTTGTAGTGTGGCACCTCCGGGGGTCCCGGCGGGGGCACGAACTGGGCGCCGCCGCCGCCGTTAATGCACTTGAGGGCGTCGAGGTTGTCGGCGGCGGCCAGGCCGATGGTGGCGGCCGGAGCGATGACCACGGGTAGGGCAGGCGCGACACTGCCGAACGGCGGCGGGGCCAGGATGGCGCCCGGGCCGGCGCCGATCGCCGCCAGCGTGGGCGAGCCTGGGGCCAGGGAGAAGAAGTAGTCGTCAGAGTCGTAAATATTGGCGATCCAGGGCGGATCATTGGGCAGGCCGTCGGGGGTTTGCACGATCGGGGTGCCGGAGTTGTCGAACCAGCACAGGGCATCCAGGTCGTCCCCTGCCGCCAGCCCCAGATTGGCCGCCGGGATGGCCACGCAGGGCTTGCCGCCGGCGGCACAGCCAGCGGGAAGCTCGGTGTAGGCGGGCGTGCCGGGCGGCACCAGCAGGTCAGCGAGGCCGATGGCGACGCCGTTCGGGTCGAGGGTGCCGGCTATGGCCGAGCCGCTACCGATAGACAAGGGCGGGCAGGACGAATCGACGGCGGTGTCGCCGTCGAGGTCACACGGAGTCGGCGCGCCTGAGGGGTACGGCTCGGTGAGGGCGTCCATGTCGTCCTCCGGAAGGCCGCCCGCCACTCCCGCGCCGCCGTTGAGGCCCTGGACGGACTCGTCCTGGAAGAGGGCGTTGCAGCCGACGATGGGTGAGGCGGGCGGGGCCAGGTCGGTGAAGATGTCCCCGTCGGCCTCACCGGCGCCGGCTGTCTTTTCGGATGCCACGTCCGGCGCTGTGCAGCCGGGGACGCCCACGGCGGAAGAATCGACGGAGAAGTGGAAGGCTGGAGCGAGGGGGCCGACGAAGGGCTCGCTGAGGGAGATGGCGTCGAGCTCGTCCGTCATCTGGCCCGTGGTGTCGAGGCCGAGGGCGGCGGGCGAAAGGAGGAAGTCCGGGGTGGGGGCCACACGCGAGCAGACGGTGCCCGTCAGGCCGGGAAGGGTGAGCAGGGCCGCTGCCTCGCAGGGGTTGGGCGCGGCGACAGTAATGTCGGGATTCAGCACCGAGAAGATGGCCTCCTGGACTGCGGCCGGTGGGGACGTGGAGCAGTTGTAGGCCGACTCATAGGCGTCCACGCGCGGCGTGGTGACGCCGTTGACAGCGTCGATGGGGTTCACTAAGGCGCTGCTCTCCAGGCAGTACTCGAGCTCGTCCGGCGTGTAGGCCGGGTTGAGCTCAAGGACCAGGGCCATGACGCCGGTCACGTGAGGGGTAGCCTGGGATGTGCCGGCGAAGGTTGAGGTGAGGCCGAGGAGGCCCGTCGAGGTTATGTCGGCGCCGGGGGCCAGCAGATCGAGGGAGGCGTCGGAGTTGGAGGCGCAGGTCACCATGTCTACGTTGGCTGGGTTGTCCGTGCAAGGGATGACGGGCCAGTGGTAGCCTGGGGGCGGGAAGTTCTGGTCGTAGGTCATGCCCACGGAGACGGCGTTGGCTACGCAGGCCGGGTAGTTCATGCCGTTCTTGTAGCCGTTGTTGCCGGAGGCGATGACGGTGGTGGTGCCGCGGCCGCGCAGCATGTTGATGGCGGTGGCGATGGACATGCCATCGCAGTTGCCCGGCTTATAGGCCGACGAGTCGCCCAGGCTCATGTTCACCAGATCGACATCCGGCTGGTTGGAGATGATGTCGTTGAGGGCGGCGAGCCAGTCCGAGAACTGGCCGTTGTTGGCAGAGTCAAGCACCTTGTAGGCGCGGATGTCGGCGTCGGGTGCCACACCCGTGGCGGCGATACCGTTCGTGCCCATGGAGGTGATGATGCCGGTGACGTTGGACCCGTGGCCGTGGTCATCCTCGGCGCAGCCCAGGCCGCTGCAGGTGGCCAGGCCGTTGGGACACGGGTTCGCGCCTGAGAGAAAGCACTCCTCGGACAGGAGATCGTCCGAGAGGTCGGGGTGGTCGGTGTCGAGGCCGGTATCGAGGACGGCGACCACGACACCGTTGCCGGTGGCGGGGTTGACGGGGTCGGTGTGGACGTCGTCGGCGTTGATCAGGGGGACGCTTTCAGTGAGGGTGCCGTGGCCGACACCGTCGATCTCGATCAAGGCAACGTCAGGGTGCTTCGCCAGCACCTCAAGGGCCGCGGCGTTTATTCGACCGGCCATGGCCGGCACGGCGTCGTACTGATGGATGATGGTGAAGTCGGAAGGGGCCAGGGCAGAGATGACGCTGGCCTGCTTGGCCGCTACCTCCTGCCTGAGGACAGGCAAGTCCACAGCGGTCGGGGGTCGGTCGGTCCGGAGGGAGATGATGACCCTGACCTCGGACTCCTGTGCGAGAGCCTCGGTCACCTCCGGTCGCACGTTTGCTCCGGTGGCGCTGCCAGCCTGTGTTGGGTCGCCACCGTCTGACGCAAGCAGGAGAGTTGCCACCGCAACGAGGGCAATGAAGGCGGGAATAGCGGAGGCTACTACACCAAAGGCTACGCCGGTCTGCTTCCTGGTCATGACAAGCTCCTCTCCGGGGAACCTGCCATTGCAGGCCGGCGATGCAACAGCACCCCAGGGGTTTTCGCTGTTATGTTAGCTTAGGGTACGATAATTCATTATCATACTCTTTTTCTAGAAGCTGTCAACCCTTTTGGAGGACGTTACTTAGAGTGCGCGCGGCTTCTTGCGACGGCTTCGCACGCGCGGACGCGAGGGCTGCGCAGGGGAACACCCCATCATACCTCCAGCCTCACTTCCACCTCTCCTCCACAACGAGGGCAAAAGCCCTTCACTGCCACCGTGTCATTACCGACAGAGGCCAGCCACACCGAGCGCACGCGCACACTGCCACACTTGTCACAGGGCATGCAGATTCCAGGCCCGGTGCCGTTCTGATCGAGCCTGAGCATACCCAGCAGCCGGTTCAGAAAGGTTTCCAACGGGATCCCCCGTTCTGGTAGATGCTCAAGGCCCAGCGGTCTCTGTACAGGACGGTCAAGCGCGACCGCCCCCATCGCCAGCATGTCCGCGAGGTCGGCCGCCGATCGCGGTATCGCCAAAGGGAAACGAGCCTGCCCAGAAGGGCCAGACTTACGACACGCTCAGCCAGCGCTGGCTGGCACTTCGGTCGCTTCATACGAATCTCCCCGTCTTTGAGACGCAAAAGATGGGCTAATTGTTACGGCGCTGCCACCACCGCAGGCGTGTGATTGACAACCATCGCTATGGTATGATCATTCGGCTTGTAGAAAGCCTCAAGGCGGACAGACAGGCAGGACGGCGCGTCAAGTGAAAGCGTAGGGCGAAAGCAAAGAGCGGCTATGTAGGAAGCAGAGGTGATTGAGCGGCCGGGTCCGCGTTCTTTAGCAGAAAGAGGGGTCAGGACATGGCGAAGGAGAGAAAGGGTTCCGCTCGGAAGGGCGATCAGGGAGAGACTGAACGGATCCCTTGGGGAGTGGTGCCCGCGCTGGTCCTGGCGCTGCTCGCCATGGGTTTGGCCGTGAGCGCCATCGTTCTCCACTTCGCGGACGAGGACGGGGACGGCGGCGCAGTGGTGCAGCCGACGCCCACGCCGCCGGCGGCGGTGGTCAGCGCCGATGATGACCCGTTCATCGGGCCTAAGGATGCAGAGGTCACCATCATCGAGTTCGCCGACTACCAATGACCTTATTCCAAGCGTTTCCGTGATGAAACGCTCGACCAAATTGTGGACACCTATGGGGACGAGGTCAGGTTCGTCCTTCGCGATTTTCCCCTAAGCTCTCACCAGCACGCCCAGAAGGCCGCCGAGGCCACCGAATGCGCCGATGACCAGGACAAGTTCTGGCAGTACCACGACCTATTGTTCGCCAACCAGAGTGCCCTCGATGTGGCCAGCCTGAAGGGTTACGCAGCCCAACTGGGCCTTGACACAGCCACCTTCGACGACTGCCTGGACACGGGCAAGCACACCGCCGAGGTGCAGAAAGACTACCAGGACGGCGTCGCCGCTGGCGTCACTGGCACGCCCGGGTTCTTTGTCAACGACGTCCCGATCTACGGCGCCAAGCCCTTCTCCGAGTTCCAGCAGGCGATCGACGCCGCGCTCGCTGGCGAGGCTGGCCAGACGCCGACGCCAGCGGCCGAGGAGGGGCCTCCCCCTGTTGCTGGTGAGCCGACAGTCACCGCCAGCGGCCTGAAGTACATCGACATCGAGGTCGGCAGCGGCGCTTCGCCCCAAGCGAGCCAGACAGTGGTGGCGCACTACACCGGCTGGCTCGCTGACGGCACCAAGTTCGACAGCTCCGTGGACCGAGGCCAGCCCTTCTCTTTCGTCATCGGTGAAGGGAACGTAATCGAGGGCTGGGACGAGGGACTGGCGACCATGAAGGTCGGCGGCAAGCGTCGCCTCATCATCCCGCCCGAGCTGGCCTACGGCGAGACTGGCGTGCCGGGCACCATCCCCGCCAATGCCGAGCTGACCTTTGACGTGGAGCTGATCGAGATCCAGTAGACAACCAACGCCTCAACACTGCCACCGTTGAAAGCGCATGGCGGGCGGCTGGTTGCGGGACAAGACGTTGTCAGGCGCAACAGGAAGGCTAGAGATAACCCCAGAAGCCCTCCGGCCCGAACACTTTGACCGCCCGCTGCCCCCACGATGCCCTGAAGCAGCGCCTGGCCGCCTGCCGCTCTACGAGCGCTTGGGTCGCTGGAGTTTGCCTATGACTTGCTGGGCGGCAATCTGTACGGCTTCCCAGGGGGTGGCGAAGGGCGGGGCATAGCTCACATCGAGCGCGGTGATCGCTTCCACGTTCATCCGAGCGTGCAAAGCGGCGGCCAGCACATCTATCCTCTTGGCTGCCGTCTCCCTGCCGACGATCTGACCTCCCAGCAGCCGGCCATCCTGGCGGTCGGCTACAAGTTTCACCCGCAGCTTGGTCACTCCGGGATAGTAGCTAGCGCGGTTGGAGTGCTCGATCGTCACCCCGACCGGATCGAACCCAGCCTCTTGGGCCTGGGGTTCGGTCAGCCCGGTGCGGGCCACCTCCAGACCGAACACTTTCACCGCCGCTGTCCCCACGATGCCCTGGAAGACAGCACTGCCCCCGGCTGCGTTCTCTCCTGCCACTCGCCCCTGTTTGTTGGCGGTCGTGCCCAGGGGTATCCAGACCGCTTTCCCGGCCACCAAGT
>Ga0315549_1000554_pt1 | contig 43396 bp, 32 predicted proteins | sample SalMarSW160200MG_FD_203101 | JGI IMG/M metagenome (GOLD analysis project Ga0315549, IMG submission 203101) | Salt marsh sediment microbial communities from the Plum Island Ecosystem LTER, Massachusetts, United States - Salt Marsh Sediment SW1601-200 ...
GCGAGAGAACTTAAGATTTGTAGCCGTAGGCCATGTCGATCATGGTAAGAGCACTTTAATAGGCCGACTTTTGTATGACACAAATTCTTTGCCTCCGGACAAAATGGAAGAGGTGCAAAGGGTAAGTGAGGTCTCGGATGGTGTTCCAGAATTTGCCTTTGTGATGGACCATCTGGAGGAAGAGAGAAAAAACCATATCACAATTGATACCGCACAAATATTTTTTAAGACCAGTAGGCGTGACTACACGATCATAGATGCTCCTGGACACAAGCAGTTCTTAAAGAACATGATAACCGGCTCAACACAAGCAGAGGCAGCTCTTTTGTTGGTTGATGCTGAGGAGGGTCTACGCGAGCAAACTCACCGACACTCGTATATTTTAAGCTTACTCGGCATCAAGCAGATAATGGTTGTGCTAAACAAGATGGATCTTGTGAACTATTCTCAGCAACGTTTTGAGCAATTAAAAGATGAAATCACAAACCGTTTAAGCCAATTTGGTATTGAGGTGGTTCCTGATATGGTGATTCCAATCTCTGCTCGGCTGGGGGATAATGTTGCCCAACGCAGTAGCAATCTACCCTGGTACGATGGATTAACCTTGCTGCGGGCTTTGGACAGGCTACAGCCAGCAGCTACTGCGGAGGCCAAAACGCTTCGGTTTCCCATACAGGATATCTATGACATTGAAGGCCAAAAGGTGATTGTGGGACGAGTAGCTTCTGGTACTATGGTGAGCGGTCAAACAGTGACTTTTCATCCCTGCGGAAAAACTGCTGTGATTGAGCAAGTCAAAAAATTCAATCAGCAACCTCAATCAGCTATGGCCGGTGAATCAATCGGTGTTGTTCTAAAGGACGGTGCAGCACTTAAAGCCCTTAAGCGCGGGGAAGTGGCCTGTCCAGTAGATGATTCACCAAACGTGACAAACACAGTTTTAGCTACGGTTTTTTGGATGAGTGGTGAACCTCTGGCGAAAGGTGAGACATTAGATTTCAAGTGCGCTACGCAGCAAACCAAGTGCAAAGCCCAGAAAATCAACGAACGTCTTAACTCTTCGAGCCTTGAGTTGATAGGCAACGACGCTGATGAACTTCGTGAAACCGAAGTAGCTAAGCTGACGCTGAAAATGGAGGATTATATCGCGACAGATCCATTTGAGCAAGTGGTTGAGACGGGACGCTTTGTCCTGATGCGGGACAACGATACAGTTGCTGGAGGAGTCTTACATTGAACAATTTAAGATGATACATCAGAGATAGGGGTGGCGTGATTTAATGCGGAGGGACAATTTAATCAGACAAAAGTGTTAGATTTACAAACTATTGCAGTGCCATGCATTTCTTCTATTTTCGATTGTCAGACACCCGTTCCATTAGTAGTCGATTACGGGGAAATAGTATCTTGCTTTTGTATCTGCAATGATGTGACTTTGCAAGTTTGGAGGTAAACGCTTACGCAAGGCGTAACTTTTACAATTGCTTTATTGGCTAGTGCTTTAGTAATAGGTCTTCGGCCGATTTATGGGCTAATCATATATATAGCGGCTTTTGCATACTATCCTACTTATCTTTCAGTGCCGGTAGGAACAATAGATTTTACGCTGATAAGGATAGTAATCCTTGCTATATATTTGAAGCTCTTCTTGGGGACTCGTTTGCCACGGAATTTCAGGTTAATTTTGTTGGATAAGCTGCTGATCGTATACTTCGTGGCACAAATCGTAGCTGGATTCATGACGGGATCACCTACCAAGGCCTTTCTCGAAAACCGGGCGGGAGCAGTCTTCGACATGGTTTTACCGTACTTTGTTGTTCGGATGATAGTGACAAAAAAGGAAGACTACCTATTGTTGCTCAAGGGTATTTTAGTTATAGCTGCCCCGATTTCCTTAATTGGTCTATACCAGTGTCTGACAGGACATAATCCGGCGGGTTTTATGAAACAATATGCAGCATGGGGTTCGCAGAGATATGTTCCCGAATATAGGCTTGGCTTCTACCGCGCAGATGTGACTTTCAGCATATCAATTATGTTCGGCTTATTTTTCGCTATGCTGGGGCCTATTTGTGCGGGTGTTCTAGGTTATGTTAAAAAAAACAAGTGGATTTATCGGGTGGGCTTAGGATTGATGGTCGTTGGCGTCTTTTCGTCCATGTCGGCTGGACCCTGGCTCGCAGTAGGCTTTGCAGTACCATTTGTTGCTTTCTTCCGTTACAGAAAGTATTGGAAGGTTGGCATAGCAACGGTTGTCGTTCTCTGCGTACTTATTGAGATTATTAGTAATCGACACTTCTATGAGGTTATCGACCGTTTTACTTTTAGCGGCTCAACTGCCTGGTATCGAGCGAGATTAATCCATGTTGGGCTGTTTGAGGGCGGCATGTCTGGTCATTGGCTGGCAGGTTATGGAGATCTTACTCAGGCGGCCGGTCAAGCCAGCACTGAGTGGGCTGCGAAGATCGATCGCCGCCAAAGGGTTGATATGGTCAACCACTACCTCGTAATCCTATTCAGATATGGACTAATAGCATTGGTCCCATTTCTTGGCATGCTTTTGGCAGCAATAAGGAGTCTTATACAAGCTGCTAAACTGAGTTTATCAGATTTAGATAACTGGCTTATCTGGTGTTTGGGAGCGGCACTATTTGGCACCTTGGGGGCGATGGCCTCAACCATGCTATTTGGACCGCCCATAAACATATTCTACATCATGCTCGGATTATGTGGTGTCATGCCGACCTTGATTAGGACAAGTAGTATCACCTTCGAAGCATAGAGTTTAGATATCCACAAATAAACAAATAATGAATATCATTTGGACTAAGGTGGTAGCAAAAGAATGATGCGATGCTACTCGAGCTCTTCTGTAGTAGGTCAGTTTGCACATGGATAAGTCTAAGCTTAAATATACTGCTGGCTGGTTCAAATTAGAGCTTTGGGTTGCCTTGTCTGCAGTCCCTGTATAGGCAATGTTAGAGTTAAACTATGAAACCATTGAAAGTACTATATAGCTTTCCACTAAGAATAGGAATTGTTGGTCCTGGTATGACCGCGTGGCATCAGGTAACGGGTTTAGTTGGACAAGGTGTTCAGGTGTACTTGTATGCTGCTAGTTGTGAAAGAAAGATTCGAGGTTTAAAAGGGCTAAAGGAAACGCTTGTTAGCTTAGGTGTCAAGCTGCCGATTAGGTTAATCGGCAGAAGAAGGGCAATGGAGATACACGATAGGATCGTAGCAAAAACTTTAAGGCAGACACGAGATAGATACGGGATAGACCTTATACATTGCTGGCCATCAGGGGCCAAAGAGACTTTGAAAGCTGCGCATGAGCTTGGAATCAGGACCTTGCTGGAGCGGCCCAATACACACACGCGTTACGCCATGAAGGTTGTAGGACAGCAGTGCGCACGGTTAGGAATCAGACTACCGAGGTCACATTCTCATGCATTCGATTCTTATCGTTTAAGACGAGAGGAAGAAGAATTTGAGTTGGCGGATAGACTTCTGTGCCCGTCCAAGTTTGTTGTAAAGACATTTTTGGATATGGGTTTCAACAAAGAGAAGTTGGTCTTGCATCAATACGGCTTTGATCCCTCGCGTTTCGGCATCTGTGCGGATGATCCGGCAGGATTGGACAGACGGCCATTCAGTATGGTTTTCGTTGGAAATTGTGAGCCAAGGAAAGGTTTGCATTATGCTCTAGATGCATGGCTTGGATCCAAAGCATCTCGTAATGGTATTTTCTATATTTGTGGAAAATATGTACGAGGGTACAGAAAGTTACTTGCAAGTAGGTTAACTCACCCCAGTATTAAAGAAACCGGTTTCTTAGAGGATGTTGTCCCTCTATTGCAAAGGTGTCACGTTTTGATTCTTCCATCCGTTGAAGAGGGCGGTGCGCTGGTAACTTATGAGGCCCGCGCCTGCGGTTGTGTTTTGCTTGTCTCTTCAGTATCGGGTGCAAAGTGCGAGCATATGAAAAATAGCCTAGTGCATGAGCCGGGTGATGTTGACGCATTGAGCCGTCATATTGATCTGTTAGATTCAGACCGAGCGCTGTATTTCAAGTTACGCAAGAACAGCTTGGCAGACGTGGGCGATTTGACGTGGCAAAAGGCTGTTGAATCGCTCGTGAAAGCCTATCATGAATGCTTGAACGAAACGGAATAACATGGATAGAGTAGGATTGCACGAAGCGGACGAGCCGCTTCCATCAGAGTGTAGGACATACGTTGTTAAATGTCACCAGGCCACCTTGGATAAAGGGCTAAAGGTTAGGATGTAACGGTTAAGATTTGTTAGGATGTCTGGAGGGACCAGAATGAATAAATCGGAAAACAGAAGATATGAAAAAAGTAAATTCTATCAGTTTATGGAGAGCGTAAGAGATAGGAATACGTATTTTGTGGGGTTGGAACATGGGGATAACGGGAACGATTGATTACAATGGGAGTCCAGCGTATTCTTAGAGAAATGGGCTGCGAACTCGTAGATTCACCGGAAGTTGCTGAGCAGGTCCTTTTAATGCTTTTCATGGAGGAGGACGGTTTCAGAATGTCTTCCCCCGTGCTTTTGAGAAAATTTCATACTATAGGCGAAAGTACCCGTCTTTGGCTACTTATTAGGTAAGCGTGTGGTTATTGTATGTGGTCCAGGGCCTCTAGGGGAGAAACTACGAAGCGTGTATGATTTTAATATGTCGGGTCCGGATTCCAGAACAAGTTTATATGTTACGGATTAATGACAAATAGATGCTGTGGAGAGTTTCGAGATGAAGCTGTTGGAAGTTAGACAGTTGTCGATTGAAGCAATAAAGGTAATCAGATTCGCTCGTTTCTGTGACCACAGAGGATATTTCGCCGAACACTATAGGAAAAGTGACTTTCATATCCAAGCGGATTTAGGTTTTATGAAGAACGTGGAATTTGTTCAGGCCAACGAAAGTTTCTCTATAAAGGGAACGGTTAGAGGGTTACATTTTCAGTGGAACCCATATATGGGTAAGCTCGTACGCACTCTTAACGGCAGGATGGTTGATATGGTACTGGACATACGAAAAGGCTCTCCAACCTTTGGTAAGATCATCCTCTATGACATGCCCGCGGACTACAAAGAGGATTATCAGGAGTGGATTTGGGTCCCTCCGGGATTTGCGCACGGTAATTTCTTCATTGAAGATACATTGATCGAATACTTTTGCTCAGGCCAGTACAGCCCAGGTTGTGAAGCTGGCATATCACCGCTGTCCAAAGACATTGATTGGAGTCTGTGTAACAAGGGCCTAAGACAGCTTTTTGACGATGTCGTTCCCTCAACAAATCTGATTACGGACAAGGATAAAAACGGCTTTTCAGTAACTCAATGGGCCAATAGCGAAAATTCAGATAATTTTATCTACGGAAAGTTATGAAATAGCTACCGTATGGGAGATTAGCAATCGATGAATTATTCTAAGATCATTTTCACCGGCGGCAGTGGATTATTGGGTACTGAGTTCAGAAAGCTACTGACCGGAATGAAATTTCCTTCTTCAGCAGAATTCAATGTCACCGATTACGAGCAGATGAGAGATTACATCGAAGCTGGAGACTATGAACTCATTGTTCATGCTGCTGCATTCACATCTCCGCCCTTGATCGAAAAAGATCCCGAACGAGCCCTCAAGGTCAATATTATTGGGACCTGCAATGTTGTTAGATTGTGTATGGAATTTGACATGCGTCTAATTTACATTTCTACGGATTACATATTCAAGGGCGACAAAGGCAACTATAAAGAGGACGATCCCGTATACCCAGTAAATAAATATGCATGGTCGAAATTGGGCGGTGAGTGTGCGGCCAGAATGTATGACAAGTCGCTTATCATACGTACGAGTTTTGGACCAGATGTCTTTCCTTATGAGAAGGCTTTTATAGACCAGTGGACTAGCAGAGAGAGTGTATCGACGACAGCGAAGATGATCAGTAAGTTACTGGATAAGAACTTGACCGGTGTTATCCACGTTGGTGGAAAGAGAAAAACTGTATTTGAATATGCCGGCAGTCTGGATAGATCAAGAGATATTGGAAAACTTTCTATACACGATGTGAATTTTGCTGTGCCTGTAGATACCTCGCTAAACTGTAACCGATACGCGCAAGTAATACGACAATCTCAGAATGCGATAGGGGGATTAGACTAATGAAGATTTTAGCTGCGGGTGGAGCCGGATACATCGGATCATACCTCGTGCCGGTACTGATTGAACATGGATATGATGTTGATGTTGTAGACCTATTGTGGTTTGGCAATTATCTCCCTCAAGATGTCAAAGTTGTTAAAAAGGACCTATTTACGTGCAAAGAGAAAGACCTGCAGGAGTATGATCAAGTCATATTCATGGCTGGCCTGTCCAATGATCCGATGGCAGAGTTTGACCCGGCAAAAAATTTCGTTTTCAATGGGGCCTTACCTTCGTACATGGCTTTTATAGCCAAAAAATCCGGCGTCAAGCGCTTCATTTACGCTTCATCCTGTTCGGTCTATGGTTACACCGTTAATGAGCTTTATAATGAGGATAGTGCTGTTACCTGTGGTTACCCATACGGAATCTCTAAGCTACAGGGTGAAAGAGGAGTGATTCAGCTTCATGATGATAATTTTTCTGTCATCGCTTTACGCCAAGGTACCGTTTGTGGTTTTAGCCCTCGGATGAGAATGGATTTGATTGTGAACACGATGTTCAAGTGCGCTATGACGGAAAAGAAGATAACCGTGGACAATCCATCAATCTGGCGGCCCATTCTTGATATCAGGGACGCCGCCAACGCGTATCTGCGTACGATACAGGCGAATTATTCTTTAAGTGGTGTCTACAACATCGCATCCGGCAACTACACCGTCGGCCAGGTCGGGGACATGGTCAAATACGAAATTGAGGAGCTAACCGGCGAGAAAATAAGCATTACAATCAATAACAAAGAGGACTTCCGGAACTACAAGGTCTCAATTGACAGGGCGAAAACATACCTTGGTTTCCAGCCACAATATGCAGTAAAGGATATAATTGAAGACCTGTACGAGCATAAGGACTATTTCGGGGACTATAACAGGGACGAGTACTACAACATTAGGACCTTCAAAAAAATAGATAAGCAATAGATTGCCGCAAAGCCTTATTTTAGCGTTAAGAGGATTGCGCGAGTCAAATAGTGAACTTCAGAATGAATAAGCGCACGTTATCCAAAAGTGGGCGGACTGGAACCTCTGAGTGGTCTGCTCAGCGGGCAGTAGACGTATCCGTAATTATTGTTGCGTGGAATGTCAAGGACCTTCTGCAAAGTTGTCTGAAATCAGTCTACGAACAGACCAAGGCAGTCAAATTTGAAGTCATTTATGTCGACAACGGTTCAGAAGATGGAAGCGTGGAAATGGTGACTAAAGAGTTCCCTGAAGTAAAGATCATAACCAACAACGAGAATAAAGGATTCATAGAAGCCAACAATCAAGGTATCGAAGTAGCAAAAGGAAGGTATGTGTTGCTTTTAAATTCCGATACTATCGTGCTCGATAATGCAATAGCTAAGTCGGTTGCATTCGCGGATGCTCATCCGAGAACAGCAGTAGTTGGGTGCAGAGTATTAAACCCTGACAAGACGTTGCAAAGAACCTGTTTTATGTACCCATCAGCTTTGAACATGTTTTTATCTGCAACGTACCTTTATAAAATATTCCCAAAGAATAGGTTCTTTGGAAGAGAGCACATGACCTGGTGGGACTACGAGGATGTCAGGGAAGTGGAAACAGTCTGCGGCTGTTTTTCTTTGGTGAGGAACGAGGCAATAAATCAGGTGGGCCTTATGGACAAAACGTACTTTGTGTACGGTGACGACCCAGATTGGTGTTATCGCTTTAAGAAGAACGGCTGGAAAGTAATGTTTACTCCGGAGCCCAAGATAATTCACTACGGTGGTCAGACCACAAATCAGATGGTTGACGAGTTCAAGTTGCAACTGTGTGGTAGTAAGTTGACGTTTATCAGGTTACATAGAAGTGCAACTGAATTTGTGTTTGCTCGTCTTTTTACATCTCTTTTTTTCCTGCTGAGAGTTCCTTATTGGCTGGTTGTTGGATTATTTAGTAAGAATGGGAAAAGTCAACCATTGCTGACGGCAAAAGCTTACTTGAAAGCCGGATTCTATAGCATTGTGAGCTGGAAGAATCTGCTAATGAATAGCGAGGCTCTTAAAGGGAAGCTCTGAGAAGCATATCTGCGTTTTCCGATCTGGTTCAGAGGCGATTGGCATATAACTGCAAGGTACCGAGGTAACATGAAAACCTCATCGCCCCTATTGGATTAGCAATAAAGAACATATCGAAATCAAACATAAGGAAGATAAAGAATGTCAGAACGATGTTCATTATGCATATTACCTGCGGATCTGCCCGGAGTAGATCTCGGTGGAAACGGCAAATGCAAGTACTGCAGAGGGGCTGAAAGTGACCGAGGCGCCAATCGAGGCTCGCATAGTAAGCGTACAAGAGAAAGATTTGAGAAAATCATTAGATGTTTGCATGGAAGGGGCAAGTATGATTGCCTAGTCCCTTTGAGCGGAGGCAAAGAAAGCAGTTACATCCTCTATGTTCTAGTCAAAGAATTTGACCTGAGACCGCTGGCTTTCAATTTTAATAACGGCTTTCAGCACGTTGATGCCGTTCGTAATATCGAACGCCTGGTAGATCAGTTAGATGTTGACTTGGTGGTCTACAGGCCGCAACAGCATTTTTTGCACAAACTGATGCGAGCCTTTCTATCGAAAGCCGGTGAGTTCTGTACGCCTTGTAATATGCTCATAAGTGCTACCTCATTTAGGTTGGCCCAGCAAAATGGTATTAGAGCGATAATGTCTGGAAATGCAATGGGAACGGATCCTGGTCTCGATGGGGTCAGCCCCGCGCTGTATTATGACCGGAGGTACTACCTTAACATAGCAAGCGGTTTATTAGGACCTAGGGACAGAGAGTACTATATGAACCCACCCTATGTCCGGACGGCTATACGTCGTTTTTTGGGCTTGGAGGCCCAGGTTATCAACGTTCTCGATTACCTGCAACCGAGTCTTCAGGAAATACACGACAAGCTTGAGTCGATCGGCTGGAAGCGACCTGCTGGTGAGATCCAGCATGGAGATTGCCTTCTTAACACGGTGAAGGACCATATTATGTGCAGGAAATGGGGCTGCTCCGAGATAAGTGCGATGTACAGCGTTCTTGTTAGAAACGGCGAGATGTCCCGAGAAGAGGCCTTGAAGAGGGCAACTAATGAGGAGCATACAGCAGTTCCATCTATATTGCCGGAATTTCTGAAAGCTATGGATATGACGGAAAGCGAGTTCGACGAAGCATGTAAGAAGGATTTCCGGGAAATACCAAATATGCGTACGACTTTTGTCTTCCGATGTGCAAAGATGGTATTACAGAAGGTTGAACAGTTAAGGGGACGCAGGTAACAGGTGTAAAGGCAGGTCAGTTTGAAAAAGAGGGCAATTCTGTCATACAACCCTAAAAATGTAGATGTGGTTTGCTTTGGCGGCCAAGACTGGTGGTATCATAATCGTGGTCATATAGACGTGCAGTTGATGCGTCGCTTTGCCAAAATTGGCATAACTCTATACATCAACTCGATTATTATGCAGAAGCTAAACATCGGACAAACAAAAAAATTCGCGCAGAAAGTAAAGCGTAAACTCAAAAGTATTCGAATTGGCTTACGAAAAGTCCAAGAAGGTTTTTGGGTATATAGTCCGCTCTCATTACCTATTCAACACATTAACCGAATCAAGTGCTTGAACGAAAAACTTTTATGGTACCAGATATCACATGTTATCCAGAAAATAGGCATGAGTACACCCGTTGTTTGGGTTGCGTGCCCAAGCGCATGTGATCTTGCTCTCAAATTAAAAAGAGAAAAGCTTGTATATCAAAGAACCGACCGTTACGAGGATTTTCCTGGTGTTGATCACGAAGTTGTGAGAAAGTACGATCGGAAACTAAAAGTTAGCGCGGATTTAACCCTATATGTAAATAGTAGTTTGTATGCGGAGGAAGCTGAACAATGCAAGCGAGCTTTCTATCTTGACCATGGTGTCGATTATGAAATGTTCGCAATGGCAGAGCGAAATACATATAAACCAGAAGACATTGCAGGTGTTCCCACGCCCATTGTTGGTTTCTTTGGTGATATCGAAGACCATACATTTGACATACCCTTTATGGAGAGGGTAGTTGATATTTTGACGGAAATGTCCTTTGTATTGATTGGGAAGGTCTCTTCGGACATAACTGGTTTGCAGGAGATGAAAAATGTCTGGTTATTAGGAAAAAAGCTATATGATCAAGTTCCACATTATGGCAAATGTTTTGACGTAGCAATAATGCCTTGGAGGCAGAATACTTGGATTGAAGCATGTAATCCAGTAAAACTCAAAGAGTACCTCGCGCTTGGTAAGCCAATAGTCAGCACGCCTTTCCCAGAACTAAAAAAGTACCATGATGTTGTATACATAGCCGATACACCAGAAGATTTTGCCCATTGTATAGTACAAGCTCTTAATGAGAATAGTCCTAAGCTTATCGCTGCCCGAAGAGAGAAGGTGAAGAAAGATACATGGGATAGCAAAGCGGATGTGATTTTTGATGTCTTGTTTGCTGATAAAGCCCTTACCTAACAGTAAGCTTTGATCCCGCTTGTATTTCTAAAGTTAAACATCTATCAGGCTATTAGAGTTGTATTTATACTCTTACAAAATGGATGAAACAGTTACGATTGCTAATGTGAGAATAGCCAATAAAAGTTTTAATGAAGTAGTAGAGACTATTATTAGATGGATAGATGATAGAGATCCTCCACGGTATGTGGTAACACCGAACGTGGATCACATTATGAAACTTCAGGTTGACAAGGAGTTTAGAGATGTTTATCAGCAAGCTGACCTGATTCTGCCTGACGGTATGCCTTTAATTTGGGCATCAAAAATTTTGGGAAGTCCTCTAATCGAAAAGGTTTCTGGATCAGATCTTTTTGTCAAACTTTGCGAGAGGGCCTCCGAAGGAGGCTTTAGATTGTTTTTCTTAGGAGGAAACCCAGGAGACGCCAAGAAGGCAAAAGAAGTGCTTATGAGAAAGTATCCGCTTCTTAAAATCGTGGGTGTGTATTGTCCACCATTTGGTTTTGAAAGGGACGAGTGTGAGAACAGCAATATTGAGCAGATAATTAGGAAAGCAGAACCTGATATTCTCTTTGTGGGGCTCGGAGCACCAAAGCAGGAGAAGTGGATTCATGCGCACTATCGGGCTATCGGGGTGCCGGTTAGCATAGGGATAGGCATAAGTTTTTCGTATGTTGCTGGGGCGATAAGACGAGCTCCGTTGTGGATGCAGAAAATTGGTTTGGAGTGGTTTTGGCGTTTGCTCATGGAACCGAAGCGTCTTTGGAAGCGTTATTTAGTTGATGATATTAAGTTCTTTAACCTAGTCCTGAAACAGAAGTTCAGGCAAACATTCTTAATATAAGATCGAGAAGAAAAAACTGAAACTGGCACACGTAGCTTTTTATGATCTGTTATTCTTAATGTCAACTTCGGAAAAGAAAGAGCAGCGATAGAAGTTATTTTGGATTTACGAAAAAGCTGGCAGAATGCTCCGGCTTTTAGTCGGAGAAGAATGCCGTAAAAAATAATCTTCCTTTGGGCAAGCCCCGACCTTTGGTCGGGGAGCTTCACTAAGAGATATTATGAAAGTGCCTTATTAGTTCACAATTCGGGTTCATGCTCTACCGTTTATATTGGCTACGTATAGGTTCCCCTGTGTAAAGTTAGAATTGGAAGGAATTCAGTTGTAGGTGCCGGTTCTGTAGTTACCAGAGATATTCCAGCTTTCAGCGTCGTTGTAGGAAATCATGCCAGAGTCATAAAGCGTTATGACGACTCAGCACAGACCTAGGTCAAAACATGAATCGATATGTCTCCTTCTATCTAACAGATAAGCTTTTTGCTAAGTTTACACACGCCCATCTCATGTAGGAATAGGCCGAATGTGGCTGCGTTAGGTGATCATATATAGCAGAAATATATGAACAAGACAAAAAACATCAAGGCTATTATACTTGTGGGTCACCGTGATTTCGGACGATGCGCGCTGGCATCTCAGTTGCCTACGGCAATGTGGCCCGTAGCAGGAAAATCTGTGCTGGAGCGTCTGCTCATCCACATAGCTGACCAAGGGATAAAGCATGTAGCCGTATGTTCCGAGGGTAGTGACTCATCACCGGCTGAATCCATTCACACAGATGAACGTTTGGAGGTGGAGTTCATAAATGAGCTGTTGCCGGTAGGCCCGGCGGGGTGCATACGCGCAGCCGTTGAACCCAATACTAACTCATTACTTCTTGTATTCTCCGCAAGTATGGTGTCCCCACCATTGATTGATGACCTGCTAAATGCTCATTGCGAGGGGCATTCTGATCTGACTATGTTGTTCAATCCCGGAGATGGGCTTGATGAGTCCCCCAGCGACCCAACCGGAATATATGTGTGCGAACCGAGCGTCCTGGAAAATATCCCAGAACAAGGCTATTTTGACATCAAGGAGGGCTTGATTCCCGAAATGCTCCGTGTTGGTAAGAGCATTCACGCAGCAGTACTACCTAATCACGTTGGGAATTTTCGAGAGCGTGAAGGATACTTGCGTGCGATCACAAACTATCTAAGAAATCCTCCGAAAACAGACGAGACTCTTGGGCTGTATGAGCAAGCACGCTCAGGAGTAGTGTGGATTTCGGACAGAGCCAGCGTTGACCAAAACGCTCAAATCTTTGGACCGGCTGCTATCTTGGATGGCGCCAGCATTTCACGAGGTGCCCTTATTTTTGGTCCAACAATGGTGGAGAAAAATGTTAACATTGGCGAAGGCAGCGTTGTCATAGGTTCTGTTCTATGGGAAGGTTCACAACTAGGAGCACACAGTGAGGTCCACAGGTGTGTTCTTGATTACCGTGCAACCGTGCCGCCCAATATAATTGTTGAGGAAGGACCTGTACTTTTTAAGCCCAGGAGGATGCTAAGTCGTATTACGGCCAGGGCGTCAAGGCCCATCGAAAGCAGCGTAACTAAAGTACGAGGTGTACTGCAGTCAGGACTACATAAAATTGAAGGAAGATTACCAAGTTGGCTGAATTTTGAAAAGCCCCGATTTCTATATGGGCTTGCAGTTGGCCTTATCATAGTTGCGTTTCTTTGGTCGTACTGGCCCACCATAACAGACCTATGGCAAATATGGCAGAGGAACGATGAATATTCGTCGGGACTGTTGGTTCCGTTTCTGGCTGTGTATATTTTGTGGTCCAAGCGAACCGACATTGCAGGTTGCCCTGTCAAACCTTCTGTTTGGGGGGTTGTTGCCTTCTTAGTAGCCCAGGCGGGTAGACTTTTCGGGCTTTACTTTATGTATGCCTCAGCAGAACGGTTGTCTGTTGCCCTGAGCATTGTGGCGCTGGTGTTGCTTTTATTTGGTTGGCGCCTTTTACGAAAGGTTTCCACTACGTTGCTCTTTCTATTTTTGATGTTGCCGTGGCCCAACCGTGTGCAGGCCCTCGTGACGCTGCCATTGCAACGTTGGGCAGCTTCATCAGCCGTCTTCTCTCTGGAGATACTCGGCTATGATGTCATACAGGAAGGCAACATTATCCATATCGGTGACTCAAGCGTTGCGGTAGCGGAAGCCTGTAACGGCTTGAGAATGGTAACAGCCTTTTTTGTAATTAGTGGCCTGGTGGTGCTTTTGATCAAGCGCTGCTGGTGGGAGAAACTCATTATCCTGGCATCAAGTCTGCCTATTGCCTTATTTTGCAACACAACACGTTTAACAGTCACGGCGATTGTTTTCACAGTGCTTAGCGGTGAGTACTGGGAGAGAATGTTTCATGATTTCGGTGGGTATGCAATGATGCCATTGGCCCTCGGCGCGATTATTACAGAACTCTGGCTTCTGACAAAGCTAACAACGCTCCCTACGAAGGAGGAAGTGATAATAGTAACGAGACAAAACAAGTAATTATTGTCTACAATTATCGTAGGAGAGATACAGATGGATAACTTAGAGAAATATCTTGACCGTGTAATCGACCAGAAACCGGATCACTCAAAGGGACCACCACTCTACAGTGTAGCCAGAAGTCCGAGTGCCCAAGTGCAGCCGGAGACTGAGGGAGCAGGATTGTCCAACACAGTGGGGCGAATACTTCGTCGCTGGTATGTAATATTGTTGACAGTCCTTGTAACGTGCGGAATCGGAATCCCTGCTATATGGTTCCTGATCGAACCAATGTATAACGTGACCGCTGCAATAAGGGTAGCTCCGATTCTGACTAATATACTTTCGGGCGAGACGGAAAATTTTGGTGGAGTACAAACTTATCAAAGCTTTATGAATACCCAGGCAAATATAATTGTCAGCAATACGGTATTGCAGAGGGTAACAGATGATTTGGCAGGTAGAAACTTGTCATTCTTCGAGGGTGAGATAGGCGGCGTCATCGCTAAAATCAGACATTGGTTGAGGTCCTTGCGAAGGGAGCCTGATCCCTTGATGATTCTTAGAGAGGCCATATTTGACAATGTTATCAATGTAACAGCCGGCCGCCAAAGCGAGCTTATTCAGCTAAACATGGACAGCACAAAGCCAGGGGAAGCTGAGCAGATCATCAATGCTTTTATCCGGCACTACATGGCAGTTGAAGGTCTTAGCTCTATCGCAGGTCAAGACCAGGAACTACGCGTTCTTGAAGATCAGCGAAGAGTGCTGGGCGAAAAACTGCAAAATCGACACACAGAGATCCGGCAATTAGCACAGGAGTATGGAACCACCACCTTGTCTGGTCAGCAGGATATGATGCTGCAGCGTGTGACTACACTCTTGGGAGAATTGACAAAACTCGAAGCGCACAGAGTCAGCCTCGAATCCCAGGTGCAATTATTGGAAAAGAGCGCAGATCAGGTCATCGGTCCTCAAGAATCACTGCGAATGCGAAGTGAATACATCAATTCTGATGCCTCAGTCCAGGAATTAACTCGTAATATTGTTAACTTGGAACGTGACCTGCTTATTGCTGAGCAGGCTTTGACATCTGAAAACCCAGCCGTAAAACAAAAAAGAGATCTATTGAATAGTTTTCAAGCTCGGCTAGAAGAGAAACGTCAAGACGTAGTCAAAGAATTTGAAAAAATAGTGTCTGAAGAAACAGACACAGCCCGAGAACAGAGGTTGCGCAGCGCCAAGACCGAGCTGGAACTTGTAAGGGCAAATGAACAACGTCTGCGTGAGTTAGTGGCTGCAGAAGACGTCCAGACGAAGCAACTCGGAAGAACGCAATTGAATATTGAGGACTTGCAGTTTCGATTGTTGTTGGAGAAGGAACTTTATGACACCGTTTGCCGACGGATACAGGTATTAGAAATGGAACGCAAGCGTCCTGCAAGGATTTCTGTAGCTTATAGTGCAAACATAGGTCCCATACGGGATAAGCGGATAAAATACTCAGCATCTCTTATTTTTAGCGCGCTGGCATGTGGCATAATGTTTGCATATATTCGAGACAAGGCCGATCAAACTGTCTGGACTCCTGATGATATAACAAAACGTATTGGAATCCGGGTACTCGGCACTACCTCCGGCACACATACTATTAGACCGGCACTCTTTCCAGCCCAGATAGCCAGGGATTACCAGACTATTCGTGCAAACTTAGGATTGTTGTATAGCGAAGGGATACCAAAAAAGCTTGCTGTCACGAGCCCCGGAGTGCAAGAAGGCAAAACTACCTTTGCGGTTAATCTGGCAACAAGTCTGGCTAAGTCAGGGAAAAAGGTCTTGCTGATAGACGGTGATCTCAGGAAACCTGACATTGCATATATGTTGAATCTTCCCACAACCCAAAAGGGTATCCAGGATGCGCTTTCTAAAGGCGATCTTGAGAAAGCGGTTTGTTCTATTCCATCAAGCGGCTTGGATGTAGTGCCAGCCAATTCGTTCAATGAGGCCGACGCTTACGAGCTTTTGGCTTCATCAATGACTGCCAAGCAAATCAACAAATTGAGTCAACGATACAATAATGTGATAATTGACACTCCGCCCGTTCTTGCATTTCCAGACGCATTGTTGTGGGCCAAAATTGCAGATGCTGTCGTGTTGACAAGTTTCGCCGGACACACCAAGGCACCAGACCTTACCAAAGCCAAAGAACGATTGGCAGAAATCAACGTGAGAGTTATGGGTGCAATCTTGAGCAACGTTCGAGCCACTCATGTCTACTACCGTTATGGTTATAGCTATCGTGCGAATGCTGGCCGACCAGGCCGTCGTCCAAGACGAGGCAAGCCAAGGCTATTATTACCCTTGTAAGGCCAGACTGAGCAAATGAACGATGCTGCTTCATAGTTTAGATTGATAATTGTATCGAGCGCCTAATCCGGTAACTTATACACGCTTATGAGATTGATCATTATACGCCAGGACAGGAATGCCAAGACCATCAAGGGTGAAGGTTTACTCCGGTTTGCTATGTCCACTGAGCCTGTTACGCGCATAGTTTTTGACGGCTTGAGCAGGAATCTTTGCTGCAATTCAAGCACTTTTGGAACTTGCCGAGCTTACGCAAGACGTGCGCTGAGTGAGGTAGTTTATGCTCTGCCACAAGAATGGCAAATCGAACTTGGCAAGGCCGACCCGAAAGTAATAACATTCACAGAAAAAAAGCCAATTTGTATTGAACAATTTCTACGGAACGATCACAATAAATGGTCTGTTATTTCCAACGGATGCTTTGCTACTAAGCCTAATGGCAAGCTGCTCAATGAAGTCCTGGCCAATACTCAGGCTGATGTAGTAGCGATAAATGTCAGGCCTGAGTTGTTGGCATATCGAGAAAGAGTACGATTGACCGCTCAGGGAAGAATTGTGGGCTTTCGTCGTTTACACAATGATTCTGTTGAACCAGTACCTATCTGTGCGGATTGGCCCCATCACGTCTTTGTCAGAAATAATGCTTTTAATAAGGTTTTGCTCGATCTTACCCTGCCTTATGAACTCTCGGCCTTTCTCCAGCAGTGCCGGTCGAACAAAGTGATTGTTAGTGCATTCGATGTAGCCGGAGTCGTGCTTGATCTGGGTACAGAATATGGATTATTAAATTTCTGCGCTACGAGACTTCGAGCTATGTCGTCACACAGCTCATTGGCAAAACTGGCCACAGGTAACGAACAAGGCGTATCCAAAGACGCAAGATTCGTAAGCAGAGTATTTTTAGGTGATGATGTGCATGTTGGCCCCGGAGTCACTGTAATTGGCCCGGCAATAATCGGCAACCACGTGACAATCGGACAACGAAGCGTGATAAGTTCGTCTATAATAGGCTCAAATGTGACAGTTCCCTCAGACCAAATAGTGCAGAACTCCATTGTCAGAGATACGCAGCAAGAAGAACAGAATTTACCTGAACACGTCCCAGGAAGTTCAAAGCAAACTTATTATCCGAGACCGGATATGCTAACGACAAGGCACACAAATCGTGCTTTTAGGACATGGCCGTTGTTTTCCTATGCTCGAGTGTTCAAACGAGTAGTAGATGTTCTCACCGCCATTATAGTATTGACTTTATTTGCTCCAGTCATGCCTTTTATCGCACTGGCTATAAAGCTGGGTTCTCCGGGGCCGGTATTCTTCAAGCATAAACGTCAAGGACGTCACAGTAAGGAATTCCACTGTTTGAAGTTCCGGACTATGAACATTGGGGCTGACGAGATGCAGGAAAAACTCAGGGTCATTAGCGAGGTAGACGGCCCACAATTCAAAATGGTTGATGACCCAAGACTTAATGCGGTCGGAGAGTTCTTAAGGGAGACATACATCGACGAAATACCTCAATTTCTGAATGTTCTGCTTGGTCAAATGAGTGTTGTTGGACCAAGACCTTCTCCCGAATCAGAAAATACATTATGTCCCACCTGGCGTGATGCACGACTTTCTGTGCGGCCTGGTATAACTGGACTGTGGCAAGTGTGTAGGACCAGAGAGCCAATGAAGGACTTTCAGGAATGGATATATTACGACACTAAATATGTCCGAGAGCTGTCTCTGTCCATGGACCTATGGACATGCTGGCAGACCTTCAAAAAAATGGCGAATAAATTTGTTAGACAGTTTTATAAATAGCAAAATAGTAGTAGTAACATAAAAGCAGCGTGCATGTGTGATTTGTGCGCCTTCAATGCAAGAAAGGGCAAGATAAATGGCAAAACGGTATTTTAACTGGAAGTTAGCGGTTGTTCTACTAATGAGTGTTGGTGTCTTGATCGCCATGGCCTTTGTAATTCGCCAGTTGCAGAGACGTACGAGAGCTGAGCGAGCGCTTACCCTTGGCAATGAGGCGTATGAGGAACATAGCTGGGATGAAGCGGCAGAGAAACTCGGCCGATACCTGGTGGTTCATCGCGATGATGTAACTGTGTTACTCAAATACGCCGATTCGCAGCTAAAAAGAAAACCTGTGAAATCCGGTAACATTCGGCAGGCTATAGCGGCATATCGCGCTGTTCTTAGACTGGATGCCAGTAATTCCGAAGCTGCAAAGCAACTGAGCGAAATTTATTTGTTGATTAGTAGTCCCGGTGAAGCTGAGTTAATTGCCAGAAGATATATCGAAATGGAGAAGGACCCGGAAATTCAAAGAATACTTGCATTAGCGCTTGCCAGCCAGCGTAAATACACCGAGGCAGCAGCAGAGCTTAAAAGTATAATGGAAGAGCATCCTGACCAGGTAATGGCCTATGAGACTCTCGGCAAACTCACAGAGCAGCGACCGGGTGACTTTGCTGGTCAAGCCGAGGATTGGTATAACCTTGCTGTCCAGAATAATCCATCCGCAGCGCTATCCTATGTGATCCGTGCCGGATTTTACCTGAGAAATAAAGAAAGGCCAAAGGCTTTAGCTGATCTGGAGCAGGCTGAAAGTCGGTACTTGTCAGATCCCTCAGTTCGACTTCGGCTTGCAAGAGAATATATCAATGCGAACGTTTTGGACAAGGCTGAACAACACCTCCAGGCTGTACACGCACAAACACCAAGAGATCAAAACCTCTGGCAGTTGTGGGCCCGACTGGCACTTAGATCCAATTCGCAAGAGAAAATGATCAAAATAGCGGATAGTGGCTTAGAGCAGCTTAGCTCAGAGCCTTGGGATTTTATGCCTGTTGCTGCCGAGTTGTTCATCCAAACTAATCAACTTGACCGTGCCACTGAGTGCATATCCGAACTCAAGGACAAGGATATCGCTCCTGCTGTGGTTATGCATCTGGAAGGAGTCATAGCTGAGCGTAAGGGCCAAACATATCAAGCGGTCCAGAGTTGGCAAAAGGCTCTGGAATTTGGCAATAGATCTCCAGGTATTCGGTTAGCCTTAGCTTCGGCACTGGTTCGCCTTGGAGATAGGCAATCGGCACTTCGACATTTGCGTACTTTGGTTTCTGAGTATCCTAATTTGTTTGAAGCACGTTTAGCTTTAGCGAGATTGCTGGCCCGGATCGGAAACTGGGCCGAGACCTCAGAGCATGCTCGTCGAGCAATGCAGCTTGCACCGGAAAATCTTGAACCCATTCTGCTGGACTTAAATGCTCGTATTGTTTTATTAACGCGGAGCCCCGCGACCGAAAATGCCGTAGCTTGGCAGGCTATAAAAGGGCAATTGTCGGCACTGGATGAAGCCACTGATAGGGCACTGGAAGTGAAACTCCTGCAATTGCGGGTTGCTGCCGCGCAGGAAAATCTTACTGAGGTTGAAGCAATCATAAAGCAATTGAAGCAGGAATATCCATCCTCACTGAGAGTCGTTCTGGCTGAGACGGAGTTGCTGGTTACCCAAGGAAAAACTGAGCAAGCGATAGCGCTGCTGACCCACGCAACAAAAGAATTCCCTACTGTTGTTGAGCCAGCAAGGTATCTTGCGGTTTTGTTGGCTGGGCAAGGAGACAAGCAAAAGTGCGAAGCAACTCTTAGGGATGCAATGGAACGAATGGATCAGCCCGTAATGCGGAGGGATTTAGGTTTTTTACTCGCTGACTTTTACACCCGCTGGCAAGAGCCCGACAAAGCGTACGAACTTCTCGCGGCTCTTAGGCAGAAACTGCCAGGTGACATTCCGATCAGGCGTCGACTTCTGATGTGTGAACAGACAAGCAAAAATCTTGAACTAGCCCAGCAAGTAGTCGATGAGATTAAGTCTTTGGAGGGCGAGGACGGTTGGCAGTGGCGGTTTACGCAGGCAAGCCTCTGGTACAACGCAGATGACTTTCGGCAATACTATCCACAGATCGTCTCCCTTCTGCAGGAGAATCTATTAACTAATCCAAATGACCAGGGAAGCCGCATGCTCCTTGCAACGACGTATGACAAGGCTGGTGAGCTACAACTGGCGCTGGCCACGTACCGTGAGGCCCTGAGTCGTTCACCCGATGACATCAACATAATCATTCCTACGGTCGCTGCATTGTACAAGGCAGAAGAGTATGACGAAGCCGAGAATATTCTGAACCGTGTCTCTCAGCAAAAGCTCTATCACCCACAACTGCAGAGGATGCAGCTCCGGAACTACCTCAGACGCGGCCAGTTAGGCTCAGCTTCAGAGATTCTTGAAGAGCTTATCAGCACCGATCCCAACAATCAGGCTGCCTGCTTATCTCTTGCATTGCTCAAAATACAGCAGAATGAGTTTGACGGAGCGAGTCAGTTATTAAAGAAGCTGAAAGTGCAGAACCCAAACTCGTTGTCGGTAACCTCAGCCCAAGTCCAGCTCAGTATTCGCCAGGGCAAACAGCAAGAGGCGCTACATCTCTGCGATGAGCTTGTAGAAAACCTAAAGAGCGCATCCACGTACATGCTTCGAGCCAGGACACGTGCGACGCTTGGGCAAATGGATGGGGCTATTAAAGACTTAATACAAGCTACAGCGATGGAGCCCAACAATGTGGGTGTGTGGGTAGCTCGCAGCGATTTTTACCGTACTGCTGGCCAGTTGGATCAGGCTATTGCCGATATAAGACATGCCCTGTCTTTAGCCCCGGACAACATCCAGATACAAAAACGTGCTATTGCACTATTCCTGAGGGCTGGCAATCTGGACATAGTCCAACAAGGAATAATTTTGCATGGCAAGGCTCTCGAATCGAACCCTACGGATGTCGAGCTGATGATGATGAAAGTGCGTATGCTCCTGTCGGAAAGTACCGCTCCGGCAATTAACAATGCCAAAGACATTCTCCAGAAGCTGACGGATGAAAATCCCAAAAACAGTGAATCCTGGGTCCTGTTGGGAGAAATTCTGCTGCTCCAGCGCCAACCTGGAAGGGCTGTGGATATTGCTCTACGTGGCCTTGCCCACACGCCGAACGACAAGACATTACTATTGCTTAAAGCTCGTGCGGAAGCGGCTCGCTCGCCTATATTGGCTGTGCCAACTCTCAGAGTGCTTCGTGAACTGGACCCAAATAATGTCGACTTCGTAATACGGCTTGCAAACGCGTATATCAGCGCAGATCAGGCTCAGAAAGCCGTTGATTTGCTTAACGAGCAAATAACTAATTGTGATGCCTCGAATATGCGCAGGTGCCGCATGATCTTGGCGGTGGCGTTGTACAAAAGCGGCAATAAGGCGGAAGCTCAAGAGGAGTTCGACTCCCTTGTCGAGTCTCTGCCGGATGATCCAACCCCTTTAATTGCACAGGCTCGCCTGCTGATAGAGGAAAAGTCCTGGGACCAGTTACGCGAAAAGGTAAGACAATGGTATCGAACGCACCCGACAGACACCAGCACACCCAGCATAATTGCTAATGATCTCGGCGCCACGGGAGACAAGCAAACACAGAAAGTTGCAGAAGACATACTTCTTATGGTACTGCAACGTGAACCTAACTCACGGCAGGCAATAGCTGCACTGGCTATGCTGTTGCAGATATCTGGCAGGGGCCAAGAATCTGCAGAACTCTACCGGAAGGTCTTGGATGTTGAGCCTAATAACGTTGTGGCTATCAATAATCTTGCTTGGGTACTTTGTGAAAACGAGGGTAAGCTGCAGGAGGCGCTTACACTGGCTAATCGGGGATTGAAGATGGCACCACGGTATCTTGACCTTGTTGATACTCGCGGTGTTATATACTACCGCCTCGGAGAATACGACAAAGCTGTGCAGGATTTCAAAAAGTGCGTTGAACTTTATTTGCCGACGTTGCCATCAAGTGTAGCTTCGCGTTTTCATCTCGGCAGGGCCTATGCACAAATCGGGCAAAAAGAGCAGGCTATAGAGCAAATAAGTCAAGCTTTGGATTCTGACAATGATATTGGGGGCCTGATGCCTACAGATCAAGCTGAAGCAAGGCGTATGCTCGAGCAATTGCAGAAAGGTAATTAGTTATGGCTGAATTAAGAAATGCAACAGTCCATCACATCGCGGAAGGTAAAAATAGACAAAAAGAATCCAAAGTTTTATTGCTTGACCCAAAGCAATGGCTATATGTGCAGAGTCTGTACAATTTGACTCCCCGTGAGCGTCAAATAGCAGAGCTTGTCTGTGAAGGACTGCGAAATGAAAGTATCGCCAGCCGACTGCACATCAAGCCTGGTACAGTTAAAACTCACATACGGAACATCTATAGAAAAGTGCAGGTAAAAAGCAAGATCGCAATGCTTCTGCAGTTTGTTAGCGAGGCGAGAGGATTCTCCAACCAGAGCCAACAGAGACCTCCCATCGGAATCTGAGATCAAGTAACACAATTCTCTGGGCACCGATGGCGGCCATTGATCATTTCTCTCTTATCCATCCCTAACCTTAGACCGTCCTTAAGATAGTATCGCAGTGCTTTGGACGGTCTGAGTATTTTTTTCTTTAACCTACCACCTAATCCCACGCATAAATATCTAAATCACTAAAATATACTACTTTTGGGATAACTCAAAAGTAGTATCCACATTTCTTTCGAATCAGTTTTCTTAACGGATTCCTGTCCTTATCTAATCCTATTTGCCAATAGACCAAGCTCCCTGAACAGCGTTATAAATTAGGCCTACAAGCTTTTCTGCAAATTCTAAGTTTTTTTTTGTTTTTTCTTGACTTCTGATGCACAAAAGGTTAGAATCATTCAATTAGGTGGTACCTCAGGAGGAGGATCACACCATACAGGTATGTTTTACGGAGTTTTTGTAAGGAGGATTAGTATCTTGACTGCGCGCAAGTGCGCACTCTCTGTAAACGCCATGGGTGCAGCACTTAGTCAGGAGGAGGAGTGGTGTTACGTAACAATAGAAGGTTGTTTGTGCTGCTATTGGTGTCGTTTGTCACAGCAGCGAACGCAGCACCAACAGCCAAAGTAGATAATGACGGCCTATCAGTAACTGTGCTGTCTAACTGCACAGCAGATCATTCCATTTATAATCCATCTCCAACACAAACGCCCTTAGATTTACATCCTGATACTATCAGTCCTGGAGAGACAAATCTGCGTTTGCCAGCTTTCGGTGCCAAATCGACATCTTATCCTTCTCAAACAAAGTCTCTGCCTGCTGTACCGGGAGCACTGCTGATGGCATTGGCAGGATTTCTTTGTGTTTCCCTGGTCAGGGACCGTAGGGTTTGGCTCACAGCAATCTTATGGATCGCTCATGTGAGCTTTGCAACCCTGCCACAGTTTGCTTCTCATTTGAACGATAAGAAACAGGCTGGACAACTCCTTCATTCGACTTCCATATCTGAACTTAGTGAGCCGATCTACCTGAAAAGTGGCGCAGTGCACAGCATAGCTGTCGCAGTTGTCAAACCGGCGGTCACCTCACAATCTGCAATTATACCCAATCAATGCGAATTCTTAACTTTACCGCTTTTATGCGCTGCTCCAAGAGTTGAGCAGATTTGTCATATTTCAGAGTATGCATTTGAACGGTTACCGCGAGGCCCTCCTGAAGCTGCATAGATAACTAAAAGCAACCTTCTAAATATAAAGGGTCGGTGCGCGCAAGACCTTTTGTAATAGACCGAATTTGTTCTGTTTAACATTTTAGGGAAAGGTTAGGCCAAGTAAGGCCATGTATGAAAATCAAAATGCGGATAAAGCTTTAGCTTCGATCCGCGGAGGGCAAATATTAGGACTTGATTGTAAAAAAAAAGGAAGGAAGGAGACAAAGATGAAAAGCCTAAAAACAATTTGTGCAGTTCTGGCCGTTACGTTTTGCTTCTCTGCAACAAGCTGGGCCGCGTACACCATTGATGGCGACCTGAGTGACTGGGGAGTTACTCCATTTACTGACTGGGTCCCGGATAGTTTAACGGCTGATTACTGGGAAACCGACAACATAAATGAGTATTCGGCCAATGGCTACGAGGAAGACTATGACTTCGAAGCTTCGTACTTTGACGATGACCTCAATTACCTGTATTTCGCTGTCGTCACTTCATTCGAAATTCCATGGCGCACAACTTCACAGTTTGTCATCGGTGATTTGGGAATTGACCTAAATGACGACTTCAGTGTCACTACGCATGGTGTCGTCGATGGCCTGGAATATGCTGTCCGGGTGAGCTCAGCTAACATGGGTGATGTCGTGCAAGATCCCACCTGGTCAAACACCTTTTACTTGGATGGCTCCTGGCCTGATGGAATGCAGGGTTCGCCATTGCAAGCAGGTGGTGGCATCGTGGTTGGCATAGCAAGCATCGATTACGACGTTTACAATTTCGGCGGTAATGAAGATGATACTTATATCCTCGAGATAGCGATCGATCGCAGTTTGTTGCCTTCGCTTGTGATAGGAGACCTCGTGACCAGTCATATGACGAATTGGTGCGGAAACGATTCGATAAACCTAACTGGCGTTGTTGATTACATTCCTGCACCGGGCGCCGTTCTGCTTGGCGGCATAGGCGTAGGCCTTGTCGGCTGGCTACGTAGAAGGAAAATGATGTAATAATTAGATGTTCAGGGCGGGGTAAAAAAGCCCTGCCCTGAACTCTTAGTTTATTAATCAACTGGGTGAGTGATGAAATGAATTGCATCATGAGAAATTTGATTCGAAAACGTGAGTTGATTCTCACGGTTGCGATGGTGGCTATGTTAGTGTTGTCCGTAACAGATAGTGCTGTCGCATCTTCTAGTCTTCTTGATGCCCATAAGACGGGCGGCAATCTATCCAATACCGCCAACTATGCGTGGTGGTACGGTTGCTCGCCGACGTCGGCTGGAATGATGATGGGTCACTATGATAGAAATGGCTACAATGGTTCGTTTTACCCAAACCTGGTTCCCGGTGGAACAGCCGAGGCCAGCACTTGGCCAGTACCGCCCGGCACTGCTCTGGTAGACCCCGTTATCGCCAGCCATGGTTATCAGGATGACTTCTATAACGCTGCCACCTATGGTTATGACACCGGCGGCTTCGCTAATTATGGAGTATCTGGTGACGATCTTCCGCAGCCGTGGCATGATTTTGACTGTCTGGGTGATTTCATGGGCACAAGCCAGGATGCGTTGGGTAATACAAATGGCGAGACAACTTTTTATTACTACACTGATGGATCGCCCATTAATGCTTACGAGATGCCAGGTCACGGCATAGCCGATCCTAGCGGCATGTATGGGATCGGTGAATACGTTACCTACGCCGGTTACTCCTATAATACTCTGTACAATCAGATACTTCCAGGTGTCGCCGACGACATTTGGCCTGCTGAGCCCGAGAACACATTAGGCTTTACCTACGATCAGTATCGTGCAGAGATTGATGCCGGCAGGCCGGTAATGATTCATGTTGAAGGCCACAGTATGTATGGCTATGGCTACGTGGACGGCACAACTACTATTAACGTCTACGACACCTGGGCATTAGGTGGTGGCTCATTTGTTTGGGGTACTTCATATGCTGGTCGTTTGCATTATGGCGTGACGGTCATGGAGATCACAGGTGGTATTCCCGCTCCTGGTGCTATTCTGCTTGGCAGCATCGGTGTAGGCCTTGTCGGCTGGTTGCGAAGGAGAAAAACACTGTAAGAAGTCAAGTATAAATCAGGGCAGGGCAATGGCTCTGCCCTGGACCTATAATAGATTTGGACTCAAAATCCATTTTTGAATGAATAAGGAGAAAGGAGTCGAGTGAATGAGAAACTTGATAACTATTTGTTTAGCTGCAGTTCTGGTTTGCGTTTTCAGTATGAGAGCGGCCGAAGCGAGTTCTACCCTCTGGGACAATGGCGACACCGACGGGTCCAACGGCTACAGCAATGCTGATCCGAGCGCGTTCGGCATACGCCGGACTCTGCTTGATGACTTCGTCGTAACCGGCCCGCAATGGATCGTTACCGATTTCCATTCGTTTCAAACTTGGAGTACCCTTCCACCGGGATCGGGTTATGACTATGTATTGAGCTTCCGGTACGACGCCGGCGGTGCCCCCGGCACCGTCTTTGCCACCGCAGATACTGTCTCATATAACGAGGTTGCCACCGGCCGTGTATGGTTCAGCCTGCTCGAATACGAGACTCATTACGTCTTTGACCCGATCGTTCTCAATCCCGGTACCTACTGGATTGAGGCTAACGTCATTGGCCCGGAGAACAACTTCTTGATGATAAGGTTAGACGTTACCGGTAGCCCATGCTGGACAAACTATGAAGACTACGGAGGTCTCCAGTCCGGATTTGACATATTCGGTGAAGACGCTGACCTGGCGTTTTCGCTCACCGGTAGCGTTATACCTGCTCCGGGTGCTATTCTGCTTGGCAGCATAGGCGTAGGCCTTGTCGGCTGGCTACGAAGACGAAGAACACTATAATTCGTCGTGCGTGATGCGTCGTGCGTAGTGCGTGATTATACGCATAACGCAATACGAAGACGTCGGCTGGCTGAGAAGGAGGCGTGCACTTTGATAGTGACAAAGTATAAAAATAGGGGCAGGTAAAAATATAAACCTGAATCCCTAAACAAATAGGATGACAGATTAGAAAACGTTATTGGAAAACGGAAAATTAATAAGAATGGATGAAGATATCAGTATATCAGAAAAAAACAATTTTAGGAGGAGATTCAAATATGAAACGTTTATTAACAATTTGTGCAATAGCTGCACTGATTCTCGCTGCAGGTCCGGCACAGGCGAGGTATTTGACCTTCGAATTCAATCCAAATGACCTGTTGGACCTCTATGGGTCTGACTTTGAGACAGGATTGAATGCAACGCAAGATAATCCTCGGCGTGTGCACGAGACATGGGCTACCAACTGGTATCAAACTTTTTCAGATCATTTGGACCCTGCCACAACGCAACCGGGAAGCGGCAACACCTACTCAAACTGGCGGACCGGCCTTGGAGAGAACGAAGGCTTAAACTCTTTCTCAACATGGCTTCATGGAGACCCTGGTGCGAGAAGCTGGGGCGAAAATCTCCTCGCGGATCCAAGTAAGGCGATGTATGCCACTGCTCCGGCAGGCTGGAATGTGGCGATAGTCGATAATCCGTGGGATACGGGATTTGGAGCTGGATATATTGCGGTTTATTGGACAGAGGATCCGAGCTTATATTTACGTCCTGGCTCAACGATTGGAACATTCAGTTTCACAGCAGATCTATATGTTGATACTAATGAAGACAACAACCTCGTAGGCGATCCAGATGCAGAATGGGGAGTCCCCTACAGGATTTGGTTCGCGGATACCGTGACGAATCAGGGCGATGACAGTATACGTGCTCTTGTATTTGATGACCAAGGTTGGGGTACGCTGTCTCCAAACTATGGGACATTTGCGAGTGCAACCGCAGGGGATAGTGCCCTTGAAGCGGTTCTTACTCTTACAGCAATCCCCGCGCCGGGCGCCATTTTATTGGGCAGTATTGGCATTGGCCTTGTCGGCTGGCTACGAAGACGAAGAACATTGTAAAAGATATTAATCAAACAGGGCAGGGCGAAAATCGTCCTGCCCTGAATTTTTAATATAGTGACTGCAACTTAGTTATTAAAGGGTGATCAAATGATGAAAAAGTTCATAGCAGTATGTTTAGTAGCAATGCTTGGCTGGCTAACGGCTGCTGCGGTTGCCCAGCCAGCGCCAACTAAGTGGACCCAAACCCCGGACATGGAAACCGGGATAGACTACAATTCCATGGTAGGATTATACCTCTGCGCCGATGATTACGTCTGTGAGAATCCTCTGCCGGTCGGCAACGTTCGCTGGTGGGGCTCCTACTGGGCAGGACAAGATCCCCAGCCCATCGATGGCTTTACTATCAGGTTCTTCACTGATATCGTTTTGGACTACAGTCAGCCGGACCAGATGATTTACGAGGTCTACATTCCGGGAAACTGCAACGAGACTTACTACGGCTACTCACCCTATGATGGCACCAACGTCTACGAGTACAATACGAGTATCCCTACTTTCACGCAAACGTTTGGTGAGATTTACTGGCTAAGCATCGAGGTAGATCAAGGCTGGGATCCAGGTTCCTACTGGGGATGGCACAACTCTCGTGACCATTGGAATGATAACGCTGTTCAGGCATCACAGCCGGCTCCTTGGTCTTGGAGTATGCTAACACATCCCGCTTTTCCAAACGAGGATCTGGCGTTCGAGCTGGGCGTTGTTCCGGCTCCCGGCGCTGTGTTACTCGGCAGCATTGGTGTAGGCCTTGTCGGCTGGTTACGGAGGCATAAGAAACTTTAGAACTTTTGTAAGTAAAGAACATGTTTAGGAATCAAAGAAAGGGCAGGGTCGCTGTATCCTGCCATTTGTTTTTGGCTGTGTTTTAATGTACTGCCTTTTATAGGAGGGACTTAATGGGTAAATTACCCGCGTTTTTCTCAGCAGTTAGCCTTACTCTAATACTTTGTGCGAGCGCATGTGCAGGTTACGTGGTTGATGCAGACTTATCTGATTGGTCTGTTACGCCCTTTGTCGACTGGCAGCCACAAGGTAACGCCGATTACATTGTAGCTGATGGAGTAAATCTCTACGACTGCATAGATTATCGTGAAGAGTACGACTATGAGGCAATGTATTTCGATGATGACGCCGAGAATTTTTATTTTGCTGTTGTCGGATCGTACGCTCTGGGAGAGGATACGAAAGGCGGCGATCTCGGAATCGACCTTAACGGTGACTTCTCAGTTAGTATTCACGGTTCTGTTACGGGCCTCGAGTATGCAGTCAAAATAAGTTCGGATGTTGTAGGGACTGTCTTAGCTGATCCAACCTGGTCACGGACATGGCCTCATGAATGGCCGGATGGTTGGCAGGGCGCACCCTATGACGCTAGCGATGGAACCATCCTCGGAATGGCAACAGTTGCAGTTGAGTACTATCCCTTGATGGAAAATGGCACTTATATTTTAGAAGTAGCCATACCTCGAGATCTTTTTCCCATCCAATATGGATGCGGAGATGTGATTAGTTGTCATATTAGTCATTGGTGTGGCAACGACTCGATTAACCTCATCGGCATAATCAATATCCCCGAGCCAGCTACGTTGCTACTTTTTGGTGCAGGTGGTATCTTTGTAAATCGGATAAGACGGAGACAGACTTAGCTCAGCACTAAAAGAAGCCACCAGAGAAACAAAAATGCTTTATCGCGAATATATTAACCGGGCCTGAAAGACCGGCTTTTTTATTTTGTATATTTTACCCGCCTTCGCAGAAAGCCACGGGTTCTACCCGTGGATGAATGCGAGAAGGGTATCCGCCGAAGCTTTAGCGAAGACGGATGTGCTTCGGCGGGTTCCGCCGTAGATGAAGGTGCCACGGGCTATGCCCGTGGGGCTCCACGATTTATAGCGCTTCTAATTCCTCATATAGTTAAGTTAACTATTTTAGCTACTGATCCCCAAGTGCCGTCCTGAATGTAACGCAAACGGGTGCTATTCAGGGTCTATATGGCTTTGTTGAAAAGGTCGGTTGTCATTTCGACCGATTCATCCTTCGCAGCAGCGCTGCTGCGGAGAATGGAAGCGTCCCTAAGGGACGCCTTACGGTGCGCTCGGAATGACAGTTTTTTAGGTTTTCAACAGAGCCAGTCTATATGTTAGCAATTCAGAAATTTTATGCGCCTGTTATTGCAAGACTGCACGAATATTATTTTCCGACTACTGCAGCAATAGGAAATATCCATATTTTTTTCATATACGTCCGAAAATACGTCTATTATCTATCCTGTGGTATCAATAATTGGGTTTAATTGATGTACATTTTTCTATATTTTTCTTGACTTTCTTTCTTCAGCATGATAGTGTTTTTTGAAACATAACTCCGAAAGGAGGAGGCCACTTCAGTTAAGTACAGGAGGGTGGCACTTATGTTATGTTTAGGACAGGGAGGGTGTTCCGTAGGGATACGGGGAGATGCGAAACAGCAAAGATAGTATAATAGTTGGTTCACTGTTGCTGTCTGCATGTGCAGCGGTTTGCAGTGTTCCAACAGTCGTCCAGACTGGCAATGACTTTGTCGTTGACAGTATTTTTTTGTCCACATCTGAACTTAATACCTCTCATACTCAGTTAAGCGATATTGTTGCAGCACAAGATTCTTCTCTGGCATTCTTATCAACCAACGCACTTGCTTCTCTCGAAAGTTCAGTCAACCTGCACAACTCAACCGTTAACTCTGCCACGTCCCTGACCGCTGTGCCGGGAGTACTATTTATGGTCCTGGCTGGATTTTTTTGTATCTCGTTTGTCAGAGACCGCAGGTTTTGGTTTGCTATGCTTTTTGGCTTGGCGTCGCTCGGACAGGATGTATTCACTGCGTTGCCACATTGGGCGTGGCAAGTGCGTAGCAAACGGAAAATTGAACGCTACGCTCCAAATGCAACTTATGCGTCAGAGCTTGAGGATTCAGCCAATCTTCGCAGTTATATTGAAGGCATGTTAGATGGAGTACTGAGAAATACGACGTTATTTTTAACCTGCAACAATGCGCAGGATAAACTCGACCAAATACGCAGTTCACGATAAGCAATACGCAACACGAAAACGTCGGCTGGCTGCGAAGAAAAAATGCATTGTAGCATTTAAATGTCAAGCGCGTTTGATTATTATTTGTCTGGGCAAGTAGGAGAGAGGATCACAAGGAGGTGATCTATCTCCTACTGCCTGGAATTTAAAAACTCTTTTATAATTAATCCCACACTCAAGGTATGAAAGAACCCGTTTACCTAGCCGGAGTGAAGGACTCCCTACAATCGATTATGCCTAATTTCGACGCAGAAAGAACATAAGGATAGTAGTTATTTTAATGAACATTAATTTTGTCGGTATACTTAAATGGCTCTATTTATCTATCACATGGAGGGATTTCGCCACGTACCTATTCCGTCCCACCATAAGGAAATGTAATCTATAATCGGCTGGTGTTCACCTTTCCGTTCTGATACTGTAAGTGCCATATTCCGGAGTTGTCGCATACAGCCCAATCCACCAATTTGCCAAGCGTGGGCACCAATGCTAACAGCTTCCTGTTCAGCTTGTTTAAAATTTCCCCGGTCTGTTGCCAGCAGGTCTGCAAGTTTTTCAGCTTGCGGTTTCAACAGCCCTTCCCAATGAGCTCGGTCAGCCTCTTCCTTTCTGAATACCTTTGCCAGCAAGCGATCACGGTTTCTACGCTTCGTTTCTCGTTCAGCCGCGATTCGCGCCAGTCTCTCAGCACGATGCCTGCGGCTGGCAGGTCCTAATGTCTCAAGCATGCCGGTCGCTGGATCGACGACGACCCAAACCAGAAAAGTTGTACCGAGCGTGCCCAGGGTAACGCCGAGTCGGAACTGACTGGCACTACTGGCACCAATCATACCAAAACAGCCAGCCAATCCACCCAAAAACGGAGCAGCAACGTAAAAAGCCATGTAGTAGTTTGTGCTCGTTAGCGGATGTTCTTTTGCTATGATTTGGATGCCGCCAATCCCTCTATAGATCGCAAACAAATATATACTCACCAGTAGAAAGACAATCAGTGCCGAATGTCCTGATAAAGAGAAAACGAACCACCAGTTGAAGCCTGCTTGTCGTAGTGCCAGTACCAGAATATAGCCCATACAGACGACGAACCAGACCGTGCTGGCTAAATGGACAGATCGTAGAGTTCGTTGTGTAGACATAGGTATCTTTTCACACAACTACTACTTCTCTAGTTGTGCAGCCTGTATCACAGCGTCGAATAGCAGCCAGGTTATCTTTAGTAGCCGCCACCATAGTAACCACCACCACCATAGGGAGTTCTGCCTTCAAGGCCTCGTTCCACAGTGTAATACCCCGAAAAGGCTCGTGCAATTGGTCGTATCATCTCCTCAATTATCATGGCTAGCGCTGCTGGTATGGTCGGTGGCACGTATACTATATCACCTTGTTGCAGCAGCACATCCTTGCGAAGATCACCGTGGACGGCCATACGTTCAAAGTCGACTTCGAACACTTTAGATCTTAGTTTTTCATCTGCTGAGGGTCTTATGACCTGGACTCGCTGCTCCCAGGCCATAGGATTAGGAGATGCTTCAGCAAGAGCTCTCAGCACCGTATCCCTGCCGGTATAAACTCTTGGGCCAGGCCTGTTAACCTGTCCCAAAACATAATATACATTGCTTAAATACACAGCGACACGGACATCGATTGGTTTGTCCCCGGGAAGCGTATATAGATCCGCTGCTTTTTCTTTTATCAGTTCTGCTATTTCTGCAGGTGTTTTTCCCGCTGCTTCTATCTCCCCCAAGGCCTCAAAAGACACTTTTCCATCTGGTCGAATGCGCTGGCGTTGCAGGTGGATTTCCGCAACTCTAGAACAATGCACCACAATTTCATCAGGAGGCTGTAGAATATATTTCTCAGCGGTCACATTAACCTCATAGGGCTTGAAGAAGGCCTGGATGTCTTTAGGACGGGACGAGAAGCAACCTGTCAACCCAAAGATGACAGCCGACATAGCTGCCGCTTTTCCTAACCTTGCGGGCTTCTTTGCCATTACGATATTCCTTAAATAATTAAGCTTTTCACCGCAACAAATGGTTATCTGTCTTGCCTGTTTATTTGGCGTACACCAATTTCACTAAACTATAACTATCATCGTACTTTACGTCAAGTTTCTTGACAATTTTTTGGACCTTACGTCGATAATACTTTGGCAGCCGTTTCCGGTGGATGTCACTGCGGTTTCTTGTCTTTCACGAGATTAGCGTTCCTTTCAGATTTAATTTGACGTGCTGAAAATGGATTTCACAGCAACGCTCAGTAGCAATGGATGCTTTGTCTGATTAATATATTTTAACTCTGATGAATGCTGACGTTGTTGCTTTAAAAAAGACGTTGCGGATGCTACTCAATGCAAGTAGATTATATTTAGAAACTTGTGGCAAAGAAACTGCAGAGATCCTCGCTGTAATAGATGTCGACATACACACGAGGCAATAGACCGTAATTTATGCCAGATAGATATCAAAACAGATAATGAAAATCATAAAAGCAATATCGGACTTTCATAAAATAAAGCAGGGTTGTGTGCTCACCATAGGAAATTTTGATGGCGTACATCTTGGGCATCAGCGGATTCTCAAAGCAGTTCGTAAAATCGCTGAACAAAGAAACGTGGAATCTGTTGTAATGACTTTCGAGCCACACCCTGTAGCTATCTTGCACCCCGAAAAGGCTCCTCGTGTTTTGACACCATTAGCTCTGAAAATAGACCTTTTGAAAGATTACGCTGATGACTGTGTGATTGTACTGGAGGATAGTAAAGACTTACTCAGCCTATCCCCTGAAGACTTTATTGACAAGCTCTTGATACAGACCATTAAACCATCCCTAATCGTTGAGGGTGAAGACTTCAATTTCGGAGTTGACAGACAAGGCAATGTGCAGACTCTGAAGGACCTGGGAGCGGAGAAGGATTTCGAGGTTGCTGTTGTACCGCCAGAAAAGGTTCAGCTCGCGATGGGCCAGAGTATTAGAGTATCGAGTACGATGATACGCTATATGCTTGAAAGCGGCCATGTCTCTGACGCTGCTGTAGCTTTGTCACGTCTATACCGCCTTATGGGACGAATCGTCCCTGGAAAGGGAAGAGGTAAACAACTTGGTTTTCCGACGTTGAATATGCAAAAACCTGAACAGGTCATTCCTGCTGAGGGTGTTTATGCCGGTTTTGTCGAGATTTCCGATTCTGAAGAGCAGCTCCTGCAAGAGCAGCAGAGAATCCCTTCCGTCTTCAGCATAGGACAAGCTCGAACATTCGCCGATGAGTATCCGCTGCTGATTGAGGCACATTTACTGGTAAAGCAGGTCGATAATATGACCGATAAATGGATGGCGATGGATTTTTTGGGGCGGCTGCGTAGCCAGCATAAATTCAGTACACCAGAGGCCCTTGCCAAGCAAATCGCAAAGGACTGCGAAACAGCGAAGAAGATACTAACAGACAAACAGCAGTAACGCGACCTTGTGATTGGTTGGCTAAGCGTACCGGAGACTGAATTAGCCGGACAGGAGTATGTCTTTTTCAAAATCCTTCAAAGTCCACTGGAAGTCACTAAAAACAAAATTCAAAGCCTTGATTCTACTTTTAGGTTTTCTGGCTGCCACGATTACTGTCTGTGGTTTCATAGTCAGTAGTATCAGGTGGTTCCAGAGCGACTGGAAGAAGAGCGATGCATATATCTGGCTGTTTCAGCAACACAGAGATGTCATTCCTCTGATGGTAATTAACACCGGCGCTGCAGTATTGATACTTCGCCGTTGCCGGATGGCTCTCAAACGAAAACGCAAACTGCACTGGAGTTTGGTATTCTTGTTGGGTTGGGGAATTCAGATCATGCTGTCACTGCCTGCTGGTATCTGGCAGGGGATTAACAGTTGGTCGTATTTGCCTATAAATGGGACTCCACTTTGGTCCAGGATTCTAACACCACTTACGAACTGGCCTTTTAATGCCGGAGGTTACACTGTTAGGTGCGTATTCGATTCTACAGTGGGCTTTTATAGCAAGCTTCTTCCAGAACGCCTTGGTGATATCCTCGGCAACACGCCTTATTTCGCCGCACTCGTTCTCGTGCAAGGATCCATCCTTGCAGCAATCCTCACAATAAGATATAAACAGCACAGGACTCTGCTGGGGTACGTCACGATAGCTTTGGGAATCTTGTTTCTTGTGAATTCCCTATTCGGCTTAAGTCTTTCATGGCCTAAGATTTAACTGCTGTTCTTATCAGCCGGTATCTTACAAAGTGTACCTTGCTGGCCACGCATAGATGTATCTCGCTCTTGTGCATTGATTCGTTTTTAACACTGCTTGCAGGTTAGCCTTTCAATGCAGATTTAGCAATATGACCTAATTGGTTCTTGTTGGCTTAACAGGTATCTGTACTTGCAATTGTGTTTGCTTTCAGATATAAAAGTCGAAAGACATTGGTCGATTGGCTTATATTATGCCTGGGAATTTTATTCCTGGTAAATTCTTTCGCCAATATAACTTGGTTCTGGGCTGGAACATAAACAGGCCAAAAACAAAGAATATACTGTAATAGGTGAAGCGAAAAAAGATTTCGCTTGGACTTATAGAGGAGATTGTCATGAAACATAGAAGTTTGGAGAGTCCGGCAGGTACGGCAATTGTTCCAGGCAGAACTCTGCAGGTATTGTTCTGTCTTATTCTTTTAGTAGGAGCAGTGGGGCAAGCAAACGCTGGTTGGGAGCTGGTTAGTGAAATTCTAAGCGGGATTAAAGCGCCACAGTTTCCAGATCGAGAGTTTAACATTACCGATTATGGCGCAGTCGGGGATGGCCAAACTGATTGCACCGAGGCTTTCACCAAAGCAATATCAGCCGCCCATGAAGCTGGCGGTGGGCGAGTAGTTGTTCCCGCTGCTACATTTCTCACCGGAGCGATTCACCTTAAGAGCAACGTTAACCTACATGTTTCAGAAGATGCTGTTATTAAATTCTCAGTGGATCCTAATAATTATCTTCCGCCGGTTTATACCAGATTTGAGGGCGTTGAGTGCATGAGCTTTTCACCTTTAATCTATGCCTACGAGCAGGAAAATATTGCCATAACAGGCCAAGGGACGCTCGATGGACAGGCCAGTGATGGAAATTGGTGGCAATGGAAGACAACTCAACGCGAAGATGTTAAAGCTCTGCGGGATCAGGGAGAGGCAGGCGTGCCGGTTAAACAGAGAGTTTACGGTAATAGCAAAAAATTAAGGCCCAACATGATTCAGCCCTACAAATGCAAAAACTTTCTAATGGAAGGAGTGACAATCAAGAATTCTCCAATGTGGCATATTCACCCTGTACTTTCAGCAAACATCATAGTTAGGAATGTAAAAGTGATTGGCCATGGTCCCAACAACGATGGTTGCAATCCTGAATCGTGCAGGGATGTCCTAATTGAAGGTTGTTACTTTGACACAGGGGATGATTGTATTGCTATAAAGTCGGGCAGAAACAACGACGGCAGACGGGTGAATGTGCTAAGTGAGAATATTATCATACGAAATTGCCAGATGAAAGATGGACATGGCGGAGTTGTGATCGGCAGCGAAATGACAGGGGGCGCGAGAAATATTTTCGCAGAGAACTGCACAATGGACAGCCCAAATTTGGATCGAGCGCTACGGATCAAAACTAACTCGGTTCGCGGTGGAACGGTCGAAAATGTCTATCTAAGGAATGTCAAAATCGGCCAGGTTGATGAGGCGGTGCTCAAGATCAACTTTTATTATGGAGAGGGTGATACCGGCAACTATCCTCCGACAGTCCGTAATATCAATTTGGAAAACGTCACCAGCGAAAAAAGCAAATACGCTTTGTTGATTAGAGGTTATGACCGTTCGCCAATAACCGGTGTCTGCCTGAAAGATTGCACGTTCAATAACGTTCAGAAGTCTAACGTGCTCGTTGGAGTCAAGAAGCTCACTCTGCAAAACGTGAAGATTAATGGTGAGTTTCAAAATAACACTGTCGAAGAAGAAGCTATCCCTGCTGGAAGTCTATAATGAATAGTGATGATCTAAACAAGGCCATTGAGCTAATTGACAGTTCGCATTCTGTCCTGATTACTACCCATAACAGACTGGATGGTGATGCGTGTGGATGCGTTATAGTTATGAACGATGTGCTCTGCGCTCTTGGCAAAAAAGTAAAGCCTATCTTGCCATCACCAGTTCCGCAATGGTATGAGTTTCTTTTTGCAGAGAAACTTCCCATTCTTGGCAAAGATGTTAGCTTGCAGCAGTTAAAGAATAGCCAATTCGGCAGTTTTGACCTTATCGTTATTGTTGATACCAACAGCCATAGTCAACTGGGCGATTTTGACCAATATCTAAAGCAAGTCAATATACCCGTGCTTGTAATTGACCATCATGTTACTGCAGATGGGCTTGGTGACATTGAGATAGTCGATCCCACTGCTGCAGCGACAGGTCTTATTATTTTCGACCTTCTAAAACACGCAGGTTGGACAATAACGGAGAAAATGGCTGAGGCATTGTTCGTAGCAGTAGCAACTGACACCGGCTGGTTCCAGTTCAATAACACCGACAGCAGGGCTTATCGTGTCTGCGCAGAGCTAATCGACGCCGGAGTCAAGCTAACACAAATTTATGACGAACTATACCAGAATTTTTCATACTCACGTTTTCGCTTGATGGTCGCAATGTTAAACAACCTCCAGCTTCATTTCGATGGTCAATATGCTGTTCAGTACATATTACTAGAGGATTTCGAAAAAACTGGAGCAAGCTATGAAGATACTGAGAACCTTATCAACGAATGTCACCGTATAGGCACGGTCAAGGTCTCAGCGTTGTTTATAGAATTGAAGGATGGCCTAATTAAGTGCTCCTTGCGCAGCAGGGGGGCTATAGATGTATGCCAAATCGCCGCTAAATTCGGCGGGGGGGGGCATAAAATGGCTGCCGGTGTTCACCTGCCCGGCCCACTAAATAATGCCAAGCGACTGATTTTCGAGCAGGTTCGTCAACAGTTATTGGGGATTTCAGCAGGGTGATTTTTCTAAATTCATTTTGGACAGATATAGAAAGGACTCTCCCCCTCTTCGTTAGGCAGAAAGGCCTCTTCGAGGATCGCTAATCCCAAGCTATTATCAGCAGGGATCCAGAATTCATCATCGATTCTGCGAATGAGCTTGCCTTTGCCCCATTTCTTTGCACCACTGATGTGAGCGTCATTAGTGTTGACATTGTCACTTTGTTGGTTTGTGGAGTCGGATTTTTCCAGAAAGGCTATGAATCGCTCTGATTCGCTTGCGTTATTAGAGTAGGCGAGGACGTATGCCCGTACCCCTGCTAACTGGCCGTTCGGAAGCGGCCCCGATGGTGCTTCTATAGGCGGTGTCATGCCCTTTGTCGCCGTGAACAGTTGGCCGGTATTAAGGTCGTAGTACCACTCTTTCTCAATGGGTTCGATTGTAATCGTTTTCTCAGGTAGCAACTGCAATATGGCAACCGTCAGAAGAACTAAACTCGAGGCTGCGGTTGTAGCTATGACTGCTTTAGGATTTCTGTTGACCCACTTTCGTACCACCAGCTCCTGCCATCTGTACTGCATCCGCTCCCACTTGCGATAAAGTTCAAACCGAAGCCAGTCAGGTGGTCTAAATGACATCGTGATATTCCTTTTGCCGGTCTTGCCATGAAACAACGAAGCTGCGCTAAACAGTAGCTCTAATGTTGCAGCCCCATAAGCAATTGGACCATTCGCTCAAGATCGGGATTATTCTGCGATATATCCTCATCGCTGCGTATCTGCCAGTTCGCCAGAGCAACCGTTCGTGGGTCTTTGTATTTGAAGTACTCGCAATGGCCATCGGCGAAAGAAAGGTTGCAGCCGTTGCTATGTCTTGCTGTTATGTTTCTACTATCTCTGTAGAACCATTCAGGCGACACTGCATCAATTTGCTTTACAGGACAGAAAGAGCCCTCTATCCATTGGACCTTGCTGGTCGAGTCGATAAAAACCATCTTTTGGCCTGGCCTGGAAATTTCACTCCAGATTTTAAATGGATTTATATTATCGTGCTCACAGTTGCAGGTCTTACCGTTCATTGCTCTGGATATGGCATAACTTCGCAAAAGGTCGGTCGCATCACTTTCGCACTTGTATATATTCAGGGTGTGTTCTGTGTAAGGCCATAAGACGCCGTTTTCGATTGCTTCTTTGGTCCCACCGATGTCGTTACTGGGAATAACAGGCCCATCGGCGACCCAATGATTTGCAGGTGGGACATCCCAGTCGGTATCAGCCGAGCACAGCCTGTCGTCATTGTCCATAGCATACATAATCCATCCTTCGGTCAAGTTTCGTATGTTAGCAAGGCAGACGACACGCTTTCCTTGCTCACGAGCACTTGTAAGTGAGGGCAGAAGAATAGACATCAGTAATGCCATTATGGATACGACAACAAGCAGCTCCATGAGAGTAAAACCCTTATAGCTAACTCTGCTGCTTAAGTATTGTTGTTTGACCATTTTTTTTATCCTATGCTTAAATTTTGAAAAGGCGATACTGTACTTGATAGCAGTCAAGAAGCAATTATATATCAGCCTTAATGCCAGAGCAAGTAAAGTACACGTTATTTGCCATGGCTTTGGGTATCTCCCCAGTAGTGCAGCAGTAGATGTAAATTTAATCGTCGCCAGGGTTCGGCGGTGGCGTCCACGCAATGGCCGCAGGTGACTCGGTGGGCGAGGGATAAGGCCGGGAGTGGAAAGACTGACGGAGGAAGCACGGTGAGTCTCGAGTGGGAGCGAGAAGAACGGCTGGCAATGCGAAAGTACGGCATTACCGATATTCGGCTGTTCTTCGAGAACGACCCGCGATTTCTGGACCAGTTCTGCTAATTCAGTTTCCCAAGTGTCGGTCTTACCTGCACGATAATTGTGCGGATTTTACAAGCTATTTTGGTCTATATTTTTCGCGTATTTTTATTGACAACAATGTCCAAAATGTTTTTATAGGATATTGATAGCTTTATAGGAGACGGAAAGTAACTGCGGAGAAATGCAACTTTTGGACCAATTTGCCTAATTTTGCCGGTAAATACCGGTACGTATAGTGTGCGCTGTATGAAATTTTTTAACAATTTTAGGAGGGAACAATATGCAATTCTATTAGGCGTGATTTTTCGTAAACATCACTACGTTAGAGTTGGTGCGCATAGTGTGTGCCGTTAATCCCTAACGGGGTAAATATTAACAGTTCCCTGCGTATGCAGGGACAACCCCCGCTGGAGTTTATCCCACACCCATTCGGCCTTGCTCAGGGCAGGCTGTGATGCGGGGCGGGGACAAGATTTGGAAGGGAGAAAAAATGGAAGCGAAAAAGAGATTTTTGGTTATTTTTTTCCTACATTTTCTTTTACATAACCAGTAGCAACAGTGAATTTGCAGTTAGTTTAACCATTTGAAATTTTGACGCAGATGGTTTGTTTTGCGCCATATTGAGAAGAGAGGGGTTGCCTATGAGAAAAAGCGAATTGCCGTAAAGTTTGTATGTATATATGTATAGAGAAGATGCAAACGCAAGAAGTATTGTTTCTGATGTTTTATTTCTATCAGTATAATTGTCAACTTTTTTAGGAGGTAGAATTATGATTAAGAAAGATTTTATAAGGTTAGTAGCTATAATGTTTGTTCTTATTTGTAGCGGTCTCAGCCTAACGACGGCAAATGCGCAGACTTATCCCGTCCTCAAGCTGGATTTTAGCCCCAGCAACGTTGAGGCACGCACGGAGCCCGGCTTTACTTCTTTTACTATCGCCGATAGTGGCTCGGTGGTTGATGGTATTACAATTGAACTTGCCGGCGAACTCAATGCACGCTGGCGCGGCGAACCAGCCGGAATACCTTACGAGCTTATCTATCGTGATTTCATCTACGCGAGGCCTGGTGGAATAACAGCAACCTTATCTGGGCTGGAGGCTAATAAGGACTACGAAATCACTATTTATGTATTTGACACAGGAAGCGCAGGTGACCGGATCGCGGACGTGAATGCCAACGGAGTATATTGTCTCACGACTTTTACCAACAGTGGGCAACCACCAGGGGATGAAGATGACAACGCTTATACGGGCATAGCTCAGGCAGACGACGCCGGTACGATCGTCTTGGAATACTTTCCTAATGAAAACACCGTTGAGCAATCGGGCGAGAATAACCCATACGCTTTTGTCAATGCCTTGGTGATCTCTTCACTTGCCCCGATAACATATGCTACGAATCCCAAACCGGACAATGGGGCCTCATGTGTGGACCCCAATGTGGTCCTTAGCTGGAGTCCAGGTGTCACCGCAGCTTCACACGATGTGTACCTCGGCACCAATTTTAACGATGTGAACGACGGGGTCGGTGACACGTTCAAAGGTAGGCAAGATGTTAACAGCTATGATCCCGGCGGCCTTAATTCAGACACAACCTACTACTGGCGGATTGATGAGGTCAATGACGCTCACCCCGACAGTCCATGGAAAGGCGAGATCTGGAGCTTTACGACCGGCAGTGGGGGACTTGATCCCAACGAATACCGCCGCCGATACGAGCCGCCTACCGGAAATGACTTCGGTAATAATCCCACCTCCGGTGTTAATCTGGCTACCGGTGAATACAAGCAGACGGTGGTGGATACGTGTATTCCCGGTGTAGGACTCGATGTAGGACTCGCGCGGACAGTACGCTCGCAGATAGGGACAATACCTGATGCAGAAGCAAAGGAGGCTTATGTTGCAGTGAATTCGATACGTGTATACGGCTCTTTGGCCGCTAACAATGCGGAAGCGTCTCAGGCTGGCGCGACGGTGATGGGTGACGGCGTGGATATGGCCTACAATATCTTTCTGGAGCCCGCCGGGGATCACTTTATCCTGCATGACGGCACCGGGCGTCTGGACGCCTATATACTCCAGGCAGACGGCACCTGGGTGGCCCAGGGATTCTCAAGGGTCCTGACCAAGAATCCGGATGCCACCTATACCCTCACTTTCTCCGACAATGCAACCTGGAACTTTGCGGCGTTTGACGGCGGCATTTTTGAGGGCAAGATCACTACGCTTACGGATCGTAACGGCAATAGCATCCAACTGACCTATGACACCCAGGGACGTCTGGGCACGATAACGGACACACTCAATCGGCCTCTGACCTTTTCCTATACGATGAATGGCCAGATCGCCTCGGTCACGGACTGGGCCGGTCGAACTACCACCTATACCTATTATCAGGCCGGTGATGCCGGCGGCGCACCAGGCGATCTGAAATCGATCACCACACCCGCGGTCACAGGTACACCCACGGGCAATGATTTCCCCAATGGAAAGACGACGACCTATACCTACTCATGCGGATTTGCTGACGACCGTCTGAACCATAACTTGCTGACCATCACGGATCCGAGCGGAAGCGTCGTACTACAAAATATGTATTCCCCGGCCACGGATCCTGAAGATTTCAGCTTTGATAAGGTGATCCGCCAGGTTAAAGGCACAGACTGCATCACGGACATCACCTATGGCGAAGTTGAACCGTCGGCAGCCAACAACTACGCCACCAAAAAGACAGTGACTAATGATCCCATGGGCAACGTATCCGAACACTTCTATGACGAGTTCAATCACCTCCTGATGGTGCGTCAACACACAGGCAGGGCCGCGTCCGACCAGCCAACCAGCGTGGACCTAACGGCCAATCCCCCTGTGAACCCTCTGCGCGGGGACGATCCGTCGTACTTTGAGACGCACTACCAGTACAGCATTGAATCACTGGTTACACGCATCGATTATCCCAATGGCAATTATGTAATCAACGTATACGAGATGGACCTCAATCATGAGGCCTCCCAGCGCAGCCGGGCAAATCTGCGGGAAAGGCATCGCTATGCCGGTGCCCTGGCCTCCATCAGCGATCAAAATGAAATTGTCGAACAGTTTGAATACGACACCACCCATGGCGGGGGCTGCTGCGGATTCAACTTTGTAACCCAATACACGGACGGTAACGGCCATGTGACCCAACACGACTACGACGATCAGGGCAACCGCATCTCAACGACAAGGGTGGTGCCGGACGGCCCTGATGTGATCGAGCAGTGGGCCTATGACGGGCGCGGGCGACGCATCGCCCATATCTTATCAGACAACGGGGGCAATTATCAACGCCGCGATACAGTTAGTTATATCACGGATCCGGCAGATCCCAACTACGGACTGCGTGAGAGCACTACGGTGGATGCCGACACCTTGGCCCTGACCACCCACTATCATTACGATAGGTACGGAAACAT
>Ga0315549_1000555_pt1 | contig 43370 bp, 44 predicted proteins | sample SalMarSW160200MG_FD_203101 | JGI IMG/M metagenome (GOLD analysis project Ga0315549, IMG submission 203101) | Salt marsh sediment microbial communities from the Plum Island Ecosystem LTER, Massachusetts, United States - Salt Marsh Sediment SW1601-200 ...
AGAAGATACTGGAGCGCCTGCCTCAGATCCACGAGCTTGCTCTGGATATCACAGGGCGCGATGCCATCAAGGAGCCTATACCCATTCGGCCAGGCATGCACTATTTCATGGGCGGCATCAAGACGGATGTCCACGGCGCCAGCCCCATGCCTGGCCTCTACGCTGCCGGCGAATGCGCCTGCGTTAGCGTTCATGGGGCCAACCGCCTGGGCGGCAATTCGCTTCTGGAGACGCAGGTCTTCGGCCGGCGTGCCGGTGCGGCGGCTGCCGAGTACGCTGGCGGAGTCGCTCTCGTCAACGTCCCAGAGGCGCTGGCCAGCGGCGAGCAGGACAAGATCAAGGCCATCCTCGATCGTCCCGATAGCGGCGAAACCGTCGCCCACGTCAGGATGGACATGGGCCGGACGATGAACCAGCACGTGGGCATGTTTCGCACCGAGCAGGATCTGGAAGCGGCCGTGGCCAAGATGGTGGAGCTCAAGGAGCGCTACCAGCGGGTAGGGGTGAAGGACAAGGGCCGGGCATTCAACACCAGTCTCCTATTCCACCTGGAGCTGGGCAATATGCTCGACCTGGCGGAGGCTATCGCCCTGGCCGCCCTCAATCGCAAAGAGAGCCGCGGCGCTCAGTTCCGGCGCGATTTCCCTGAGCGGGACGACGAGAACTGGCTGAAGCACACTGTCGTGCGATACACGCTGGAGGGGCCCAGCCTGGACTATTCTCCCGTTACCATTATCCGCTGGGAGCCGAAGAGGAGGGTCTACTGATGCTTGCTCGGCTCAAGGTTAGGCGCTACCAGCCGGAGACGGGTCAGGAGCCCTATTATCAGAGTTTCGAGGTCGATGTGCCGGAAGGGGCGACAGTGCTGGATGCCCTTCTCGAGGTCCGCGACTACCTGGATGGAACTCTAACCTTGCGGGCCTCCTGTCGCAGCTCCATCTGCGGCTCATGTGGCATGCGCATCAACGGTGTGTCCCGCCTGGCCTGCAAGACCCACGTGGTGGACGTGGCACCCCGGGGTCAGGAGATCACCATAGAACCCCTGGCTAACCTGCCGGTGATCAAGGACCTGGTGGCGGATATGGAACCCTTCTGGCGCAAGTGGCGCGAGGTGACGCCGTGGCTGGTCACCAACGAGGAGAAAGAGAAGCCCGCCCGCGAGCACCTGATGTCTAATAAGCTGGCCATCTACCTTAACCAGTTCGCTGGTTGCATTGCCTGTGGCGTTTGCTACTCGGCTTGCCCCATTGTGGCTATCGACGACGACTACCTTGGCCCAGCGGCTCTGGCCAAGGCCTTGCGCTATTCCTACGACCCACGCGACAACGGCAAGCGGCAGCGGCTGGCGAGGCTGGCCGAGGAGCAAGGACTGTGGCGCTGCCACACTATCTTTAGTTGTGCTGAGCAGTGCCCCAAGAGGGTGAACCCCACGGAGGCTATCCAGCAGCTCAAGAAGATGGTTATCCTAGCACGGCTCGGACTGGCCCGCTAGGCGGGCCTAGGCGCTCCGAAAGGAGGGGGGATGTACAAGCCTATCGATGCTCAGTTTCAGGCCCGTGCCATGCGCACCGGTACGGTGGCTTGGCTCCTCCAGCGGCTCTCTGGCATATTCCTCACCGTCTACCTCATAATCCACATCATCGTCATTGGCAACTCGGTGCGGGGCGAGGATGCCTTCGACGACCTGCTAGGGATCTTCGAGAACCCGCTCATGTTGGTGCTGGATGCCGGCTTGGTGGGGGTTGTGGCCTTCCACGCCCTCAACGGTATCCGGTTGATCTTCTTCGATTTGGCCATCGGGCTGCGCTACCAGAAGGTGCTGTTCTGGATGGCCTTTATCGTTGCTCTGGGCGTCTTCATCGGTTCAGCGGTAGCGGTGCGCAATATCATCGTCGACTAGGGGGGAAGCCATGGCGCAGGTAGAGCTGGAAGAGAAGGTTCGGGAAGCACCAACGCCTGTCGCAGGCCCCAGTTTCTGGCCCTGGTTTCTTCAGCGGGTCACGGGAGCGGCGCTGCTAATCCTTCTTACCCTCCATATAGTGGTCAATCACATCTTCAACATCGCTGAGGTGGAGGACGACACCCTGCCGGGCCTGGTGGTCTACAAGGATGTGGCCGACCGCTTCGAGACACCCGCCTACTGGGTTCTCGCCGTCCTCCTTCTTGCCTTCGTCCTCTTTCACGGCCTCAATGGCATCCGCAACATTCTCTTGGACTACGGTCTGCGGGGCACGGGGGACAGAATTGTCATCGGTGCGTTGCTGGGCGTCGGGATGGCAGCTTTCACCTTTGGCATCATCGGTCTGGCCGCTTTCATCGCCTAGGCCCAAGAGCGGACAGGAAGATAGGGAGAGGGTTTTGGGTGACCCTCTCCTCTTGTTTTCCGCATGAAAGACCTGGTTCGTCTGTGGAGGCTTTGGGGTGGGGCAGCCGTCTGGGGCGGCATCTGGCTTGCCCTGCTGACAGGCGCGATCGTCTTGAGCGTGCTGGCCGGTCTGCACTCGCGGCTGCCGGGCGACCTCGATATCAGCGAGTGGGTGCAGGGGTCGCTGTTCCCTGGCATGGGCGTGTCGCGATTGGTGCGGGCGGCTGGAAGCACCGAGGTGGTGCTGGGTACGGGAGGGGCGGTTGCGGTCGTCCTCTGGCTGGTGGGCAGACGGCGCCAGGCTCTGCTATTGGGCCTGGGGCTGGTGGTGCTGCCGTTTCTCCAGCACGGCCTGAAGGAACTGGTCGATAGGCCACGCCCCACAGAGGACCTTGTCGACCTGCGGGCGGGCTTCTCCAGCCCCTCGTTCCCGTCAGGGCACGTGATGAGCCCAGCCCTGCTCTACGGCTTCCTGCTATACGTATCGCCGCGAATAGGCTTGCCCCACGTGCTAAACGCAGCGCTCCTGGGGTGGTGCGCCTTCATGCTGGTCATCGCTGGCCCGGCCCAGGTCTACGTAGGGGTGCACTGGCCCAGCGACGTGGCAGGCGGATACGCCTGGGCCGCCGTGCTGCTCCTTCCGCTGGTCTGCGCCGATCAGTTCGTGGGCCGACGGTGGTGGTGATGACCTCCTGCTGGCAGGCGGCCTAGGCCACGGATAGCCTGTAGCGGGCCTTCCCTTCCTGCAACAGATCACCGCCGTAGATGTCGTTGCAGACGATGACCGGAAAGCCCTCCACCTCCAGGCGGCGCACGGCTTCAGTGCCCAGATCCTCGTAGGCCACGATGTCTACTTTCTTGATGTGTCGGGCCAGCAGGGCGCCCGCGCCGCCCACGGCGATGAAATATACCGCCTTGTGCTGCTTGAGGGCATCTCGCACCGCCTGGCCGCGGCCGCCCTTGCCGATGATCCCCTTCAGGCCGGCGGCCAGCAGGGTTGGCGTGAAGCGGTCAAGCCGCATGGAGGTGGTCGGCCCCGCTGAGCCGATGACCTGGCCGGGCTTGGCGGGGGTAGGCCCCACGTAGTAGATCACCTGGCCGCGAATGTCGAAGGGCAGAGATTCGCCCTTCTCCAGCGTCTCGACCATCCGCCGATGGGCGGCGTCGCGGGCGGTGTAGATCACCCCCGTGAAGCGCACGTCATCGCCAATGTGGAGCTTCTCCACGGTCTCGTCGGTTAGGGGAAGCTTGATGTCCATGTTCGGTCTCCCCGTCTATAGCACCGCCTCCTTCAGGCGGGCGCTGTGGCACTGAAGGTTCACGGCCACCGGTAGGGACGTGATATGGGTGGGATGGACCTCCACATGCACTGCCAGGGCAGTGATCCGTCCGCCCACCGCCTGGGGCCCCAGGCCCAGGGCGTTCACCTTCTCCAGGAGCTCCTGCTCCAGCTCTGCCGCCTCGGCATCGGCATTGGGCCGGCCCACCTTACGGGTGAGGGCCTTCTTGGCCAGGGACACGGCCATCTCAGCAGTGCCGCCGATCCCCACGCCAACGATCACCGGCGGGCAGGGGTTACCGCCCGCCTCCTCCACCGCTCGTAGGACGAAATCGGTAACGCCCTTCTTGCCCTCGGCGGGCAGCAGGATGGCGAGTCGGGTCATGTTCTCACAGCCGCCGCCTTTGGGCATCACCTGAATCTTCAGCTTATCGCCGGGCACGATCTCGATGTGGATGACGGGCGGGGTATTGTCCTTGGTGTTGATGCGGGCGGAGAAAGGCCTGTCCACGATGGACTTTCGCAGGAAGCCCTCGGTGTAGCCCTTGCTCACGCCCTGCTTGATGCACTCGTTCAGGTCGCCGCCCACAATGTGCGCGTCTTGGCCGAGCTCCAGGAAGACCACCGTCGTGCCGGTATCCTGGCAGAGGGGGAGCATTTCCTTCCTGGCCAGTTCGGCGTTCTCCAGGATCTGGTCGAGGATCTTCTGGCCCAGGGGCGATTCCTCCTTCTGGCGAGCCCGCTTCAGCGCCTGAAGAACGTCCTCAGGCAGGAGGGAGGCTGCCTCCTGGCAGAGGCGGGCTACCGTTTCGCTGATGGTCTGGCAGTCGATGTCTCGCATGTCACCTCGATTCTAGCCGTTTCCTGCCGTGGGCTAGGTCTTTACCAGGCCGACCAACTCGAGTACGGCGTCGGCGGCCTTCTTCAGGCCCGCGAGCTCGTCCGGCTCGAGTTCAACCTCGATGACCTTCTCTACTCCGCCGGCGCCTAGCTGGGCCAGCACCCCCACGTAGGAGCCGCTGATGCCGTATTCGCCCTCCAGCCAGACGCTACAGGGCAGGATGCGCTTGCGGTCCAGCAGGATGGATTCCACCATTTCGACCGTGCCACAGGCCGGGGAGTACCAGGCGCTGGTGCCCAGAAGGCCGACGATCTCCGTCCCCGCCTTGCGTGTCCGCTCGACGATGGCGTCGATGCGCTCCTTGGGCAGGAGCTGACGCAGGGGCACGCCGCCCACAAAGGCGTGGCTGACGATGGGGACCATGGTGACATCGGTGTGGCCGCCCAGCACGTAGGCATCAACGTCCTTGACCGACGCTCCCACCTCCCAGCCCAGGAAGGTGCGGAAGCGGGTGCTGTCCAGCATGCCCCCCTGGCCGACGAGGCGGTTGCGGGGCAGGTTCGTGGCCTTCCTCGCTACCATACACATGGCGTCCATGGGGTTGGCGAACTCGACGACGATGGCATCGGGGGAGTGCTGAACGGCTTTCTGGGACACGTCTCGCACGATGTTGGCGTTGATGTTCACCAGGTCCTCGCGGCTCATGCCCGGCTTTCGGGGCGAGCCGGAGGTGATCACCACCACGTCCGACCCGGCGGTGTCCTTCCAGTCGTTGGTGCCGATGATGCGGGCGTCGGAACCCACTAGGGGCCCAGCGTGAGCCTGGTCCAGGGCCTTGCCCTGGGGTAAGCCCTCGATGATGTCCACAAGGACGATGTCGCAGTAGCCCTTCGCCTGAAGGATCTCGACCATCGATCCGCCGGTGGCGCCAGCCCCGACGATGGTTACCTTTTTGCGCATAGCAGCTTACCTCTCCTTTCTTCTGGTCTAGCTCTGGGAGCTGCGAACCTGGTTCAGCAGCCCGCCGGCCAGCGCAATCTCCACTTGCCGCGGCGTCAGATCGTGACGAGCGGTAAATTCATATCCTTGGGTGATGTTGCGTACCGTGATCTGGTTTCCGTCTCTTATTGATTGTCGCACGTTGGCGATCTCCAGCACGTCGGCGGGGTTCAGGCGCTCGTAGTCTGCCTCGTCGACGAAGCGCAGGGGTAGGATGCCAAAGTTGATGAGGTTAGTGTGGTGCATGCGGGCGAACGTCTTGGCGAACACTGCCTTCACTCCCAGATACATGGGGGCGAGGGCGGCGTGCTCGCGGCTGGAGCCCTGGCCGTAGTTGGCTCCGCCCACGATCACGCTGGCGCCTGCCTCCTTGGCCCGCTGGGGGACGGTGGAGTCTACATAGTTGAAGACGTACTGGGAGATGGCAGGGATGTTTGAGCGAAGGGGCAGGATCTTTGCCCCCGCCGGCAGGATAGTGTCGGTGCTGATGTTGTCGCCCACCTTGAGGAGGAGTTCGCCGCGGATTTCCTCCGGCATCGGCTCCGCCAGCGGCAGGGGGGCGATGTTGGGACCGCGAACGATCTCCACCTCCTCCGGCTTGTCGGCGGGCGGGATGATCATGGAGTCGTCGATGAAGAACTCCCGTGGCGTCTCGATGTGAGGCGCCTCCCCTAGGTCGCGGGGGTCACTGATGACCCCGCGCAGGGCGGTGGCGGCCGCTACCTCGGGGCTGACTAAGTGGACGCGGTCGTCAGGCGTGCCGCTGCGGCTGGGGAAGTTGCGATTGAAGGTGCGTAGGGAGACCCCGCCGGTAGGAGGCGATTGGCCCATGCCGATGCAGGGGCCGCAGCCCGATTCTAGGATGCGAGCGCCCGCCTCGATGAGGTTGGCCAAGGCGCCGGAACGGGCGATCATGGTGAACACCTGGCGCGAGCCGGGACTTATCGTCATGCTCACCCGGGGGTGCACCGTCTGGCCCTTGAGGACGCTGGCGACGACCATCAGGTCGTGATAGGAGGAGTTGGTGCAGCTACCTACACAGACCTGCGCCACTTCCGTACCGGCCACTTCGCGTACGGGAACGACCGCATCGGGACTGGAGGGGCAGGCGACAAGCGGCTCCAGAGTGCTGAGGTCGATGTCCATCACTTCGTCGTACTCGGCGTCGGGGTCGGCGGCCAGGGGGCGCCATACCTCGTCCCGCTTCTGGGCGCGCAGGTATTCGCGGGTCCGCTCGTCGCTGGGGAAGACGGAGGTGGTGGCTCCCAGCTCGGCGCCCATGTTGGTGATGGTGGCCCGCTCGGGCACGGAGAGGGTCTCCACGCCCGGCCCGCCGTACTCGAAGACTCTGCCCAGACCGCCCTTTACCGTCTGGCGGCGCAGCACCTCCAGAATGATGTCCTTGCCCGAGAGCCAGGGCGGCAAGCTACCGGTAAGGCGCACCAGCACGACTCTGGGGGCCATGATATAGAAGGGTTGGCCGCCCATGGCCATCGCCACATCAAGGCCACCGGCGCCGATGGCTATCATGCCCAGGCCGCCGCCAGTCGGCGTGTGGCTATCGGACCCCACGAGCGTTTGGCCCGGCACGCCGAAGCGCTCCAGATGCACCTGGTGGCAGATGCCGTTGCCCGGGCGAGAGAAGTAGATTCCATACTTGGCGGCGATGCCCTGAAGGAAGCGATGGTCGTCGGCGTTCTCGAAGCCGCTCTGGAGCATGTTGTGGTCGACGTAGCTCACCGAGAGCTTGGTGCGCACCCGAGGGATGCCCATGGCCTCGAACTGTAGGTAGGCCATGGTGCCGGTAGCGTCCTGGGTAAGGGTCTGATCAATTCGGATACCTATCTCGGTTCCGGGCTCCAGCTTCCCGGAGACCAGGTGCTCTTCCAGGATCTTGTAGGTCAAATTCTTAGCCAAGGTTTCGAGCCCCCTTCCCAGACTCCGTCTGGCAACAGACCAGTCCCCTTAGCCTGCAAACATTGCCGCAAAACGCCGCAAGCCCCCTGCTGGTGCCGTAGTATGATGGGCCGTGAGTTTGGTTGTCCCAGGCAGGAGTTATATCCATGATGATAAAAGCCTATGTCTTGGTGGTGACCGATCCCGGGACGACCAAGGGAGTCATTGACATTCTGAGCGGCGTCCCATAGGTTGTAGAAACTCACGAAGTGATGGGGCCCTACGATGTCGTCGTTGAAGTCCAGGTAGAAAACCTGACCGACATGCCCCCCGTGCTGGGAGAGAAGATTCGCAAGATCCCAGGGATTCAGAGCACTACCTCCTTGATCACCCTCCCCGGCTAGGGCTCTAAGCCCATCACTCCTCTCTGCTTGACCTACGCAGAAGGGCTGTCTTCTATTACTGTGCTGCCTCAGGGGCTAATTATGGCCATGACCGCGTCTTTGGCCACCGAGTCCCCGGGGCCAAAGTTTAGGGCCTTGACCGTTCCGTCAATGGGGCTGGGCATGTTGTTCTGCATCTTCATCGCTTCGAAAACGACGACCACATCGCCAGCCTTGACTTGGTCCCCTACGTTTACCTCATAGCGGATGACCATTCCCGGCATAGGCGCTACAATCGTTGCCTCTCCGGGAGCGACCTCCATGTCTGCGGCTGCTGGTGGAGCTTCCTTCTTTTCCGTCGGCGCGGCTGGTGGTGCTGGTCCTGGTGTTGCCACAGTGGGTGTAGTGATTCTGGCGGTCGGAAAGACCACCGGGGTCGCCGAGGAGCCTCCAACCGGTTCTACGTCTACCTGATAGTATTCATCGCCGACAAACACATTAAAAGTGCGGGTAGCAGGGCCTTTCGCAGGCGCTACCACTTCCCGCTTCTCCACCAGTTTGCCCGCTTTGGCCAGCTCGATAAGTTCGTCCTCTTTCTTCGTTTCCTCCAGGGTCTTCGGCGCCTTGGGCGGCTTCCAGTCATCGGGGATTTCCTTATCGAGGCCGTACTTCAATCTCAGGAACCTCATCCCGGTAGTGGGATAGAGAGCATATATGAGGGTATCAGGGGTATTCTTGGCAACATCCTTGGTGTCTTCCTTAGCCTTATCCAGCTCCGGCTCAAGCATGTCCGCGGCGCGAACGGTGATCGGCTCCTCGCCTCGCTCGTAGCCTTTGAGAGCCATCTTTTGCACCTCAGGGTCAATTGGGAGCGGTGACTTGCCGTAAAGGCCCCAGCAGTAGTCCTTCACCTCTTTGGTGATCATCTTGTAGCGTCCGGCGAGGACGTTCTGCACCGCCTGGACCCCCACGATCTGGCTGGTAGGGGTGACCAACGGCGGAATACCGAGGTCCTCGCGCACCCTCATCGTCTCCTCGTGGCATTCGTGCAATCTATCAAGGGCATCGGCGGCCTTCAGTTGGGCGATGAAGTTGGAGGTCATGCCGCCAGGGATCTGGTGGGACAGAACCTCAGGATCGATAACCGCCATCCTCGAAGTGTCGAGGAAGTCCCTGTACTTGGGGGCGATTTGCTCGAGCATTCGATCGCACTTGACCAATTGTTCAACATCCAGCCCGGTATCCCTCTCTGTTCCGTATAGTGCTACCACGAGCGGCTCGATCGCCGGGTGGGAAGTGCGGTGGGCAAATGGAGCCAGGGAGGTGTCGACGACGTCGACGCCGGCCTCGATGGCTTTCAGGTGAGCCATGCCAGCCTGGCCGCTGGTGTAATGAGTGTGGAGCTGAACGGGTACCCGCAGACGCTCCTTGAGCGTCTTGACCAAGTCATAGGCGTCGTAGGGCGATATGAGCCCGGCTTGGTCCTTAATGCAGATGGAATCAGCCCCCATCTCCTGAAGGATGAGCGCCTTGTTGACAAAGTAGTCGATGTTGTAGACGGGCCCGCCCAGGCGGGGCTGGGTAAGTGAATAGCATATCGCTCCCTGAATGTGCTTGCCGGTCTCTTTGATAGCCTTATAGGCCGTCTCGTGATTACGCTCATCGTTTACGGCATCGAATACCCGGAAGATGTCGATCCCGGCCTCAGCCGCCTCGTGGACGAAGGCTCTGACTACATCGTCAGGGTAGTTACGATAGCCAACCAGGTTCTGCCCCCGCAGCAGCATCATGAGCTTGGTATTGGGTATGAGTTTCTTGAGGATTCGCGGTCTCTCCCAGGGGTCTTCACCCAGGAAGCGATGGGGGACATCGAAGGTGGCTCCCCCCCAGACCTCCATGGCGTAGAAGCCGCATTTGTTTAGCTCATCGGCAAGGAATTCCATATCCTCGGTGCGCATCCGTGTAGCCAGGAGGGACTGATGACCATCCCGAAGAGTGATATCACAGATCTTGACCGGGTTTTCTGCCTTCGGTCTCGTCTTTATCTTTTCAGCGGTCAGTTCGCTTGCCGGAATCATGTCTCCACCTTCCCTTTCCCCTCTTTAGACCATTCTCCGGCGCCACGAAGTTGGCGGTCTCATTGTTTCCCGACGGCCAAAAACCCGCCACAGGCTGACTGGCGCGGTAGGCGTGGGCTCTGGCGCCACGGGCAAACGAGCCCTTTCTTCCTCTTCCAGATAAGCGGTGATGGCGGCCGTGATGGCTGCCATTACCCCTCTGTTATCCTCCAAGGCCATCACCAAGCAGCTGCTATTAGACAAAAATCTGCCACCCTCTTCGGATGGGCCAGCGTACCGCTTGGCGTTCAGCATGTACGGCTATGGGCAATTCTGGAACCTCTCCCCGTTCCCTTGGGGCTTTATCCTTCCCCAAGAGCTGCGACTCTGGCTGCTCACCCCGGAGCGCTGCTGAGGGCAGCCAGGACTTATAAGGGTATGTTACCGTGCTTCTTAGATGGGTTGCTGTCGGTCTTATTCTGCAGCATCTCCAGGGCGCGAATGATCTGGTAGCGTGTTTGCTGCGGCTCGATGACATCATCGATGAAACCGCGGGAAGCAGTGACATAAGGGTTGGCGAACCTGGCCCGATACTCCTCGGTGAGTTCCTGGCGCTTCTCCTCGGGGTTCTCGGCGCGCTCGAGCTCCCGGTGGAAGATGATGTTCACCGCGCCATCAGGCCCCATGACGGCGATCTCGGCGGCGGGCCAGGCGTAGTTGATATCGCCGCGGAGGTGCTTGCTACCCATAACGACGTAGGCGCCGCCGTAGGCCTTGCGCACAACAACGGTGACCTTGGGGACGGTGGCCTCGGCATAGGCGTAGATAAGCTTGGCACCGTGAGTGATAATGCCGCCGTGCTCTTGTCCAGTGCCGGGCATGTAGCCGGGGACGTCGGTCAGGGTGACGATGGGGATGTTGAAGGCATCGCAGAAGCGGACGAAGCGGGCCCCCTTGCGGGAGGACTGGATGTCCAGGACGCCCGCAAGCTCCTGGGGATTGTTGGCCACGATACCCACTGGCCACCCGTTCATGCGGGCGAAGCCCACAATGATGCTCTGCGCCCAGGAGGAGTGCACCTCCATGAAGTCGCTATTGTCGATGATGCGGTAGATGACCTCGTGCATGTCGTAGGATTGGGAGGGGTCAGCTGGCACGATGGCCAACATGTCGTCAGCCGTGCGGTTGGGGTCGTCCTCGGGCTCCAGGCGCGGTGGGTCCTCCATATTGTTGGAAGGAAGGAAGGAGAGCAGCCGCCGCACTTCGCTCAGGCAGGCCTCCTCGCCATCGATGGCGAAGTGGCAGACACCGCTCTGGCTGGCGTGGGGCTTGGCTCCGCCTAGATCCTGGTGGGACACGTCTTCGCCGGTGACGGTGCGGACGACCTCGGGGCCGGTGATGTACATCCGGCTGGTGCCCTCTACCATGAAGACGAAGTCGGTGATGGCGGGGGAGTAGACGGTGCCGCCGGCGCAGGGCCCCATGATCACCGAGATCTGGGGCACAACTCCCGAGGCTAGAACGTTGCGTAGGAAGATATCGCCGTAGCCCTTGAGGCTGGCTACGCCCTCCTGGATGCGAGCACCCCCTGAGTCGTTAATGCCGATAATGGGGGCGCCCACCTTCATGGCCAGGTTCATGACCTTGATGATCTTCTCGCCCACCGCCTCCGACAGGGAGCCGCCGACGACGGTGAAGTCCTGGGCGAAGACCAGAATAAGGCGGCCATCGATCTTGCCGTAGCCGGTGACTACGGCGTCGCCGTAGAAGCGCTGCTTGTCGATGCCAAATTCGGTGCCCCGATGGACGACCAGGGCATCGATCTCTTCGAAGCTGGCTTCGTCTAGGAGAAAGCTGAGGCGCTCTCGCGCTGTGAGCTTGCCGCGAGCGTGCTGGGCTTCGATACGTTCCTTGCCACCGCCCAGCCTGGCCTGTTCCTTTAGCTTGCTTAGCTCGGCGAACTTGTCTTCGACAGCCATCGGTTCTCAGGAGAAATGCGCAGTCTTTGTGCGATTTTTGATGCTAGCAGGCCTCCCTATGTAGCGCAAGGGGGTTCGGCTTAGCACTGCCTATGTATTTCATCAACCTCAGGGCGAAGGCGTGGCTGTGGGTATTATGAGCTCTTGTCCCACTGTAAGGCTGGCAGGGTCGGTGATGTCGTTGGCCTCCATTAATTCTTCAGGAGAGATGCCAAACTGCTCGGCGATAGAGCCCGGATAGTCGCCCTCCTGAACTATGTAGACACCCTCGGCGGAGGGCGTGGCAGTGGCAGCCTCGGCCTCTGGGCTTCGGGTGCCCTCCGGTACGCGACCGGGCTCCTGGCCTGGAATGACCAGCTTTTGCCCTACAGACAGGCTGGTCGGATCGGTGATCTCGTTGGCCTCCATCAGCTCTTCTACGCTCACGCCGAAGCGCTGGCCGATGTCGTAAAGGGTGTCATCTGCCTGAACGGTGTACGTTCCGTCCCCTGGTCCCACAGGGCCGACGCCCTCCTCGACGTAGACTACGGGTGGAGGCGTTGCCCAGGGCGTAGACGTGGCAACGGTGCCAGGATCGGTGAGTCCCTGGGCGCCGTCAGTACCCCCTGTCTCCTCGTCGCCACAAGCCAGCGCCAGGACGATGACGGCCACGCAGAGCGCTGGCAAAAGAAGCCTTTTGAAAACCATCGTCCTTCCTCCCGCTGGCACTGCCTGACCAAGCGTTTCAGAGGCATATTACAATAACGGCTGGCCGGCGGCAAGCAGTTGGCCCAAGGAGTCCTGAGAGATCCTTTGCGGCATGGTTCAGGGGCCTGCCAGTTCGCCTAGCGCTAGGAGGGTCAGCTTCGCTGCATCCTCCAAGAGTTGTGGCTCGACGAACTCGGCTCGGTCGGATTCGGTGTGGTAGCGGGGATCTTCGAAGCGGTGGATGAGGACGGCTGGGATGCCCGCCTCCATGAAGCTGAGGTGGTCGCCGCGGAGGTGAGGTTCGGTCGGCACTGGGTCTAGCCCCAACGCTGCTGCCCCTTGGTCGATCTTCTCTACCAGGGTGGGCGTGGAGCTGAGGGTGGCGGTAGGGCTGACAGTCGGGAAGGGCTCGGGCGATGGCTCTGTGCCTTGGCGGGCCGCCAGGGCGAGGCAGCTAAGGATGAGGGTCCAGGGGAATGAGAAGCGGGACAGAGGAGGGATGAGCCTGGAAGGGCTCGAGGGGTTAGGGTAAGGAATGGCTAGCGATGGGTTCGCCCCCGTGAGCGCCAGCGATCCCACCACGAGCGCAGGCGCTGACTCACACCCGGCTCGGCGAGTTTTACCGTCTGGCCGCGCCAACGCTTCTCGACGTAGCGGGGGCGGCGGCGTAGCGAGAAGATGAACGCCGCTACGAAGAGGATCAGGCCGGCAACCAGCACCATCTGGGTGACGGATTTGCCACCGACGCCGAACCAGGCGGCTATGATCATGACCACGCCAACCAGCATCACCCGGCCTATGGTAATGCGCGGCAGGTGGGAGGCCCACCACCGACCCACGCTGCTGAGCCAGCGGGACAACCTGCGGCGGATGCGTCGCCAGAGGGGCTCTCTCAGGGGGAACCTCTTGTACTTGCCGAGGATCTCTTCGATCTCCTGCTGCATCCTGTCCGACATGGTCGTCTCTCTCCACCCAGGGATTGCCCGGACGCCGCTATTTTACAATGGCCTCGTCAGGGGGTCTAGATAGGAGGGCCTATCTATATGACAATTGCTCTCAGGGCGGGGCCTTGGCACAAGGCCCTTAGCGCATATAATAGTAGCCGCCATTGTCCGTGGCAGTTTGGCCTGGTTGGGAGGACATAAGGATGGACTGGCGCGACGAGTACCAACGCAAGCTGGTGTCAGAGGACGAGGCGGTGAAGGCGGTGAAGGAGGGCGACAGCGTGGTGGTGCCGCTGGGCACGCCCAGGGTTCTGCCCGCCGCCCTCGGTCGCCGCCGCCAGGAACTGGGCCATATCGACCTGCGGCTGTCCGCTCCTGCCGTCGACCCTGGCTGGCTCCAGCCAGGCTGGCAGGACGTGTTCAACATCGAGTTCGAGTTCTTTATTGGCGACTTCGCCCGTCACGTCACCGATGACCGCCGTGGCACCTATCTGCCCAGTGCCTTCTCCCTCAGCTTCAAGGCCCTAGACGAGGGGCGGCCGGAAAGGGAGGAGATAGACGTGCTGCTGGTGGCTGTCACTCCTCCTGACAAGCACGGCTACTGCACCTTTGGCCCTCACTACTGGAACAAGGGCAGCCACGTTCGGCGGGCCAGGACGGTCATCGCCGAGGTCGATCCTCTTCTGCCCAAGATGTACGGCGACTGCTTCGTCCACATCTCCGAGTTGGACCATATCGTGGAGCTGCCAGCTACCCCCGTCACGCGGGAGATGGTGGAGGAGTGGCTGGCTCCCCTGCCGCCGGAGCGCCGGGCCGACATGATGAGCATCCTTGAGCTAGGAGGGGATTTCAACCGCTTGGCGCCCGTAGGGCCGCTTATCGCTTTCGTGGAGCCCGACGTGCTGCGACGCTACATGGGCCTTCTGGAGCCGCCTGATGACGCCAGGGCTATCGCCGGTTATCTGAATGAGTTGCTGCCCGATGGAGCCACCATCCAGATCGGGATAGGCGAGCCCAGTGCCCTGATGCCCAAGGCAGGTGCCTTCGACAACAAGGTGGACCTGGGCCTGCACACGGAGATGGCGGCGCCGGGCCTGGCCACGCTGGTGGCAGCGGGGGTTATCAACGGCAAGCGTAAGACCATCCATAAGGGGAAGGCAGTAGCGGTGGCCTGGTCCGGCGCCAACGATGAGGACCTGGCGATCATCGATGATAACCCCGCCTTCGAGCTGTATGACCCCGAGTACCTGCTGGATATCAGGGTCATCGCCCAAAACGACAACTACTACGCCATAAACAACGCCGTGTCGGTGGACCTTACCGGCCAGATCAATTCCGAGAGCGTGTTTGGGGGGCGGATGGTCAACGGCTGCGGCGGTCAGCCGGAGACTCACCTGGGGGCGCTGCTCTCCAAGGGTGGGCGGGCCATTACTCTGGCGCCGTCCACAGCCCTGGGCGGCAGCGTCTCTCGCATCGTCGCTCAGCAGGAAACGGGCTCCCTGATCACCATACCTCGCTTCTTCGCCGACACGGTGATCAGCGAGTATGGCGTGGCTCGCCTCATGGACAAGAACCACCGTCAGCGAGCCGAGGAGCTGATCGCCATCGCCCATCCGGACTTTCGGGCCGAGCTGAGGAAGGAAGCGCAGCGGCTGTTCTACCCGTAGGAGGCCGTCCTGCTATCAGGCGGGGGAAGGAGAAGGCAAAGGGATGCGGATCGGCGCGCACGTTTCCACAGCCGGCGGGTTGGAAAAGGGGATCGAGCGGGCCCAGGCCATGGGGGCGGAGACCATCCAGATCTTCGGGGCTCCTCCTCAGAGCTGGCGGAGGAAGGTCTATCCCCCGCAGGAGACCGAGGCCTTTCGGGCGCGGGCGGCGGCGGCCGACATCTGGCCGCTCTTCATCCACGGCGTCTACCTGGTGAACCTGGCCACCAGCAATCCCGAGAGCCTGATCAAGTCCCAGGACGCCCTCATCGCCGATATGGTGCTCAGCTCGGCCATTGGAGCCAAGGGGGTCATCTTCCACGTCGGCAGCCATCGGGGGGCGGGCTTCCAGCAGGTCTTCGGCCAGATCGTGGATTCAGTTCGCCGCGTGCTGGCCGAGACGCCTGAAGATACTTGGCTAATCCTGGAGAACAGCGCCGGCATGGGCGACAGCGTCGGCCGCAAGCTCGGCGAGCTGGCGGCTATCATGAAGGAGGTGGCCAGCCCACGGCTGAAGGTCTGCTTCGATACCCAGCATGCCTTCTCCGCCGGCTATGACGTGGCGACGGCGGGCGGGCTGGCAGCGACCGTGGACGAATTCGAGCGCGAGGTGGGGCTGGCCCATCTGGTGGCCATCCATGCCAACGACTCCAAGTGCCCCCTGGGGGGCGGCGTCGACCGCCACGAGAACATCGGCGAGGGCCACATCGGCCGCGCGGGGTTCGAGGTGATCATGGCCCACCTTGCCTTCCGTGACCTGCCCTTTCTGCTGGAGGTGCCCGGCTTCTCCAAGGAGGGCAAGAAGGCCGGGGGGCCGGACAAGGAGAACGTGGATCGCCTCAAGGCGATAGCGGCAGCGGTGGGCTAGCGGGCTCCCTATCCGCCCGTCGAGCCGGCGGGTAGCTCGAGCCCGTAGATGGACCGGAGCACTTCCAGGAAGGCCTGGACGGTGCGGGCCTGTTTGCGGCTCTTGCGGTAGATAAGAGCGATCCGGCGGCTGGTCATCCCTTATACTAGGGCGGAATCGAGCTGAGCACGCTGGTTAGAAGAGGGAGGAGAGATGAAGGAGATCCCCGTGGGGCACAGTAACGAGATGACCATTACCACTACGCCGGAGATGGGCATCGCTCACCTGGGGCCGGGGGCGTCCTTCTACTCCACGCCGGCTATGGTCGGACACATTGAGGCCACGGCCCTCCAGAGCCTGCTGCCTTTCCTTGGCCCGAGTGAGCAGTCGGTGGGCGTTCGCATAAACGTCGCCCATACAGCACCCACGCCCATCGGCATGAAGGTTACCATCAGGACGACGGTGCAGGAGGTGGATGGCCGCCGCTGTGTGTTTGCCGTGGAGGCCCACAACGAGGGTGGAGTGAAGATCGGCGAGGGGACCCACGAGCGGCGGATCATCGATATCAGCCGCTTCGCGGCAGGTGCGAAGGGAAAATAGGATAACCCGCGTTATGCCATTGACAGTTTGGTCTTTTTGTGTCATTCATATCGGGAGCCTTGCGTCAAGCGGAAGAGGAACCTAGGGTGTGAACAAGGCCATCGAGGCGCTGGAGAAGGGTCACCGGTTCTCAGCTACGGCCTTCGTTCTGGACGAGGAGGCGGTGGTCCGCTATCTGGAGGCGGTGGAGGACGAAGCGCTGCCCCGCTTGGCTCAGGCGGAAGGTAAGGCCTGGGTGCCGCCCATGGCGGTGGCTGCCCTGGCCCTACGGTCGCTGATGGAGGAGATGACGCTGCCGGCGGGCTCTATTCATGGCTCCCAGGAGCTGGAGTTCGTGCGGGCGCTGGAGACGGGCGAGCGGATCGCCTGCCGTGCCTGGCTGAGCCATCGTTCGCAGCGGGGCGGCTATTGGGTCCTGGCCGTCGGCATGGAGGGCGCGGACGAGTCCGGCCGGTCGGTGCTGGCGGGTCGGTTGACTGTGATGGTGCCTCGATGAGGCAGGAAGCAGTAGGCGAGGAGCGCTGGGTGATGGGGGCAGAGTTGCCGTCCTCGGCTAAGACGCTTAGCCAGGAGAAGATCGATCGCTACGCTCGTGCGAGCGGCGACTTCAATCCTATCCACGTGGACCCAGCCTTTGCCGCCCAGACGCCCTTCGGTGGGACTATCGCCCATGGTATGCTTCTGCTGGCCTACCTGTCGGAGATGCTGACGGCGGCCTTCGGCCAGGCCTGGCTCGCTGGCGGGCGGCTGAAGATACGCTTCAGGGGGGCAGCCCGGTCGGATGAGACAGTCACCATCGGCGGCCATGTCCAGCGAGTGCAAGAAGGGCATGAGGGACGCCGCCTATGGTGCGACGTCGAGTGTCTGAACCAGCAGGGCGAGGTTCTTATTGCGGGCCAAGCGGAGGTGAAGCTGTGAGCCGAGTGGTGGTCACCGGTATCGGGGTGATAAGCCCCAATGGCCTTACGGTGGATGAGTTCTGGCATAACCTGACCCACGGCGTCTCTGGCGTGGGGCCAGTCACCGCCTTCGACGCTAGCCCCTACACCTGTCGCATCGCCGGCGAGGTGAAGGACTTCGACCCTACTCAGTATATGGACGCCAAGGCCGCTCGCCGCGCCTCCCGCTTCGTCCAGTTCGCCGTGGCTGCCACCAAGATGGCCCTCGCTGACGCTGGCCTCGCTATCGACGACCACAACCGTGACTCGGTGGGCGTGGTCATGAATACCGGCGGCGGTGGCATGCCCGACGTGGTGGAAGGAGAAAGGGTCTTCCTGACCAAGGGCCCCGGTCGCGTCAGCCCTTTGCTGATACCTGCCCTGATCCCCAACATGGCCTCCTGTCAGGTATCGATGCTATGGGGCATCCGCGGGCCGGTCATTACCTCCATCGAGGCCTGCGCCAGTGGCATCTATGCCTTGGTGGAGGCTAAGCGCCTCATCGACCTGGGCGAGGCGGCGGCGGTCATCGCCGGCAGTTCGGAGGCGGTCCTCATTCCGGTGGTCTTCGCCGCCTTCTGTAACATGAGAGCTCTGTCCACCCGCAGCGGCGAGCCCGAGAAGGCCTGCCGTCCCTTCGACCTGCACCGCGACGGCTTCGTTCCCGGCGAGGGGGCGGGCGTGATGATCCTGGAGCGCTACGAGGATGCCAAGCGACGGGGTGCGCCGATCTACGCCGAGATAGTGGGGGGGAGCCTCACTGCCGATGCCTATCACCTAACCATGCCCGATCCCAACGGCTATGGGGCAACTCTGGCTATGAGCCGCGCCCTCAAGTCGGCCGGCCTGGGTCCGGAAGACATCGATTATATCTGCGCCCACGGCACGGGCACCCCCCTCAACGACGTTTCGGAGACCATGAGTATCAAGAAGGTGTTCGGGGAGCACGCCTACAAGGTGCCGATCAGCTCGCCCAAGTCCATGGTGGGGCACCTGATGGGCGCCGCGGGGGCCATTTCGTCCATCGCCTGCGTGCTGGCCATCCGCGACGGCATCATCCCGCCGACCATCAATCTGGAGACGCCGGACCCCGAGTGCGACCTGGACTATGTGCCCAACGTGGCCCGCCATACGCCGGTCCGGACGGCGATGGCCAACGGCTTCGGTTTCGGCGGGCAGAACTCGGTGGCCATCTTCAGGGCCTGCGAGGAGTAGGGCTTGCCAGGGGAAATCGCTGCTAGACGGTATTGCTTCGGTTGCGGAGACCTCAACCCCGCCGGTCTAAAGCTGGAGTTTCGCTTCGAGGGAGACAAGGCGGTGGCCGATTTCCTGCCCCAGGATAAGCATCAGGGATATCCTGGCCTTATGCATGGCGGGGTGACGGCTGCCGCTCTGGACGAGGCCATGGGCTGGGCGATGTACGGGCTCGGCGTGTGGGCGGTGACCGGCAAGATGGAGGTGAAGTTCCGCCAACCGCTGCCGCTGCGTCAAAAAGCGACGGTCTCGGGAGAGGTTATACGCAACCGTGGCCGCTGGCTGGAGGTGCGAGGGGAGATCCGCAGCGAGGAAGGAAGGCTGATGGCGGAGTCGTATGGATTGTTCATGCGGCTGCCCGAGGAGAGGGTGCGGGAACTGGAGGAGACATACGCCGAGGGGCGAACCTAATCGCAAAATATCGTGGTGTTGACGGGAGCGATTAGTTGTTTGCTAAGGGAGCGCTGGAGCGAAGATGGCAGGCAAGATCGAAGAGAGGGTAGAATTGTCCCAAGATAGGCACCATGGGATCGTGGAGTCATGGCTGTACCCGGCGAACGTGGGTCTGGCCAAGGTGGTGCCTCTGAGCCTGGGCTACCATATCTCCCTGCCCATCGCCGACCTGTGCTACTGGCTCTGGACCAGCAAGCGAGAGGGTGCTCTGCGCAACTACGCCCGCATGCTCGGCTGCTCGCCCGAGGACGAAAGGGTTCAGCGCCTAGCCCGCAGCTCCTTCCGCAACTTTGGCAAGTACATCGTTGAGCTGCTGCATGTGCAGGGCTGGTCGAAGGAGCAGTTCCAGCGGGTGACCATCCAGGGCGACGAGCACTTCGACGAGGCGCTGCAGCACGGCAAAGGGGTTATCTTCGCCAGCGCCCACATGGGTAGCATCGAGGTGGGTAGTGCTCTTGTTCGGATGAAAGGTTTTCGCATCACCTCCGTCATGGAGCAGTTGCGGCCTAAGGTTATGATGGACTGGATCGTGACCTGCCGGGCGAAGATGGGGGTATCCCTCCTGCCTACGGCCGGAACCGGTCGCCAGCTACTGCGAGCCCTCCGTCGAGAGGAGATGGTGGCTCTGATAGTGGACGTGGGCTATCGGGACAACGGCGGCGTGCCGGTGAACTTCCTGGGTCACCCCACTTACTTTCCGGCCGGCCCGGCGCGCCTGGCCCGCATCAGCCGTGCCCCTATCGTGTTCGGGGTGGCGGTGCGGCGGCCTGGCAATCGGTTCATCGCCTACGGCAGTCCTCCTATTCTCTCCGACAGGACAAAAGATGCCGAGGAGGACATTCGCGATCTGACTCAGCAGCTGGTGGACATCTTCGAGCGCTTTGTCCGGCGCTACCCCGACCAGTGGTATGTGTTCCGCGACATGTGGCCGGGCGAGTAGTAGGCGCGAGGAGGGGTTGCTTCTTCAGGTCCGAGCCTGCTCGCGCTCGATGTCGCCCAGGGTAACCACGTGGCCGCTGTAGCTGGGGTCGCGGCTGATCAGCCAGAGGGTGGCCTCGCCTACCACATCCGGCTTGTCCCAGGTGGAGTGATCGGCGCTGGGGGTAAGATATACAAAGCCCTCACTGGCCACGAAGCGCTCGATCTGAAGGGCGTTGACGGCGATGTTATGGGGCTGCAGTTCGGCGGCCAGGCCGGTGGTCAGTCTCTCTAGGGCTGCCTTGGACACGGAGTAGGCCAGACCCCAACTTCCCTCCGCCTGGGAGGCGTAAGAGGAGATGTTGATGATGCAGCCGCTGCGCTGCTCTATCATGGTGGGCAGGAAGGCTCTGGTGCAGAGGTAGACGCCCCGCACGTTGACGTTCATCACCAGGTCCCAGTGCTTGACCGGAACGTCCAGGAAGGAGCCGCCGGCGCTGACGGCGGCGTTGTTCACCAGAATGTCTATCCGCCCGAACTCCGCCAGCGTGCGGCGAGCCATCGCCTCCACCTCCTCGTCCTTGGCGAGGTTCATGGGGATGGCCAGAGCACGACGACCCAGGGCCTCGACCTCTCGGGCGGCTTGGTCGATGGTGCCGGGAAGCTTGGATGGGCTGGCCTCACTGGAGCGGGCGGTGCAGACGACGTCGGCCCCAGCAGCGGCCAGGGCGACGGCTATTGCCTTACCGATACCGCGGCTGGCGCCGGTGACCACGGCCACTTTATTTCGGACATCCATAGCTAGCTCTCCACTACTGCTGCCTTTGCGTCTGCTCAACAGGCGTAACGCCAAGAGGGATGTTACTGCATTTCCGTGGCTAGCGTCCAGATTGGCCCAAGCCGCAGCCTGGGGCGGGTGCAGGGCAATCGAGGCTGTTGAGAAACCCCTGCTCCGTTCATGGTTCGACAGGCTCACCACGAGCGGAGACGCGCAGGCACCTCAAACCGCTCGCCCTGAGCGTGTCGAAGGGCAAACAAGGGCGCTTTTTCAACAGCCTCAATCGTTACATGAACTGGTAGCCGCCACGGATGCCCGGTGGCTCGGGGTCAGTGATGACGTTGACGCAGGCTGGCTTGCCTGAGGCGAAGGCTCGCTCCAGGGCTGGCCGGATGTCCTGGGGCCGCTCCACAAACTCCCCGTGGCCGCCTAGGCCTTCGACCACCTTGTCGTAGCGGGCGTTGTCTCTCAGGACGCTGGCGATGGCCCGATCGCGGCCGTACATCATCCGCTGGCCCACGGCGATCTGGCCCCACTGGCGGTCGTTGCCCACGACGGAGACCACGGGCAGGTCGAAGCGGACGAAGGTGTCGAATTCGAAGCCGTTGAGGCCGAAGGTGCCGTCGCCGTTGACCATCAGGACCTTCTTCTGGGGGAGGGCCGTTTTCACGGCCATGGCGAAGCCGGTGCCCACCCCCAGCGTCCCCATGGGGCCAGGGTCGTACCACTGGCCGGGGTAGTTGATGGGCAGCACCTGGGCGGCGAGGTTGACGATGTCGCCGCCATCGCCGATGACGATGGTGTTCTCGTCCACGAACTCGGCCATCTCCTTGCACAGGCGCAGAGGGTGGATGGGGACGGCATCGGAGTTGAGGAACTCCTGGCGAGCGGCCAGGGTCTTCTCCTCTTCATCGCGTAGGGTGTTGATCCAGCTATCGTGGTCGGGCCTACCGTCGCCCAGTTCGGCCAGCAGTTGCTCTAGCACAGCGCCGGCATCGCCCTCGACGCACACATCGATGTCGCGATTACGGCCGAGCTCTGTGGGATCGATGTCCACCTGGATGATCTTGGCCTGGGGGTTGAAGCGCTTGCCATAGGCCAGGCGGAAGTCGAGGGGGGTGCCGATGATGAGGATGACATCGGCGCGGGCCAGGGCACCGCGACGGGTGCGGGAGAAGAACAGGGGGTGATCCTGGCGGATGGAGCCGCGGGCCATGGCGTTGAGGTAGACGGGCGCCTGGAGCTTTTCGATGAGCTGGCGCAGGCGATCGTGGGCGGCCGACCAGTAGACGAGGCTGCCAGCCATGACCAGCGGCTGGTGGGCCGAGGCCAGGAGCCGGACCGCCTGGCGGACGACGCTGGGGTCGGCCTGGACACGCCCGTGGGGGCGGTAGCTGGAGGGGAAGGTGACCTCGTTCTCCTCCACCCGCCGAAAGAGTACGTCCGAGGGCATCTCCAGAAACACGGGGCCGTAGCGGCCGCTAAGGGCGTGGCGAAAAGCCATGGCCATGTACTCGGGGATGCGTTTGGTGTCGTACAGGCAGCGGGCCCACTTGGTCACGGGTCGCAGAAGCTCCACCTGGTCCATCTCCTGGAGGGCGCCCTTCTCGAAATCGGCCAGGGGGCTACGGCCGCCGATGACCAGCATGGGGCTGCGGTTCTGGTAGGCGTTGGCGACGGCGGTGACCACGTCGGTGACGCCGGGGCCGGCGGTGACCACGGCTACGCCGCACCTGCGGGTGGCGCGCGACCAGCCCTCGGCGGCGTGGCCGGCGGCCTGCTCGTGGCGGACGTCGATCACCCTGATGTTCTCGTCGATGCAGGCGTCGTAGATGGCCTGGACGTGGCCGCCGCAGAGGGTGAAGATGGCGTCCACCCCTTCTTGCTTGAGGCAGCGGGCCACCAGGTCGCCGCCGTCAACTAGAGCCATTGAGTATCTCCCTCCTAAGACAACCAGACCACTAGGGTTAGAACAGCACTCCCTCTATCACTAGTTGGGCCATCTCCTCGTCGTCCATCTGGAGGACCTCCTTGCAGACGCGCTCCGTGTGCTCCCCGAGCATCGGGGCCGGCCGAAGCCTGCCCGGCGTCTTGCATAGGCGGAAGCCGGGGCCATCGTAGGCGGTACGGCCGGCCTCGGGGTGATCGAGGTAGACGTAGTAGCCGCGCTCCTTGAGGTGAGGGTCGTTCTCCAGCACATCCCGGGCGTTCTGAACGACGCCAGCGGCCACACCCGCCGCCTGGAGGGACTCCATCACCTCCTCGGCTGTCCTGGTGCTGGTCCAGCCCTCGACCAGTCGGTCCAGCTCGTCCTCGTTCTCCTTGCGGCCCTGAAGGGAGGCGAAGCGCTCCTCATGGCACCACTGGGGGTCGCCAATGGCTTGGCAGAAGGCCTGCCACTGGTCGTCGTTGAAGACGGCGATGACGCACCAGCAATCGTCACCCCGGCAGCGATAGGCCCCGTGGGGGGTGGCGTAGGGCAGGCGATTGCCCTGCCGGTTCTGGACACGGCCGTTGACAGCATAGTCCAGGATGGCCGTGCCCACCACGCACACTGACGACTCTATCTGGGCCACCTCGATGAGCTGACCCTTGCCGGTGCGGTTGCGGTAGTGCAGGGCGGCCAGAGTGGCGATGGCAGCGTGGCCGGGATTGATGACGTAGTCGGTGTAATTGGTGCCTAGGCCCACCGGCACCCGCTTGGGGGAGCCGCTGAGATGGCTGATGCCCGCCAGGGGGGAGATGACCGCCCCGAAGCCGGCGAAGTTGGCATGGGGGCCATCGCTACCCTGCATGGGCTCTCGCACCAGGATGATGTCGGGTTTGACCTCCTGAAGCTTCTGGTAGGTGAGGCCCCACTTCTCGAGGGTGCCGGGGGTGTAATTCTCGGCGACGATGTCGCTGACGGCCACAAGGCGGAGGGCTACGTCCAACGCTTTGGGGTGCTTCATGTTCAGAGTGAAGGAGAGCTTGCTGGCGTTATAGTTGTTGTAGAAGCCGCTGACGTTGAAGGTGTACTTGCCCTCCGGCATGGGATGGGCGAGCCTGAGGCCGTCGATGTGCGCTTGGGATTCGACCCGGATGACCTGGGCGCCGTGGTTGGCCAGGTTCTCGGTGTAGATGGGGCCAGCACCGAACCAGGAGAAGTCGGCCACTCGGATGCCTTCCAAGGGTCGCCTATTGGCCTGCATTGGACTGATCTCCTTCGGCCTCAGATGGTCCCGGCGTCAGTGAGGGTCGCCAGTTGCTCCTGGGACAGGCCCAGCTCGCTGCAGTAGACCTCCTGGTTGTGCTCGCCGATGCGGGGCGGGCGACGGCGGATACGCCAGGGCGTCTCGCGCAACCGGTAGGGCGGACCGGGGTAGGTAATGGTGGTCACCAGCTCGGGGTGCTCCACCGGCGTGAACCAGCGGCGGTAGTTGAGATGAGGGCTCTCCAGCAGGTCTTGGGGGGTGTTCACGGGCGCCACCAGCAGGCCCCGCCGCTGACCTTCCTCATAGAGGTGCTCCTTCGTATAGCTCTTGATGAACCTCGCTAGGACCTCGTCGATGTGGGACAGGCGGGGCACCCAGGTTGCCACCAGCTCGACGTCGGTGCCGAAGTAGAGTTCGGCTATCAGGCGCATGTCGAGCTGGCCGAACAGGTTCTTCCATCGCTCCTCAAGCAGGTCCTCGGCCTTGCCCTCGTCGACCATCCAGCGCATGAGCTCTGGCCAGGGGGAGCCGAAGCCCGGTACGCCCACCATGAGCATGACGTAGCCGTTCTGGCACTCGTAGACGCCGATGGCCGGCAGCCGCCGCTCGTTCCCCACTCGCCCACGCAGGTCCTTGCGGATGTCCCAGTAGGGGACGGCCGTCTCCTGGTTCAGCAACAGGGCCTCCTGCATGGACACCTCCACCTGCTGACCCTCGCTGGCGGCGTCCCGATGCAGGAGAGCCATCAGGATAGCGGTGGTGGCCTGGATGGAGGCGCAGTAGTAGGTCTGATTGCCGTAGGGCCGGTCGGGCGCCTCACCGGGGAAGCCGGCGAGGTACATCATGCCGCTCATGGCGGTGGCTACGATGTCGGGCGCCTGGTAATGGCTGTGCGGCCCCCACTGGCCGAAGCTGCTGATGGAGCAGTGGATAATATCGGGCTTGATCTGGCTGAGGGTGTCGTACCCCAGGCCGATGCTGTCCAGATAGCCCGGCGCGAAGGTTTCCACCACTACGTCGGCTGTGGGCAGCAGACGTCTGAACAGGGCCTGGCCATCGGCGGTGGCGATATTCAGGGTTATGGAGCGCTTGCTGGAGTTGAGGCCGAAGAAGTAGAGGCTCTTATTGGGGTCAACCTCGTCGTGGAAGAAGGGGCCGATGCGGCGAGCTGGGTCGCCGGCCGGCGGCTCGATCTTGACGACGTCCGCCCCCAGCTCGGCCAGCAGCTTGCCGCAGTACATGCCTGGCTCGCCCGCCAGGTCGAGGACGCGGATGTCATCAAGGGCAAGGGGCATGTCGGCAGGGTCTGACATGGGGTCCCTCCTGTGGGCAGTCCGGCAAGAGTCAAGTTGCAAACATTATAGCTGATGCCTGGCCTGGTTCAAGGCGATTGTATTACCGTGGCGTATCCGCGATGGGCAGTGTGGGGCCGAGCAATGCTCTGCTCAGCTCGGGTTAACGTTCTGACGTGCAATAACGTTAGTAGTGACGGGCAGCAAAGCAAGGAGTCGCGCCATGGGTTCAAACGAGACGGTTCAGGTTCTTGAAAGCGCGGAAGTTGCATATGACGTCGCTATGCGACGGCTCGACGAACAAATGCGTCAGATAGATGCGATCGATAACAAGATCGGCGTGATAATCGGAGCTTCCAGTGCAATCGCGACCCTCTTTGCGGGCTTCGCATCTGTTGCGGTCCAGACAGAGAGCAGGGGATCGCTCTGGACCGGAGTCGCGTTCATGATAGTGGTGGTGCTACTGTACGTCCCGGCAATCTTGTTCGGCATGCTAGCCTACCGCTTCCACGAGTGGGACCTGAGACCCAACTGGGATCAGCTCTTGTCTTTTGGCACGGACTACTCGGATCAGATAATGCGATCGTGGGTCGCCGATGCATGTGTACTCTCTCTCAAGGAGAATTCGGGAAAAATCAGCACCAAGCTCAGCCGGGCTGGCTGGGCCACTCGCCTTCTGGCCTCGGAAACCCTGATGGCTGCCGCAGGCCTGCTCGCCATCGTTGCAGCCAATGCAGCAGCCAATTAGGGCTACTTTACGCCCTTCTCTATCACCTGAGGCGCGCTGGGCGGAGGCGCAGGGGGCTTCGGAGGCGGATTAGGTGGCGGCTGCGGTTCCCTCCTGTGTCGCATGATCTCCCCACCTTTCTCCCATCTATCTTACCTCATTCTGTCCTCGCCTGCACTACCGACGATACGGCATCGATGATCTTCTGGGCGTTGGGGAGGTAGGCCTCCTCCAGGGGGGCGCTGAAGGGCACAGGGCTGAAGGGGGCAGCTACCCGCAGGGGCGGCGCTTCCAGGGCATCGAAGGCTGCCTCGGCGACCTGGGCGGAGATCTCACCCCCGACACCACAGAACTTCACCGCCTCGTGCACGACTACCACTCGATGGGTCTTGCGTACGGAGGCGAGGATAGCGTCCATGTCCAGGGGTAGCAGCGTGCGGGGGTCTATCACCTCCGCGTCGATGCCTCGCTGGGCCAGCTCGTCGGCAGCTTTCAGGGCCTCATGCACCATGTAGGACGTTGCCACGATGGTGACGTCGCTGCCGGGCCGCTTGACCTCGGCGACGCCCAGAGGCACTTCGTACTGTTCCTGGGGTACGTCGCCGGGGAGGGTGTAGCACTTCTTGTGCTCGAGGCAGAAGACGGGGTTGTCGTCGCGGATGGCGGCGGTGAGGAGTCCCTTGGCGTCGTAGGGGGTGGCTGGCATGACCACCTTGAGGCCGGGGATGTGGCAGAGCATGGCCTCCAGGCTCTGGGAGTGCTGGGCGGCCATGCCGTAGCCGCCGCCGCAAGGGCAGCGCACGACGATGGGCAGCTTGGCCTTGCCGCCGAACATGTAGCGCATCTTGGCCATCTGATTGATGACCTGGTCGAAGGCCACAAAGAGGAAGTCCAAGAACATGATCTCCACCACCGGCCGCAGGCCAGCGGCGGCCGCTCCCACGGCCAGGCCGAGGATGGCCGATTCGGAGATGGGGGTGTCGACTACCCGCTGAGGGCCGAATCTCTGGAGCAGGCCCAAGGTGACGCCCATGGGCGGATGCTGGCCCACGTCCTCGCCGGTGACGAAGACGGTGGGGTCGCGCTCCATCTCCTGCTGGAGGGCTTCGTTGAGGGCCATAAGATAGATGATAGGGCGCATTGTCTCGCTCCTCGTGCTCTCAGGCGTAAACGTCGGTCAGAAGGTCGTCCTCTGTCGGCAGGGGGCTGGCCTCAGCGAAGGCGATGGCCTCGTCGATGCGGGTGGCCACCCGCCGGTCGATATCCTCGGCTTCCGCCTCGGTGAGGGCCTCCGTCTGGATAAGATGGCGGCGGAAGCGCACAATAGCGTCCTTCGCCCGCCACTCCTCCATCTCCTCGGCTGGTCGGTCGGCGGCGCCGTTGCCCACCCCCTGGTGGTCGAAGTAGCGGTAGGTCTTGCACTCGATGAAGGAGGGTCCTTCGCCGCGGCGGGCCCGCTCCACTGCTTCGCTGACGGCCTCATGCACGGCCAACACATCCATGCCGTCCAAAGTAACGCCGGGTATGGCGTAGGCCTTAGCCCGCTCGGCGATGTCCTTGACGGTCTGGTGGCGGTCCTGGCGGGTGTACTCGCCGTAGAGGTTGTTTTCGCAGATGAAGACCACGGGCAGCTTGAGGACAGCGGCCAGGTTCAGGGCCTCGTGAACGGTGCCCTGATTGGTGGCGCCGTCGCCGAAGAAGCAGAGGGAGACCCCCCGCTCGCCCTTGTACTGGGCGGCGAAGGCAGCTCCTACGGCGATCGGCGGACCGGCCCCGACGATGCCGTTGGCCCCCAGGATGCCCAGGTCCAGGTCGGCGATGTGCATGGAGCCTCCCTTGCCATGGCAGTAGCCGTCCCGGCGGCCGAAGAGCTCGGCGTACATGTTCTTGGGGTCGCCGCCTTTGGCAATGAGGTGGCCGTGACCGCGGTGGTGGCTGGCAATGTAGTCGTCCTTGCCGATAGCGAAGCAGGCCCCGACGGCCACCGCTTCCTGGCCGGCGTAGAGGTGGATGAAGCCCTTGATGCGGGCGTCGCGCATCAGGCCGGCCGCCCCCTCCTCGAACCGGCGGATGGTCACCATGCGCTCGTACATCTCGATGAGCTTTTCCCTGGGGATGTCCATAGCTTCCTCCTTGCTGGGCAGAGGAATCATAAGCCCTGCCTTTTCGGCAAGTCAACCGAGGGGCGGGCGCTCGATGGCCTCGCGGAAGCGCCGCTCCAGCTCGCCCACGGCCGAGGGGCCGTAGAAGCGGCACACCAGCTCTCGCTCGCGCCAGCGCAGGAGGCGGCTACGCATGTCAATATCCTGCGTCTGCAGCGCGATCAGGATGCCTCAAATGTCTGTTGGACTACATCCTTTATCACCAGCAGCTGGATCGACCTGCCGAGTCTCTTGCAGATGAGGCACTTGCTCACGCCACCCATGGCCCTGTCCGCATCACCCGTGTGTTCTATATCCACGACCTCGTAGTCTGCAGCTGCTGATGACGGCAATTGGGCGTCCCAGACAACGATGAGAGAGATCTCGCCTGGAAACTTGGCCTCCTCCTCGAAGTCGTTGATGAGATCCCGTAACGCCAGTTTGAACTCGATGTTGTGGAGGTCGCCGTCCGACCGGGGCTCCGGGACATGGTCGTGGCTGGCGATCCTCATGGTGGCCCGGCCATCGTATCGAGCCCTCGCACTCAGCGAATAGAGATGGTATCCGGTCAGGATGCCTCGGCCGAGCAGCTCGCTGTATATGGCGATCAGCGCGTTCTCGTCGTGAGGGACCTTCTTGAAAGCAAGCTTGCCCCCCGCCAAGTCGTCTCGCCCCAGGATGTCCGTTTCAACGCCCAGGCCGGATTCGATGTCGTCGGCTGAGGTTGAGCCAAGCTGGTGGCCAACGATCGCTGTTGCCACGTTTCGCAGCGTCGCGCGTACCGCGTCGTTAAAGAACCGGCTGACCATGCCGACAAGCCAAGGATTTGGGATCGTCTGCTTCCCATAGTTAAGCCGGCAGCTGACGTTGGCCACGAAGTGTATGTTGTTTGCCACATATGAGGCCTCGCCCCCGCGGGTGGGACCCGACAGGACGTGTGACGTGGGGATACCCGAGGCGGATATGAACTGCCTGGGGGGCCCCAGAAAGTAGTTCAGCAGCGTGGGCCGCGCGCCAACGACGAGATAGATCCCATCCAGCTGGTCGAACAGTTGGGAATAGGTGGCAGGGTCGATGGGCTTTCTCAGGTTCGGGTTTCGGAGGAGCGCCTCATACTGCTGGCGGGTCGTCAGCTTGGCTACGTACGCGTACCGCTCGGTGTAGGCCCCGATTCTCCCACCCTCCGGAAGCTGAATATCAAGCACGGTCGGTTTGGGCATGCGCTCGCGGGTTCGGTCCACGGCTTCTTGGAAATCCCAGTGCTTGTTAGGGAACCGTACCTCGATCCTTCCGCCCTGCTCAAGCAGCTGGCGCAGCATCGGATCGAGGCGCGCTGACGGTCCGCCCGTAGCAAGCACGCTGACCCGGAAGGTTGTTGGCACGACGCCGTCGCACCCTAAGAGGGCCTGAACGTCGCCAGCGTAACTGAACGAGCGGAAGTGAAACTCGAAAGCTAGCCTCACCTTGTCCGCCAGCTCTTTGCATAGATGCTCACGGACCGTTGGAACGTGGCTTGTCACCACGTCGTTGACAAACTGGGTTACCCAGTTCTCGGGAAAGGAGTATTCCACTCTCGTCCCCGACGGGTCGGGGCTCTCGACGGGCTCCGTTACCTTGAGGACCGGCCGTTTCCCAGTCAGGTAGCGGTTGGTCCCCTCTATCCAAGCTTGCCAGCGCTGGCCCTTGTGAACACTGTCCAGCTTGAAGCTGTTGGAGGAGAAGATCACGGCCTTAATTCCTACGCCCTGGTTGCCGCTCACGAACGGCTCGTAGGGATCGTCCTTGTCGGTACCCCCTATGCCGAGCAGGTCCAAGTTGGGCGGAAACCCGCAGCCGTCGTCGGTGACAGTGACGCTTTCTCGCCCAACGTCTAGCTCGATTTGCACGGTGCCGGGTCTCCCGGCTTTCTGAATGGCGTCCTTGGCGTTCTGCAGCGCTTCTTGGACCACCTTCCACTCGAGCGGGTAGGTGTCCACGGTCTTCTGCAGCAACTTCCTGATGTTGGCCGGCCTGATCAGTTCCTCAACCTGTACCTGTCGTGTCGCCATTGTCGTTCCTCACGTTTCGCCGGCAGCTTGCACTTGCTGCCCGGATGTCGCATAGTCTGCCACTCTCATTATGGCCCATTTGCCATTTTAACCTCGCGGGGGGCAAATGCCCAGCGCTCGCGGCGCGCGACAGCCTAAGTTCCGCCTCGAACTCGTGCCAACATGGGTCCGCCTGCGGCGCAGGGGAATGCCGTGCCTTTCGGGGCACGCTGTGGTGCGAGACCGCCGGTGCTATAATTCCCCTTGTGAGCGAGAAGCGCGATAAGCCTCTGCTGGTTCTTCTAGACGGCCACGGCATCATCCACCGCGCCTATCACGCTGTGAAGGAACCGCTCACCGTGCGCAAGACGGGCGAGGTGGTGACAGCTGCCTATGGCTTCGCTAACACGCTGCTTTCCGTCCTCCAGGAGCTGAGGCCCACCCACCTGGCGGTGGCTCTGGACAAGGGCAGGGTCACCTTTCGCCACGAGCAGGAGCCCACCTACAAGGCTCACCGCGCCGAGATGCCGGAGGACCTGAGGGCTCAGATCGGCCGCTGCCGTGAGCTCATCCAGGCCTTCGACATTCCTATCTACGAACTGGAAGGCTATGAGGCGGACGACGTGCTGGGCACCCTGGCCCGCCAGGCAGCGGAGCAGGGCATCGAGACCTATCTGGTATCGCTGGACAGCGATATTGCCCAGTTGGTGCAGGCGGGCATCCATCTGTTCATGTTTCGCCCCTATCAGCGCGACACGGTGATATACGAAGACGCCGAGGACGTGCACGAGCGCTACGGCGTATGGCCTCAGCAGATGACCGACCTCAAGGGCCTTAAGGGCGATGCCTCCGACAACATCCCCGGTGTGCCCGGCGTGGGCGACAAGACGGCTGTCAAGCTGATCGAGCAATACGGGGGCGTGGAGGGTGTCCTGGAGCACATCGACGAGGTGGAGCCAGAGCGGCTGCGGGAGGCTCTGCGCGCTCACCAGGAGCGGGCCCTCAAGAGCAAGGCCCTGGCTACCATCGTCACCGATGCACCGGTCACCCTCGACCTGGAGGCCTGCGGCTTCGAGCGGTACGGCCGCGACAAGGTGCTCGACCTCTTCCGCGAGCTGGAGTTTGCCAGCCTGATCCCCCGCCTGCCCGGCGTGGAGCCAGCGGCGGCGGTGAGAGAAGCCGCCGCCGAGGTGGACTATCATCTGGTGCAGACAGAGGAGGAACTGGAAGCCCTGGCCCAGCGTATCGAGGCCCAGAGTTCGTTCACCTTCGATACCGAGACCACCGACATCGACGCCATGCGGGCGCGGCTGGTGGGCATCGCCATTGCCCTGGGGCCGGGCCAGGCCTACTACATCCCCGTCGGCCACCGCCTGGCCGCCAACCAGCTCCCCCTGGAGACGGTGCTGCGGCGGCTGGGGCCTCTGTTCGAGGGCGAAGGCGTCGAGAAGGTGGCCCACAACGCCAAGTACGACATGGTGGTCATGGCCGGCGAGGGCATCTGGACCCGCGACCTGACCTTCGACACGATGATCGCTGCCTACCTGCTGGGCGAGGGCGGCGGTGGCGGCTACCGACGCGGCGAGGGCGCTCTCTCCCTCAAATGGCTGGCCTCCAAGCGCCTGGGCATCGAGATGACCCCTATCAGTGAGCTCATCGGCAAGGGGAGCAAGCAGATCTCCATGGCCGAGGTGGACGTGGAGGTGGCTGGCCGCTACGCCTGCGCTGACGCCGACATGACCGGCCGGTTGCGCTCGCTGATGGAGGAGGAGTTGCGCCAGCAGAACCTCTGGCCCTTGTTCGTGGAGGTAGAGATGCCCCTGGTGCCGGTGCTGGCCCGCATGGAGATGGCGGGCGTGGCCCTGGACGTGGGTGTGCTGCGGGAGATGTCGCAGACGCTGGCTGGCGAGATCGCCAGGGTCGAGGAGGAGATCTGCGGGCAAGTGGGCCACCAGTTCAACATTGGCTCGCCCCAGCAGCTCAGCCAGGTGCTCTTCGAGCAACTGGGGTTGCCCAAGACGCGCAAGACCAAGCTGGGCTACTCCACCGACGCCCAGTCCCTGGAGGGTCTGCGGGGGCTCCACCCCATCGTCGACCAAGTCCACGAATACCGAGAGCTCACCAAGCTCAGGTCCACCTACGTCGATGCTCTGCCCGGCCTGATCAATCCCCGCACGGGCCGCCTCCACACCGACTTCAACCAGACGGCGACGGCCACCGGCCGCCTCTCATCCAGCAACCCCAACCTCCAGAACATACCGGTGCGCACGGAGCTGGGCGGCCAGGTGCGGCGGGCCTTTGTGGCCGGCGACGTCGGGCCCGAGCCGCTGCTTCTCTCGGCTGACTACTCGCAGATCGAGCTGCGGATCATGGCTCACATCACCGAGGACCCTGGGCTGGTCGGCGCCTTCGAGCGGGACGAGGACATCCACGCCGCCACCGCCTCCCAGGTGTTCGGCGTGTCCCTGGCCGAGGTCACGCCGGAGATGCGGCGGCGGGCCAAGGTGTTCAACTTCGGCGTGCTCTATGGGCTCACCGAGTTCGGCCTGTCCCAGCGGGAGGGCATCTCTCGGGAGGAGGCGGCGGAGTTCATCAAGACCTACTTCGCCAAGTACCCGGGCATCCGCAAGTACAGCGAGGAGACAGTGCAGCGGACGCGGGAGCGGGGTTACGCCGAAACGCTTCTCGGCCGCCGCCGCTACATTCCCGAGATCAACTCGCCCAACGTCAATGTCCGTCAGGCCGCCGAGCGAGCGGCGATAAACATGCCGGTGCAGGGCACCGCCGCCGATATCATCAAGATCGCCATGAACCGCATCGACGCTGAGATGCAGGCGCGCCGTTTGGCCAGCCGCATGATCCTCCAGGTGCACGACGAGCTGATCTTCGAGTGCCCGGCCAGGGAGGTCGACGCCGTGCGGGAGTTGGCGGTGGATATCATGCCTCTCCGCCAGAGGCGGATGAAGGTCCCTCTGAAGGTCGACATCAAGATGGGCGAGAACTGGGGGGAGATGGAGTAGGTGGCCTAGGCGTGGGGGCGCCCTGGAGCGACGTTGGCAATGCCGCAGCATGGAGGTTGCGGCATTATTTAAGGTGGAGGTAGGTGTGCCCGAGCTGCCTGAGGTAGAGACCATCCGGCGTGACCTGCTGCCGCGAGTGGTGGGGCGCAGCTTCAGCGGCGTCCGCGTATCGCCGGGGGCGGAGCGCATCGTTCAGTGGCCGTCGCCGGCCGAGTTCTGCCGCGCCCTGACCGGGCGGCGCATCGGGGATGTCTCCCGCCGGGGAAAGTACCTCCTGTTCCACCTCTCCGACGCACGCTGCCTCATCGTCCACCTGCGCATGACCGGCAGAGTCCTTCACCGACCCAAGGACGCACCAGAGGATCCCTATCTCCGGATTTGCTTTTCGCTGGATGATAGCAGCGAGCTGCGGTACACTGACCTGCGCAAGCTGGGCGGCATGTGGCTGGTGGAAGAACCGGAGCCGATCGTTGGCAAGCTGGGGCCCGATGCCTTGGAGAGCCTGACTTGGCAGACCCTGCGCTCGCTCATAGATGGGAGATCGGCTACCATAAAGGCAGTGCTGATGGACCAGCAGGCGCTGGCTGGCCTGGGTAACATCTACTCGGAAGAGGCGCTGTTTGTGGCGGGCATCGACCCGCGCCGGCCGGGCAAGAGCCTGGCCGCCGATGAGCTGAGGCGGCTGCATAGGGCCATCGGGGAGGTGTTGCTGGAGGCGATGGGCCATCGCGGCAGTAGCTTCCGTAACTATGTGGACGCCGAGGGCCGGGCAGGCCAGCATCAGTGGCACGTGAAGGTCTATCGGCGGACAGGCGAGCCTTGCTACAATTGCGGCACGCCCATCGAGCGTATCAAAGTGAGCGGGCGGAGCACTCACTTCTGCCCGCGCTGTCAACGGTAAATCAAGCGTCGTAGGCCGCTGAAAGGAGGAAGAGGATGACAGAGGCGGTCGTTGTTGATGGTGCCCGCACGCCCTTCGGAAGAGCGGGAGCGAGAGGGGTCTTCCGGGATATCACCCACGTCGACCTGGTGGTGCCCTTGATGAAGGCCATCGTCGAGCGGAATAAGCTCGACCCCAAGCTGATAGACGAGTTCAACATGGGCTCGGTGTTTCAGGCGAGCACCCTGACCCGCTCTCGCATGTACTTGTTCGAGTCGGGCTTTCCGGACAGCATCTCCGGCACCGATATGAACAAGCAGTGCGGCTCTGCCCTACAAGGGGTAATCATGGGGGCCCACTCCATCATGTGCGGCATGTCGGACATCGTTCTGGCCGGTGGTGTGGAGACCATGGATCGCGTGGGGCCGATACCACCAGGCGGAGATGCTCTCACCATAGATAATCCCGAGGTCATGATGGAGTTCATGAAGCGGGAAAGCTGGCAGATGTACCAGGACAAGCAAGCCAAGCTGTTGCCCCAGTGGTTCAACATAAAGGCGCCCTGGATCATGAATATGGGCCAGACGGCGGAAAAGCTGGTCGAGGTCTACAAGGTCTCCCGCGAGGATGCTGATAAGTTCGCCCAGGCGAGTCAGGAGAGGGCGGTCGCTGCTCAGGCCGCGGGCAAATTCGACCGGGAGATCGTGCCCATCACCATCGAGTATCTCGACGGCCGCACCGAGACCATCGACAAGGATCAGAACCCTCGCCCCGGCAGCAGCCTGGAGAAGCTGGCCACCCTGAAGGCGGCCTACACGGCTGACGGTGTGGTGACGGCGGGCAACTCCTGCCCTCGCACCGATGGGGCCACCATGGTGCTGCTGATGTCCAAGGAGAAGGCCAAGGAGCTGGGCTACAAGCCGTTGCTTACCTACCGGGCTGCTGCCACCGTTGGCGTCGACCCCGAGATCATGGGCATCGGTCCACTGCCCGCCACCCAAAAGCTGCTCCAGCGCACCGGCATGTCGCTGGACCAGTTCGACCTCATCGAGCTGAATGAGGCGTTCGCCTGTCAGGTCGCGGCGGTGATGCGCGGGCTGGGCGCGAGCGAATGGGATGAGCGGCTGAATGTCAACGGCGGCGCCGTTGCTCTGGGTCACCCCCTGGGGGCCACCGGCGGCCGCCTAGTGGCGACCATGGCCTACGAGATGGAGCGGCGCAATGCCCGCTGGGGCCTGACGACACTGTGCATGGGCAGCGGCATGGGCGCGTCCGTGGCCTGGGAGCGAGAGGGCTAGTAGTAACGACGAGTGCCGCCTGACTCCATCACTGCCATCCCCGGCCTGCGCGTCGGCCACTGGACCGATCGGCGGGCGGCCACCGGCTGCACCGTCGTCCTCTGCGAGACGGGTGCCGTCGCTGCCGTCGACGTGCGCGGCGGCGCCCCCGGTACCCGCGAGACCGATGTCCTGCGCCCCGGCAACCTGGTGGAGCGCGCCCACGCCGTCATCCTGAGCGGCGGCAGCGCCTTCGGCCTGGACGCCGCCGCGGGGGTGATGCGCTACCTGGAGGAGCAGGGCGTTGGTTTACCCACCCCCGGCGGGCTGGTACCCATCGTGGTGGGGGCTGTGCTCTATGACCTTTCCGTCGGCCGCTCAGACGTGCGCCCTGATGCTGCCGCTGGCTACGCTGCCTGCCGGGCAGCCAAGGGCGGTCGAATCCCCCAGGGGAGCGTGGGGGCGGGCAGCGGCGCCACTGTGGGCAAGGCCCTGGGCATGGGGCGAGCGGTCAAGGGCGGCATCGGCGTCGCCAGCGAACGGGCGGCGGGCGACATCATCGTCGGGGCGCTGGTGGCGGTGAACTGCTTTGGCGAGGTCGTCGAGCCCGATAGCGGCTGTATTCTGGCCGGCCCGCGGGATGAGAAGGGAGGCTTCCTGAACACCCTGGAGATCCTGCGGCGACGGCCTGCCTCGGCCCTGTCTGGTGGCTTCACCAACAGCACCATCGGCGTGGTGGCCACCAACGCTCGCCTGAACAGGGAGCAGGCCTATCGCCTGGCGGTGATGGCCCACGATGGCCTATCGCGGGCCGTTCGCCCCGCTCACACGCCTGTGGACGGCGACGTTTTCTTCTCCCTGGCCACGGGGGTGGCAGAAGGTTCTGTCGATCCGATCACTCTGGGCGCGCTGACCGCGCGGGCGGTGGAACGGGCCATCGTGCGGGCGGTGACGGAGGCGCGAGGGCTGGCGGGCGTGCCTTCTGTGGGAGAGTGGCGGCGCTAGCTGGAGGTGCCTCCGGCGGCTGGCAGCGGGTGAGAGAGGGGTTCAACGGCGCTGTATAACGGTCGTTACCCCCAGGATGATCAGCCCGCAGCCGGCAATGCTGTTGATGCCGACCGACTCGTCCAGGACGGCCCAACCGAGGATCAGCCCCGTGATGGGGACGATGTAGGTTACCAGAGAGGTTCTGACGCTGCCTATCGCGCCGAGAAGCCAGAGATAGGCCATGTAGGCCAAGCCAGTGCCCAGTACACCCAGAGTGATGAGAGACAGCCAAGCCTCCAGGCTAAGGTTGTAGTTGGGGACTCCGTCTACGGCGAAGAGGGCTGGCGCCAGGATGAGGGCTCCAATCACCAGTTGAAGCCTGCATAGATCGAGGGGATCCTCGGAGCGGAGGAGTATGCGGGCATAGACAGCAGCGGCGCCATAGCAGGCTGCGGCACCCACCACCGCCATCTGCCCCAGGACGCTGGAATCGGTGACATCTATGATGTCGCCGCCGGTGAGGACGGCCACTCCCAGAAAGCCCAGGAGGAGGCCGGAAAGGCGGAGCCAGGTCAGCCGCTCGTCCACCAGGATGAGGCCGGCAAAGAGGGCTGTGAACAGTGGCATCGTGGAGTTGAGGACGGACGCGGTGCCGCTTTCGATGTGGATCTCGCCCCAGGATATGAGAAGGAAGGGGACGATGTTGCTCAGCACGGCCAGGCCCGCTACCTTTGCCCATAGGCGGGGGGACACCCTGACTGAACGACGACGACCGAAGGCCATAACGGCGACGATGGTCAGGGCGCCAAAGGTGATTCGCCCCTGGACCAGGGCCAGTGGCGACGTCTCCTCCACCACTACCTTGATAAATAGGAAGGAGGCTCCCCAGACGGAGCCCAGAAGCAGAAGCAACCCCAGAGGGCGAGAGGCCATTCTAATTCGTGAGCGCTAGCGCCAAGCAAAGGCGCAGGGATACGCAATCGAGAGCGAGAGACGTTGAGCGCTGTCGCAGCGGCTCGAAAGCTGTGGTTCTATTGAATCGGGTTTCAGATATTCGGTCAAGGGCTATTGCCATTCGGCGGTCAAGAGTGTATATTGTGGTTGCCACCGACCTGTAGGCGGTGAGTTTAGGCGCTAGAGGAGCGCCGACATCGAAGAAGCGAGAGCTCGCTTGGATCGGGCAACCGACCGAGACGGCACATAGAGTTGGGTAGTGGCTATCTGTGAAGCCCTCTCGGTCGCAGTCCGAGAGGGTTTTTCTTGTGCCAGGCGAGCCAGCAGATGGGGGGACCGACATGAGGACCATGCTCAAGAGCAAGATTCATCGAGCCCATGTCACCGGGGCCGATCTCGACTACGAGGGTAGCATTACCCTGGATCCGATTCTCATAGAGGCGGCGGATCTGTTGCCCTTTGAACTGGTGCACGTGCTCGACATAACCAACGGGGCTCGCCTGGAGACGTATGTCATTGAGGGTGAGCGGGGTGACGGCGAGGTGGTGATCAACGGCGCCGCGGCTCACCTGATACACAAGGGTGATCTGGTCATTGTCCTGGCGTATGCGTCGGTCAGCGAGGAAGAGGCGCCGCGCTTCCTGCCCAAGCTGATCTACGTCGATGAGGAGAACAAGATCGCGAGCGTGGGCGGTGCCGCTGTTCAGCCGCAGGAGGCGGTGGCGTAGGGGGGCGACATGAAGCGGGTGTCCATCCACAACCTCAAGGCGATGAAGAAGCGGGGCGAGAAGATCGCCATGCTCACCGCCTACGATTACCCCACCGCCAGGATCCTGGACGAGGCGGGTGTGCCCATCATCCTGGTGGGCGATAGCCTGGGCATGGTCGTCCTGGGCTACGACTCGACCCTGCCGGTGACCATGGCCGACATGATCCACCACACCAAGGCAGTGGTGCGGGGCAGCCAGCGAGCGCACGTGGTGGCTGACATGCCCTTCATGAGCTATCAGGCGGGGCCCGAGGATGCCCTGCGCAACGCCGGTCGCCTGATGCAGGAGGCGGGCGCGCAGTCCGTCAAGCTGGAGGGCGGCAAGACAGTCGCCGAAACCGTGCGCCGCCTGGTGGAGGCGGGTATTCCGGTCATGGGCCACATTGGCCTGACGCCCCAGTCGCTGCACCAGCTCGGCGGGTACAAGGTGCAGGGCAAGACCCCCGCGGCCGCCGTCAAGCTGCTCAACGACGCCCAGGCGCTGGAGGAGGCGGGCGCCTATGCCATCGTCCTGGAGACGATTCCCGCTGCCCTGGCCAAGCTCATCGGCGAGCGGGTGAGCGTACCGACCATCGGCATCGGCGCGGGGCCTCACTGCGACGGCCAGGTGCAGGTGCTCCACGACATGCTCGGTCTCTATCCCGATTTCGTTCCCAAGCACGCCAAGCAGTACGCTCGGTTGGCAGAAGACGTCGGCCGAGCCGTTCGAGAGTATATGGCTGAGGTGGCAGAGGGCCAATTCCCCACCGAGAAGGAGAGCTTCATCATGGACGAGGCGGCCCTCTCCGACTTGACGCACTTGGTTTAGACAAAAGCAGCTTCCATCAGACTTCGCCGCATCCCTGCTCGCCGGCCAGTAGGGATGCGGCTGACATTCGGTCGACATGCAAGTTGTGACCACAGTGGCGGAGATGCACCGCCTGCGCTCCCAGATGACCGGCAGCGTCGGTCTTGTGCCCACCATGGGCTACCTCCACGAAGGCCACCTCTCCTTGGTGCGCCGCGCCCGCGCCGACAACGAGCACGTGGTGGCCACCATCTTCGTCAATCCCACCCAGTTCGGCCCTCAGGAGGACTACCAGCGCTACCCTCGCGACCCCGAGCGCGACCTGCGCCTGCTGGAGCAGGAGGGGACAGACGTTGTGTTCATGCCCAGCGTGGAGGAGATGTACCCTCAGGGCTTCGACGCCTGGGTGGAGGTGGGCGAATCGCTCACCGGCCGCCTGGAGGGGGCCTTTCGGCCTGGCCATTTGCGGGGGGTGACCACGGTGGTGGCCAAGCTGTTCAACGTCGTGCAGCCGCAGCGGGCCTACTTCGGCCAGAAGGACGGCCAGCAACTGGCCGTCATCCGCAGGATGGCGGCCGACCTGAACATGGGGGTGGAGATCGTTGGCGTGCCCACGGTGCGGGAGCCCGACGGCCTGGCGATGAGCAGCCGCAACGCCTACCTGTCGGCCGGGGAGCGGCGGGCGGCCACCGTCCTCTGGCGCTCCCTCTGCCGTGCCCGAGAGCTGTTCGATGGCGGCGAGCGGCGGGCGGAGGTCATCCGCGGGGAGATACGGGCCGTCCTCGCCTCCGAGCCGCTGGCCAGGGTGGAGTACGTCAGCGTGGCCGACGCCGAGACGCTGGCCGAGCTGGAGACGATCGACAGGGCGGCGATGGTGTCGCTGGCGGTACGCATCGGCAGCACGCGGCTAATCGATAACGTGACGCTGGCGGGCTAGGACCTTATCAACGCGTCTCACTCCTGGTTGCGAGCCCGCTTCAGTTTCGGCTCGCTGTCGGCGGAAACGTCCCACGGTCCCATCTCATTGTCGCGCAAGTCGTTGTCTTCAATTGTACCGCCGCCCTGCTGGTGGACCCACACGGCTTCGGAGCCGTTCTTGTTGATGCGGTTGCGGCGGACGGTAGGGTTGCCGCCTGTCTTGATCTGGACCCCGGCGAAGGTGTTGGCGAAGATGTCGTTGTCCTCCAGCGTTCCCTTGCCGTTGTCGTAGACGAAGACGCCGCCTGTCGTGATCTCCACCCCGGCGTAGGGGTTAGCGAAGATGTCGTTGTCCTCCAGCGTTCCCTGGCCGTTGTCGTAGACGAGGACGCCGCCTTGCTTGCCGTCGTTGATGCGGTTGCGGCGGAGAGTAGGGTTGCCGCCTGTCTTGATCTGGACCCCAGCGTAGGCGTTAGCGAAGATGTCGTTGTCCTCCAGCGTTCCCTTGCCGTTCTCGTAGACGAACACGCCGTTTTGCTCCCCGTCGTGGATGCGGTTGCGGCGGACGGTGGGGTTGCCGCCTTCTTTGATATTGAGCCCAGGGTAGGCGTTGGCGAAGATGTCGTTGTCCTCGAGCGTCCCCTGGCCGTTGTCGTAGACGAACACGCCCGCTTCGTTGCCGTGGTGGATGCAGTTGCGCCGCAGGCGCGGATCCGCACCGCCGTGGATGGCGACGCAGCTCAAACCGCGGCTGGTGATGTCGCAGTCCTCTAGTTCGAGGCGTCCCTGCGCGATGTTCACGCCGAACCAGTTCCCCCCGCCCGCCTGACGGAGGGTGAGATTAGCCACCCGCCCCATTGTTGTCTTGAACAATATGACGTTCTTTCCAAGGGCCTCCACCACAACCTCAGCGCGATCGCCTTCCCCGATGATCTCGAGCGGCTTGTCAATCACCAGTCCTTCCTCATAAAGACCCGGGCGGACGAGGATCCGGTCGCCCGGACTTGCCGCGTTGATGGCATCGGTGATAGTGGGATGGTCACCGCGGTGCATTGGATCCACCACGCGTGTTGGGGGCTGAGTCTTGGGCATGGGTCGGTCCGTAGCCTCCGCAGCTTCAGTGCCAGATTCCGCTCCCGCCGGGGGCTCGGCCGATGGCCGGGGAGCCGCTCGGCGCGTGGCGCGCTCTCCGCTAGCCTTGTCGGCTGCGGCTGCGGGCTCCAGCGCCTCGCGGATTTGAAGCGCAAGCCGGGCGAATGTCTTGCCTACCTGCGGGGAAGTGAAGAGTTCAAAGCGCAGCTCCCGCCAGTCGGCATAGTGTCGCTCGGCAATCACCTGGGCGAGTTCGTCCTTCGCCCTTTTCTTGGCGTCACTGAGTAGCGGGCAGTCAACGTAGTAGACGGCAAGGATCAGGTCATTGCGATTGAGCGTCTTCTCACGCTCGAGAAAACGTTCGACTTCACCGCGGCATGGCCGGCTTTTGAAGAAGCCGGGGGTGATAATGGGGATAAGGAACGTCACCTCGTCGAGCGACTCCTCGATGCGCTCCTTCCAATTCTCGCCCCAGTGGATGTCCTCGCGATCCTGGAAGATGGGAAACTCCTCGCCTGTCTGCATGCGTACCTCGGCGCTCAAGCGTTCGCGAAACTGGGTCAGACGTCCACGTTCGTGTTCGTCGTCAAGGCGAACGTAGCTCATGAACGCTATCGGCTGCGGTTTCACCGTGTCCCTCCGTGCCCACCGTGCCTGGTTCGTGCGGTTGCGTTCCCTATTGGCAAAGTGGCTTGTGTCGGGCGGTTTGTATCCGCCGACGGCAACATGGTAATCGGTTATGATGGACACGTCAACGGCCTCCGGCACGCCATCGCGGCCTATCTTTGACCGCCTTCCCGCCTCGATGCTAGAATAGGGCCGAACCTTCGCTTGACCCGCCGCTCGCGGTGAGCCTGTCGAACCGCGAGCTCCTTCGACAGGCTCAGGATGAGCGGGCGCCACAAGCTCAGGGTGAGTGGGGGCAGGCGAACTAGGGAGGGGCCCGCCATGGGTGGTCACTCGCACTGGTCACAGGTCAAGCGCCAGAAGGGCGCCAGCGATGCCAAGCGCGGCCAGATCTTCACCAAGCTCGGCCGCGAGATCATGATCGCCGCTCGCGAGGGCGGCGGCGACCCCGAGATGAACTCCCGCCTGCGCCTGGTCCTGGCCAAGGCCCGCGAGAACAACATGCCCGCCGATACCGTCGACCGGGCGATCAAGCGGGGCACCGGCCAGCTCGAAGGCGCGGTCCAGCTCGTCGCGGCCACCTTCGAGGGCTACGGCCCGGGCGGCGTAGCCATCCTGGTGGACGTGCTCGCCGACAACCGCAATCGCGCCGTGTCCAGCCTGCGCAGCACGTTCTCTCGCGGCGGCGGCAGCCTGGGGGAGAGCGGCTGCGTGGCCTGGCAGTTCGATAGCAAGGGCCTCATTCTCATCGAAGCTTCCGACAGCGACCCCGAAGAGATCGCCCTGATGGCCATCGACGCCGGCGCCGAGGACGTCGAGGTCGAGGACAAGCGGGTCGAGGTGCACACGGCTCCGGGCGACCTGGAGAAGGTGCGAAGGACGCTGGAGGAGATGGAGGTGCCCGTGGTCTCGGCCGACCTGTCCATGCTCCCCAAGAGCACCGTCAGCCTCGATGACAAGCAGGCGCTGCAGGTGCTGAAGCTGCTGGACAACCTCGAAGAGCTCGACGACGTTCAGCGCGTGTACTCCAACGGCGACTTCCCTGACGAGGTGCTGGTGGAGTACGCTGGCCGCTCATGAACGGCCTTTTTCGTCATCACTGTGGTCACCCTTCTGCCTAGGCCGCTGCCCTCTGGGCTATTGATCCTGGGCATCGACCCCGGCCTGTCCACCACCGGCTATGGCCTCGTCCTGCTGAGCGGGGATCGACCTCAGGCGGTGGCCTACGGTGCGCTGAGCATACAGAGGCGGCGGCCTCTGCCCGAGCGCCTGCGGCAGATACACGACGGCATCGCTGGGGTGGTCGCCGAGTGGCACCCGGCCGAGGTGGCTGTGGAGGACTTTGTCGTGGGCAACGTGCGGGCGGCGGTGGCCATCGGCGAGGCGCGGGCGGTGGTCCTGCTGGCGGCGGCCCAGGCCGACCTGCCGGTGTTCCAGTACCAGCCGGCCCAGGTCAAGCAGTTCGTCACCAGCTACGGCGGCAGCCAGAAGGTGCAGGTGCAGGAGATGGTGCGCCTTCTCCTGGGCCTGGCCGATGTCCCCGAGCCGCCGGACGCCGCCGACGCCCTAGCTGTCGCCCTCTGCCACTGCTACCAGCGGCGGCAGGAGCTGCTGGAGCGTTCGTCTGGATAGGGGGAGCGTGAGATGATCTCGCACCTGCACGGCATACTGCGCAAGAAGAACGACGAGGAGATGAGCCTCGAGGTGGAGGTGAACGGCGTCTGGTACGAGGTCTTCCTGCCGATGTTCGTCTG